>Ga0163154_10009399_pt1 | contig 11155 bp, 13 predicted proteins | sample OliLakLV19MP9P1_FD_148649 | JGI IMG/M metagenome (GOLD analysis project Ga0163154, IMG submission 148649) | Freshwater microbial mat bacterial communities from Lake Vanda, McMurdo Dry Valleys, Antarctica - Oligotrophic Lake LV.19.MP9.P1 | ecosystem: Environmental > Aquatic > Freshwater > Lake >...
ACAGTACCGAAGGGCATTCGGAATCTGCCGAGCCATCGGGAAAGACTGAGGAGATAAGCATCGCTGCTGCTGGCGAGTCATCGTCAACGGTAAATGCTGTCTGTGAGCCAGTAACCGCAAGGGAATCACCGCTCCTTTAGGTCGGGGAGCATGTCAATACTCTTTCCATATTGTCGTCTCTGTACCCGGCGGAACTTTCCGGGACGCTTGCAGCCATAAGAAGGCCCCTCCGCCCCACTCGTGGGGGACCAAGGCAGAAGAGGTATTGACACTCCCCACGGCTAAAGCCGGGGGATAGCTGGGCGGTACCGCCCAGCTCTTGGTTCCACGCGTCAGCTTGCAACATCGGATTGTGCCTCTGTCGTAGGGGCTATGCTCTCCCCAAGCGTTGACATTTCCCAGTGCCCCTGGGTACGACTTCAATCCTGCTGCCAAGATATGCAAGGCTGCATTGTGGTCACGGTCTAGTACACAGCCACACTGACAGTAGTTTGAGCTTACCTATCCCAAACCCATCCGTTAACGTTAAAAATCTGCGTTCATCGGAAAGTTTTCATCCGGTAGTTTTATACTCAACGGAGCGGTTATCTTTCTGAAACTTAGGATAGCCTTTCTTGCCCACAATGTTCTTTTTACAGTTGTCAAAGAACTTAGAGACTGCCGACCATGCTCGTTCTGCTGCGGATTGTCTTGCCATAGAATTAAGTTTTCCGGCCCATGCAAACTCTTTTACTAGGATTGCACATTGTTTGTTAAGGTCATACTTAGTAGCACCCTTAGTATCTATCCAGTAGTGCAAGGCTTTATTGCGGATGAATTGGAAAGAGCGGATCGCCTCATCAATTAAGGCAAACTGCTTAGGGGCGGCGACTAACTTTGACTCAAGAACTAACATACTACTATTATAGTTTATTTAAGCTGAAAGTTGTCGCTTAGATATCCTATGCGCCATTGGTTGATACGGCTTATATCCCCATAGCTAAAGCTAGGGGTTTTACGCCGCTCTTGATAAAGCAAAAGGCAGGAGAGACCATTGTTCCTACTCCTCTACCCCACCACGTGGGGGCGGCGATCCACTGGGGACATACTGCGCTTGGACTGACCCATGACCCAACTATCGAATCCTCGGTCGTGGACACCATCGTTACCGAAGATGACATCCCTGTGGATAATCTCCCCTCCGAAAAACAGCAACGCCTTCTCAGAACAGATGGAACAGCAGTTAAGGTCTAGGGCTTGAGCCCTTGAGCTAATACCCAAGGGAAGCGGACATCGTGAATTAACTTAGTTTTTCGCGCCCATGGGGTTCCAATAACTCGGCTAAGTCCGGGCCAGAGGGGATGATACCGCCGGGATTGAGCGGGAAGAGATTACCGTAATAGTCACGCTTAATCTGGGTTAAATCGCAGGTACTGGCAACCCCAGGCAGTTGATAGAGGTCACGCAGATAAGCTCCGAGATGTAGATAGTCCCGGATGCGACGTAAATTGCACTTAAATAAGCCATGGTAAACAACATCAAACCGAAACAATGTCGTAAATAGACGAATATCTGCCAACGTCACCCAGTTCCCACACAGGTAACGGTTAGTAGCAAGTACCCCATCCAGTTCATCCAAAGTAGAGAACAATTCTGTAACCGCAACATCATAGGCGGACTGGGTTTGAGCAAAGCCACAGCGATAAACCCCATTATTTACTGTGTGATAGATTTTTTCATTCCAACAATCAATCTCTGGACGGAGGGAAATAGGATAGTAGTCGCGTTCGGGATACTTTGCTAATTCATTGAACTGGTCATTGAGCAGCACGATAATCTCAGCACTCTCATTGTTAACGATAGATTTGGTCTCACTATCCCAGAGAACCGGGACCGTAGCGCGTCCACCGTAGCCCGGTTGTGCGAGGGCATAGAGTTGGGACAGGGCGTGACAGCCCTCCTTGGGTTGGTCAAATACCCAGCCGCCCTCTGTCGGGGAGGGTTGGACGATAACGATCGGTACAGCCGCTTCGAGTCCTTTCAGTACCCGGATCAACAGCGTCCGGTGTGCCCAAGGACAGCCCATGCCGACTAATAGTTGATAGCGTCCCTTAGCGGAAGGATACTCACGAGTCCCGATCCGGTGATGAAACTGACTGGTTGGACGCACATACCCGCCAGAAGTACTGCGGGGGGCCAGCTTGGACATCATCAGGTGCCAGAGTCCGCTCCAGACCAATTGCCCAAGCCCAATCAAAAATTTGGGCGGGAGGGTGGAGCGGCCTAGGGGCGGAGATTCCGGGGACATGACAGCCCTAGCCTACCTCGTCGGCACGGGCGGGCGGAGTCGTTGGGTCGAGATGTTGGAGTAAGGCGTAGGACTGCATCCCCTGGAGGACCGCGAGTTCCTGGAGAGCCAGGGTGAGTTTCTGGTGGGCTTCCGGGCTGAGGGAGGGTTCGATACCCCGGAGCAGGCCCGTCACCCAATCACCTTGCGCCTGGATCTCACTGGCGTCAATCTGTCCATCCGCCATCGCCCGCTGCCAACTCTCCATCCGCTCGACAAAGCGCACGGCATAGATTTCGCCACTGGCCTCGTCAAACCAGCGTTCCGGCACGGCTGGGTTCGTCGCCACCTTTGTGGTAGGCGCATCACTAAGGACTTCGGAACCCGTGGGTAGAGCCGCCCCAATCACATCCCACAATTGCTTATCCAACTGGTACTGCTGCCAAGTCCCCCAAGCCGCCGTCAGGACCAAGGGCAAAAAGAACAGTAACCCAAGCCCCGCCGTAATCGCTTTATCACCCCAAGCCCCGGCCCCGAGTTCAACTTCCAACCGTTCGTCACTAAGGGGCCGGATGTGGACGGTAATCGCAGCAGCAAAGCCAATCGCCACCCGCCACAGGTCATCGCGGTAGCCCTGGACCAGTAAGCGTCCGTCCGGGGTCTCAAAGAACTGGGTCTCATAGTCCTGGTCCACAAACCACTGGCGGACCCGTTGGCCCAAGTCTTCGGCACTCAAACCGGGCGCGTAATAAACACGAGTCTGCATGACGCTCTCCTAGGGGGCTAATTTGACAGGATTGAAGGGCTGCTCGGGGATTTGGACCGGGACTTCCTGGGCGTTGGGTAGGCGTTGCAGTACATAATTCCAGAGCTTGTCTTCGAGACCATCCTGCCGCCAGACCCCATAGACCGCCGTGAAAGCCAAGGGCGCAAACAACAACACCCCGGCAAACCCCGCCAGGAACTTATCCGCCCAACTGCCCGCGCCAGTGCTAATCGTCAAGGCCCCGTCCGGCTGGGTGCCAATTGTGACCACCAAGGCCGCCGACAGCCCAAACAAGAAGCGCAGCAAGTTCTCTTTGCGGCCTTGGACTACATAGGTCCCATCGGGTCCCTCATAGCTCTGGGTCTCAAAATCCTCGGTGCGGAACCAGGATTCAAGGGCAGTCGCCAGATAGCGCGGTGAAGTATCCGGGATCAAAAAAGCACGGACACGCATCGGTTAGCCCCCCTGCTTGGGTTGAAGGGCGGTGGTCAGCGCGTTCCCCTGCATCGCCTGAAGGACCGCCATCTCCGCAAAAATTTCACTCAGTTGAAGATGTTGTTCGGGAGTGACGAGGGGTTCAACTTCCTTGAGTAGACTTACCACGCGCTCGCCCTGGGTGCGGATTTCCTCGGGGCTAATCACCCCGTCGGTCATGGCCCGCTGCCAACTTTCCATCTGTTGAAAATACTGGGTGAGGCTGACCTGTCCGGTGGCCTCATCAAACCAACTTAAAGGTACGGTCGCCATCGCTACTCCTGAATACCATTCGCATCATACCAGCCTCACCTTCTGCCCTAGGTCGTAGACCGTGGTATGCCAAGATGACGGATATTGAGCGTGGACTGCCATGGTTGATGTAAACCCCCGCCTAGCCCCAGCCAAAATTATTGAGGAAGCGAAGTCCTACGTGGATTACACCTGGGACGAACCGGGCAGTATGCCGGGGACCCTGCAAGTGGAGCCGGACGCGCCGACCCCAGAGATTTATTTGGTAGATTACCGTGATGGCTGCCTGGTAGAGAAAACCCTTAACCATCCCGCCGATTGTGAACCTTACCTCGATAGCCAGTCAGTCTCCTGGGTGGATATGCGCGGGTTGGGGAATGAGCCGATGTTGCAGGAGTTGGGCCGGGTCTTTGGTCTGCATCCACTGGTCCTAGAAGATGTGGTCAATGTCCCCCAACGCGCCAAAACCGAAGAGTACCCAGACCAGATTTTATACATTGCGCGGATGGTTCTGCCGCTACCGACCGGGACGGGCTTTGTTAGTGAACAGGTGAGCTTTATCCTGGGCCAACATTACCTCCTTACCGTCCAAGAAGAACCCGACCGCGACTGTTTCCACATGGTCCGTCGTCGCCTCCAGGCTAATAAAGGTTCTATCCGTAAACTGGGACCAGACTATCTGATGTATTCGTTGATTGACGCAATTATTGACGGGTTTTTTCCGGTATTAGAAGACTATGGTGAACGCATTGAAGAACTAGAGGAGGAGGTCGTCACCCGGCCCACCCGCCAGACATTAAAGCGGGTCCACGCCATCCGCCGGGAACTGCTCGCCCTCCGCCGTGCCATCTGGCCCCAACGCGATGCCATCAACACCTTAATTCGTGACGAAAATCTCCTGGTTACGCCGGAAGTCCGTATCTATCTGCGCGATTGCTACGACCACGCCGTTCAAGTCCTGGATATGGTCGAGACCTACCGAGAACTCGCTGCCAGTCTGATGGATATCTACTTGTCCTCGGTTAGTAACCGGATGAATGAAATCATCAAAGTATTAACGATTATTTCAACAATTTTTATTCCACTGACCTTTATCGTTGGCGTCTACGGGATGAATTTCAACACTGAACGTTCGCCCTATAATATGCCGGAACTCAACTGGTATTGGGGTTATCCGCTAGTCTGGGCCGTGATGCTCACCATCATCGTCAGCCTATTGTTTTACTTCTGGAAAAAAGGCTGGTTCGAGAACTTCGCCGACCCCAAAAATTAACCCAACTCCCCCCGGTCCCGCCGTTCCATACGCTCCAGAATATGACGGTTCTCCACTTGTAAACCCGTAAACTGGGCTTCGTGGGCATCCATACGTCGGTTAGCCTCTACTTGATTACTTCACTTCGCCCATCAAGCTCTGGATTGGTTTGGCAAGCAGTAATAGGAGTAACCCTGCTACCACTGTGAATGCACAGACCGCCCCAAATAGTTGCGGTAGAGGTAAGGATTCAAACAGGCCGCCCACCCGTCCGGCAATCAAGCTACCGAGGGAGACCGAGGTGAACCAGACCCCCATGATCTGACTGACTAGGCGTTGGGGAGCCAGCTTAGTCATGGCACTCAACCCCACGGGACTCAGACACAACTCGCCAATCGTATGAAAAACAAACGTCAGGACCAGCCACAACGGACTGACTTTGTTCCCGCCTACTGCCAGGATGGAGGCAAAGGCAATCACCGCAAACCCCAAGCCGACAAAAATCAAGCCCAGGGCAAACTTGACGGGCAGACTGGGTTGCAAGCGGCCCAAGGCGACCCATAACCAAGCAAAAACGGGAGCGAGTCCAATAATTAGCAATGGGTTAACCGACTGTAACCAACTGGCTGGGGTCTCAAAACTACCCACATAGCGATTAGTCAAGTCATTAGCAAACAAACTCAATGAGGAGCCCGCCTGTTCAAAAGCCGACCAAAATAGAGCCGAGAAAATAAATAACGCCGCAATCACCAAGACTCGGTTGCGCTCCGCCGCCGTCAAGCCCCCCGCCGCCAAGATGTAACCAAAATACGACAGGGCTACCCCGACAATGACCACCCCGCCCAGGTTCGCCAGCGTCCCGACATCAATCGGTAGAAGTCCACTGAAACCCAGCAGGAGAACAAGCGCGACGACCCCTAGCCCCCCGTAGAGGATGGTATAGACCTGTTTGCTTTCTTGAGAAGCGAGGGGCGCGGGTTGAAGGCCCGCCTCACCCAGGTACTTCTCGCCCCAACGGTACTGCACCAGCCCCAGGACCATCCCCACCCCCGCCAGCCCAAACCCGAGGTGCCAGTCCACACTTTCCCCGAGATAACCACAGGCCAGCGGTGCCACAAACGCCCCCAGGTTAATGCCCATGTAAAAGACTGAGAATCCCGCATCCCGTTTAGCTCCGCCCTCCGGGTACAAGGCCCCGACCATCACACTGATATTGGGCTTCAGTAGACCCGTCCCCAGCACGATGAGGACCAACCCGGCATAGAACGTCATTTCATTCTCAATAGCTAAGGAGAAATGCCCCAAGGCAATCACGCACCCCCCCCAGAACACCGCCTTACGTTGGCCCAGCAAGCGGTCGGCTACCCAACCACCGGGCAGGGCCATCAGGTAGACCATCGCCGTGTACAGCCCATAAATCGCCCCAGCCTTAGCCGTGTCATAACCCAAGCCCCCCTCTTGGACAGAAGCTGTCATAAAAAGGATCAACAAGGCCCGCATCCCGTAATAACTAAACCGCTCCCAAAACTCTGTAAAAAAGAGGGTCGCCAGACCCCGGGGATGTCCAAAAAAGCCAGTGGGTTCAATGATGTAGGGCTCGGGCGCAAGGGTCGGGTTCTGCACGGGGATCTCACGGGCGGCTTTGATTTAAATTAATCTATCAAACCTAGCGTCTATGAGGCACTGTCCGTCATTTGAAGGATGTGAAATTAGGTGGGGTCCCTAAAGATAGATGGACGTGCGGAGAGGGCCATGAATTTCAATGTTTGGTTTGTCATCGTCGGGATATTGCTGGTCAGTATGGCGATGTCCGCCACCGTAGTCAAACGTTTACCCCTGACCACGGCGATGCTCTATCTCGGGGTCGGATTTATCCTCGGTCCTGTCGGGTTTAGTGTGATTCGCATTAACCCTATAGAACAGGCTGGACTGCTGGAGCGGATCACCGAGATTGCCATTCTCATCTCGCTTTTCACTGCTGGTCTCAAACTCCGCACCCCCTTCACCGAAAAACGCTGGTACCTCCCGATGAGGCTGGCTTTTGTTTCCATGGCGATTACCGTCGGACTCATTACCTTAGTCGGGGTCTATGGACTGGGGTTGTCCTGGGGAGCCGCCGTCCTCTTCGGTGCCATCCTGGCCCCGACCGATCCCGTCTTGGCCTCAGATGTCGCTGTCGAGGACCCTTTTGACCGTGACCGCCTACGCTTTGGCTTGACGGGAGAGGCGGGACTCAATGATGGGTCGGCCTTTCCTTTTGTGATGCTGGGGCTGGGGTTGATGGGTCTACACGAGTTGGGACCCTGGGGAGCACGCTGGTTCTTAGTGGATGTCCTCTGGGCGGCTCCAGTGGGCTTGGGCATAGGGTGGTTTTTGGGATTGGGCGTAGGCAAGTTGGTCCTCTATTTACGCCGTGAGCACAAAGAGGCAGTCGGCCTGGATGACTTTTTGGCCCTCGGACTGATTGCGCTTGCCTACGGCGTAGCCCTGTTGTTTTATAGCTATGGGTTTTTGGCGGTTTTCACCGCTGGGTTAGCCCTACGCCGAATTGAGATGGAGTCCACGGGCGAGAAGGCTCCCGCTGAGGTGATTGCAGCGGCAGCCCAAGGGGCTCCAGAAGAGGTCGCAACCGATGCGGAGAAAGCCCCGGCCTACATGACCCAGGCTGTACTGGGCTTCAATGAGCAGCTAGAGCGCATTGGTGAGGTGGCGGTGGTGGTCATCCTGGGGGCGATGCTCTCCTCCTATTACCCGCCGCCAGTTGAAACCTACTGGTTAATTCCAGTTTTGTTCTTGGTGGTTCGTCCACTCTCGGTCTGGCTGGGTCTGCTCGGGTCCAAGACTTCAGGTTTACAGCAAGGCCTCATGGGTTGGTTTGGGATTCGGGGCTTGGGTTCGATTTATTACCTGATGTACGCCGTAGAACACGGTCTCGCCCCGGGGCTTGCTAACTGGATGATTAGCATGACCCTCACGGTAGTTGCAGTCTCCATCGTGGTCCACGGCATCTCCGTCACCCCATTGATGAATAGCTATGGCAAAATTACCCGCAACCACCGAGTTGTTGCCATAGGCACCCGCATCAAGGGGGGAATCTTTCGTAAGGCCAAGCAAAAGGTCTAACCTTCCTGGGCCAAAAACCGTTGCGCCCGAAAAAAGCAAGCAATCGTCTTGGCATCCACTGCCAGAGTGGTCATCCGTTCCATCAATTGCGCTGGGCTAAACTCCACCACCGCAATATCTTCATCCTCATCCCCGGCGGGTGGGTGAGCCACCGGGCTGAGGTCCCGCGCCAAGTAAACATACATGACCTCATCAGAATAACCAGGAGCCAAATAAAACTCTCCCAACTCATCCCAGCGTTTGGCCTGATAGCCCGTCTCTTCAGCCAGTTCACGGCGGATCGTCTGACCGGGTAACTCGCCGGGTTCTAGGGTCCCGGCGGGGAATTCATAAATATAATTGGCGATGGCAAACCGATATTGACGGATACACATGAAGTTGCCCTCAGCCGTAACCGGGACAACGACCGCCCCGCCGGGATGAAGAATGTACTGTCGTTCCGCCTGGGTGCCATTGGGAAAGCGTAGCTGTTGAGAGACAAAGGTGAACTTGGACCCCGTGAAGGACAAGCGTTCTTGCATGATTTCGGAGGGAACTGGTTTTGCAAAAGCCATGATGAATCCCTAACACCGCTTCACCTAGTTTGCCATGGGCTAGCGGGACCATAGTAGGATCTGCTATGTGGACAAGACAAAGGGCTTCAATCCGTGGGGCTGGCTCCTAATGGGGGTAGTCTGTCTCCCGGTAAGTACGATTTTGCTGTTACCCGCTTGGGCAGTGAGTCTAGGGCTACAGTTGCGCCGGGAGTGGCCCCGGTGGGAGCATGGCCCCTTGGCTTGGCTAGGGGGGCTCAGTCTCGGGTTGGTGGGGGTGACGCTCCTCAGCTATCGGCCCTGGGAGAGTCTAGCGGGACTTTTTAACTACTTACCTTTTTTCCTTTTTTTCTGGTTAATTACTCGACTGACTTCAACTCCTGAACGGCTCGGTACACTGTTGACCTGGAGTCTGGGAGCGGCGGGAGTCACCGGGGTCGTCGGGGTTACGGAATGGCTGAGTGGACGCAACTGGCAGTGGAAAATCCTGGGGGTCCTCGAAGTCACCATGGGTTCGGAGGCAGAGGCGGGCGTTCTAGACCGGGTTACATCTTTTTTCTTCTGGCCCACCTCCACGGCGGCCTATCTGTTGCTGGTCATCCCCTTGGCCCTGACATTTTGGGTGGGTCATCCCCAGCCCCGGGTCGGGTTAACACTATTGGGCGGGGGGTTATTTGCGTTGGTGGCCTTGGTCGGGACAGCCTCGCGCAATGCCTGGGGCGCGATGACCTTAGCCCTCTCGTTGCTCTTGGTCTATACCCGCCGCTGGGTGACGGTGTTGATGCTCGCGGTGGCGGTGGCGGGGGTCTTGGTGGCAGCGGTGGGACCGACGACTTGGCCCGTGGTCGCGCCTTTACGTCAGGTGGTCCCGCAGTTCCTTTGGCAAAAAATCGCCAATACTTTTGACTCCCGAGTAACCGCTTACGAGTCTACTACCGAACGACTTGAAGCCTGGCGGATTGCCTCTGAAATGGCTCTGGCGCGGCCTTGGACGGGTTGGGGTCCCCAGACATTCCCTTACGTAGGCGTGGATATCTACCGTAAAAAAGGCCCGACGATCCACGCTCACAATCTCTACTTGACCTACTGTGCTGAACTGGGTTTCCCGCTGACCATGGCTCTACTGGGGTTCTACGCTTGGGTGATGATGCGGGCGGCTTTGGCCCTACCCTGGTTACCGCTGGCGGCGTGGTGGTGGACAGTCGGTCTCTTATTAGGGTTGGTGGGCTATTTTTGTTTCGGACTTTTTGATGTGGCTTTCTATGAATCTCGTGTGAATGCTCAGTTCTGGCTCTGGTTGGCTCTCCTGTGGCAAGTGGCAGATATCTATAAGCCCTATAGCAGAAACAGTTGTTGAATTTAGTGAATACATTGTTGGTGTAGCTTACTCAATAAATAGCCTTTTCAACCATGCAACAAATGCAAGAGCTTCGGCTGAGTCATAATTTAGTGCCTTGTTCGTAATCGCTGCACCCATAGGTCTCCCTGGCTCTTGTTGCCACGCAAGCCAAGTATGAATAAGTGCCTTACAGCGCGAAGGACCTGAGTAAAGATCCAATTTTTTATCCTCAATGTCATCCAAAGTCTTACGTGCTATCACTAATAGTTGATCATTAGGGGGGATAAGCCAAGTAACAAAGTCTTCTAACATTCCTGGTAGCTGATTATTGGGCATGACCCAAACACCGATAAGTGGTGGAGGGAAATTAGCATATACTTTTGAATTAATATACCCATTAGATGGGGGATGAACAGGGATATCGGAGTAACCGGACCTTGTAAGAAGGTCCCGAATAGATTGCCAACGAGATGTAATATTTTCATCAGCATCTACAACAATTCCTAGAGTCTTCCGTCCCGACTCCTTAATCTTTAGAGGTAGTCTCTTCAATAAATTCTCAATGCCTTCCTCGTTATATTCCTCAGGAGCGTCTATAGTAAAAATATCTTCTTTTAAGTTATATTTTTTACAAAGATTTTTAATAACGTGCATATCATTTTTACCTTCGACTAGCAATTGATAGGGATGTGGAGAACATCTACTTACACGAGACATTATCGCACCTCAACACTTTGACGGACAGCAACAACTAACTCATCAGGTTCGTACACAACTGCTCTAGAGTACTCCCCCTGTGTCTCAATTCGAAATAGCTTACCTACAGAGGAATTGGAAACTTTGCCAAGAGCTTCCTGAAAAGAACATACACAGTCCCAACTATGAGTAGTAGTAAATATCTGGACATTCAGCCGCTCAGCAGTCTCCATCAATAGTCGCCACATACTAGTCTGTGCAGAGTAGTGTAGACCTGTATCAATTTCATCAACAAGGAGAACACCACCGTTTGAAGTTACAGCCGCGGGCTCTTCCATATAAGTGGTGAACAGCTAAATTTAATTCGAGAAAGCTGCTAACAGCCTATGGCGCATATTGGTAAATAATCTGAAACCATATGCTTGCCTCTTTAATAGTTTTATTCTTGTATTTA
>Ga0163154_10009400_pt1 | contig 11155 bp, 5 predicted proteins | sample OliLakLV19MP9P1_FD_148649 | JGI IMG/M metagenome (GOLD analysis project Ga0163154, IMG submission 148649) | Freshwater microbial mat bacterial communities from Lake Vanda, McMurdo Dry Valleys, Antarctica - Oligotrophic Lake LV.19.MP9.P1 | ecosystem: Environmental > Aquatic > Freshwater > Lake >...
GACCAACGGCTCAATGTTGCGATAGTCGGTATCCCCTTCAGACAGCCAACCTTCGATACCTTTATCACTGCCTTCGACAATTCGGACATACCACCGCAATACATTCTCTGCCTTACCTTCGCAGACAGGGCCACCCAATACTTGGATAACCGTGCCGCTATTAACGGGGGAAAGTTCATTCCTACGGCCAGTAGCACGGTAGAAAAACATGCCGTTGACGGTGGTAATACCACGGGAGCCGGCCTGCAATTGAGTTTCAAGCGCGTTCGGACAAGGCTCGTCGTACCGGGTCGGCAACTGGGCGCTAATCAAATTGCTCGGCGCAATCAGATAGTAATTACTCCCCTCCCCAACCCAACCCACCGCACCGGTTTCTAAGCGGACTTGCCACCAGTTCATCAGTTCGGCACATTCTGGCCCATCCAACACCTCAAAGCGCATCCCCAAGTCCAAGCGGTCAAGTTCTCGTCCGCTGACCGTCTCACGGATTGCCAAGCCAAGGTTATAATTGACATAACCTTCTAAGCCGATCTCAAACCGTGACTGAGCAGCGCCGGGACAAACACGGCCTTGGTCGATAAAACCGTCCTCTTCCGGTTGCGGGAAAACCGTCTTGGGCGGGATTTCGACAATCACCCCGCCGCGTCGCTCAGATGGGGGTGCGCCCAATTGGATGATGCCCGTGCCGAATACTCGTGAGTCAGCCTTTGCCACCCGTTTTTCCTTCAAAACATCATAGAGACGCTCGACATTGACCAGAGTCGGGTTTTCCTCAATCAACAGGGCGGCCACGCCTGCCACGACTGGCGCGGCTGCCGATGTGCCGATGAAGGTTGAGCCGTCATCCATATAGATTTCGCCGGGGGCTGACAGGTCAGGCTTGTCGTAATTTTCATTCTCCACGCCCGCCGAACTATACACGCCCAACTCACGCCGACCATTGACCGAGCCAATCGTCAATGAGCGATACGCATCGGCTGGCGCGACCACTGGGGAACCGACATCATCAGCGCTATCGAAGCCGAGGTACTCGACAAAAATCGTGAAGCGAATCAATTCCTGCAAAGGCTCGCCGTTGTTGATAACTTGGATTTCAAACGATTCGTTCACACCGGCTAACTGCACGACTTCTACCGGATCAAGGCTGAAGTCTTGATCTTGAGCGCGGGTGCTGCTCCCCAAAACATCATCCGTACCATCCTGTACCGCCGCGATAACCTTGAGGTCAAAATTCAGACTAGGATTGGTTGAATTATCCCAACTGAGCAGGATTTTTCCGGTATAGGGGATGTTTTCATCAACCACAATCGCTAAAGGTTGTTCAAGGTTGCCAAAAACGAAATCGTGCATACCGTCGTTGTCACGGTCTACATAATTCCCCTCATAGAACCCTTGCCGGAAGTTGCCCGCAGCATTCACCCACAAGATATTGCGCTCATAGGTTTCATCTGCCAAAGCCGCCCACGGATTGCTACCATCCAGCGGCAATATCGGAAAGCCTACCGAGTGATTGATGATCCTCACATCGGAATTCGCCATCCACTCTACGCAGAGCCGCAGTTCATCCAACTTACCGGCGTATTTGCACGCGAATAGCTCTGCTTCAGGCGCGATAGCGCGGATAATCTCTAATACCTTCGTGCCGTGGTCGTTATTGCTGTTATCGTAATCCAACAGCAGGTCGTTTTCAGGGATTCTGACCGCGCCGGTTCTGTCTCTAAAATCTGATAGCCCACCGAAGTCCACATCAATCACGCCGACGCGCACACCCGCGCCTTTCCAACCCGCAAGATGCCATGTATTGATGCCGTAATCGTTCAGCAATTGATTTTTGGTGATCGGGACGGACTCGAATCCCGATGCGCTCAAACCTATCGCCAATACAGGGGTAGCGTCATCATCAGCGACTTGGGCGTCAATCGGATCTAGAACAGGCGTCGGGATGACCGTCACGCTTTGTTGAGCAGGCACGGCGGGTTGCCATGCGGGGCTGTGATCGCTGTAACGGTTATCGGTCAGGCGGCGCGGCCCGCCAAACCCATTGAAATCAATCAACATGATCTCATCGCTATCAAACTGGTCAGTCACATAAACCAGCTTGCTCCCATCGGGTGAGAGCGTGGGGCGTCCGTTGTTACCAGCGGCATCTTCCGGCGTTGCGCGTTCAGGCAATGAGCCATCCGGGCTGACTGAATAGACCTCCCAAGCCGTACCGCTACGATTGGTATCAAAATAGATACGATCCCCCAGCCAGACCGGAGAGCCGTTGGCCGTCCCCGCCCGATTGGTCACGCGACTGATCCGTGTACCGTTCACCTCGTGGCGGAACAGGTCAATCACGCCGTTTTCGCCATTAGGTTGATCCCAAAATAAGATTTCCAGACCATCCGGAGACCAGACCGGTTCGCCTTTGATGGTGCGGGTATCGGTGAATCGGCGGAGGTTCGTCCCATCATGGTTGACGATGTAAATATCGCGCCCGTCGCCCGATCTGTCTGAGATGAAGGCGATTTGCGTCCCATCCGGCGACCATGCGCCGTCATAATCGTTGAAGGTCTCACCGAGGAACAACGGGCGGGCATTACTACCATCCGCGCCCATGATATACAGGGTGTCGCGCCCGTCACGGTCGCTGTTGAACACGATCTGCGCGCCGTCTGGTGACCAGAGTGGATTCCAATCCTGCGCAGGGTGATTGGTCAAATTGGCGCGTAAGACATTTTCACCTTCGGTAGACATGATATAGATGTCTTGATTGCCGGTGCGATTAGAGACATACGCCAGTCGCAAATCGCCGCCGGAGTCCTGCGCCAACCCGATCAATGGTCGAGGAACGACCACTATCAGTGCGACCAGCATCCCCCACATCAGCGCTAAAAGGGTGCGTTTTTGTGTCATTGTCTCATCCTTCTAAAATTCACAGCCTTGAGAAGCGAGATCACGCGGGCAAATCAGGCTGAGTTCGCCCAATGTAATCACCAGATCGATAAGACCACCAGCTTGTTCCTTAAACCAGAACAAATCGGTGGGAGAAAGTTCAAACTTGAGGGCGTCTTGATTTTGACAAGACCTTGGGAGCGTGGGTGTTGCCCGATCTTTGACGTAATAGAGGCACATCCCCGCCTCGACCTGATTACTCAACGTCCTAATCACCGGAAAATCATCCAGCAACGAGAACGTGTCCGGATAGAAAGGCATCCTCATCTCCGAGACATTCAGTGACTCGCGGAACATCACGGCCAGATATTCGTCGGTGCTATATTGCACCGTAATCCCTAGCGTTGGCTCCGGCATGGCGGTCTTACGTACATACTGCGACGGGGTTTCTGGCTCTCGTGTGACCACTTCTAAGCGCAACGGGATCATCTCTAGTACCTCGCGGATAATCGTCCCGTCACTGGCCTGTTCCGGTTTATATAATTCCACCGCGAGAAATGAGCGCCCTAGCGCTTGGGCATCTTTGGGGAGCAACAGCCATTCCCAATGGTTGGTCTTGGTCGGGTCAAGTTGCAGCACATAGTCAAGGTCAGATGGGATGACCTCAAATTTGCTCAAAGATGAGCCGGTCAGCCGTGCGCCCATAAAGGCATAAGCGGTGATGGCACGTTTATCGCGCAGGGGGATGTCCGGCGTCGGTTCGGGCGTCCCCACCAGTTGTTCAGGGAAACTCAACTCCACGCGCACGATGATGACATCATCAAGCGTGGCAAGTTCTGGCGCAAAAACACGGCTGGTGGCCTCGCCCAATTCGGTCTGGAGACCCGGGTCAATTGCGCTGGTCACGACGCTGGCGCTCAAACCGACGGCTGTCCCGCTGAAGTCTAGCGCTACTGGCCTCGGTTGCCATGCGGGAGAATTTTCATCCTCGATTGAATCGGTGAAACGGCGCTGCTGGCTGCCGTCGCGATTCATAATATACAAGTTCATATTGCCGTCACGAGTACTGGTGAACAGGATGAACGCCCCGTCGGGCGACCACGCCGCACGGGTATCAGCGGACGCGCCATCGGTCAGCGCGACACTTTGGCCGTCATCCAGAGTCAACAGGCGGAGCGTGGCCGTACCGTCCGCCCCGGGCGTGTGATAGGCGATCTGGCGTCCGTCCGGCGACCATGCCGGCCACAAATTCTGTCCCGACCCGATCCAAACCGTCTCAACCCCGTCTGTCGGGTTGATTGCGACCAGATGCGCCTCATTGCCGACCTGCCGCCAATAGATGATTTGCGTCCCGTCCGGCGACCAGTCCGGGTCGCTTTTGGGCTGCCCATCGGTGGTGATTCGGCGCACCTCTCGCGTTGAAACAGTCAGTATATACACATCAAAACCGCCGTCGCGGTCAGAGATGAACGTGATTTCATCGACAGTCGGCGACCAAGCGGGCGAGACATCGGTAGCAGGGCTTTGCGTCAGCCTAGTCTGGTTTTGACCATTGGCATCCATGACATAAATCTCAGGATTCTCGTCACGGTCAGACGTAAACGCCAGGCGCGCCCCATCTGATGACCATGTGGGATGCCACTCACGAGAGCGTTTATTGGTCAGGTTATAGGTCAACTTCCCGCTGAGGCTGGTGATGAAAATTTCTTCATTCTTCTCCTCGCCGCGCACGGCCACATAAGCGATAAACGATTGCGCCTTGTCTACCGACTGCGCGCCGATCATGGAACTCGCCAGCGCCAGCAGAATCATCATGCACAACACACGTAACAAACGCATCAAGCATCCCTTCCTGATACACACAACCGCACAGACTCGGCACAGGCGTCCATCTTAGCGAGCCACATCAGGGACAATGGTGCAATCGCCTTGCGTCAGGACTCCGTCCTCACGCACCCATGTATTATCTGCAAGTTTCCACCAGAGATTTCCAGACGGGCGCAGATTCTTACCAATCACGGCGACCACTTGACCGCTACTGAGTTGCCCCACAATGTCAAAGCCCGTGCCGGGGCCATTACGCTGGTTAACGGAACCATCAGCGATGACGGCGCAATCTTCATCAGACTCTGGCGCGATGAGTTCAACCAAGGGTTCGAGCCAATAGTCCTCATCGTCAGCCTCCACCGTCCAACCCACCGAGCCTTCATAGTTGATGCGGTACCATGCGAAGCCATTAGCGCACGTCGGCCCACCCATCACTTCAAAAATCGTGCCGGGTTCAATGCGGAAAAGTATGTCCGCATTGGTAGATGCTTGTGACCTCACACGATTGGCCGTGCCGAACGGGGCAACCCGTGCCATCATATTCGGATACAGGCGAGTCGGGAGGCTGGTGCCGCATCTAATCGATTCCGGAGTCGGCGTGATGGTTGGGGTGTTGCTGGCAGTAGGCGTTTTGCTGGGTGTAAACGTCGCGCTTGACGTAAAAGTCGCCGTCGGCGTGTTGGTCGAGGTCGGGGTATTACTGGCTGTAAACGTCGCTGTCGGCGTGTGAGTCTTAGAGGGCGTCGGCGTAATTGACGGGGTAAAGGTCTTGGTTGGCGTCGGGGTAATCGACGGCGTGAAGGTGTTGGTCGGGGTATTGCTGGCCGTGAACGTCGCAGACGGCGTAAAGGTATTGGACGGCGTGAGCGTAAAGGTCGCAGACGGGATAGGTGTCTGACTGGCGGTGGCCGTCTGCGTCGGTGTGAAGGTGTTGGACGGTGTGAGCGTCGGGGTCAGGTCGCGGGTGGTGATATTGGCCTGCGACTGCACGCTGATCCCCAAAACGACCTCATAATCGTAATTGCCGTCCTGTGATTCCCCGCGGAAACGTTGGGGATGTTCAGCCGCATATTCAACCAGTTGCCCAGCACTGATGATCGGAAGCATGATCGGCTCCCCGATGCGCGTCCAGATGCGGTTAAACGGCGTCGAGTCATTTTCATATAAATCGAGAGAGACCCCGAAATCATCTTCGCAAACGTCGCGCTCAAGCACGCCGATATCCTCGCGGACATCATTACCGCGCAGGCTGGCCGTCCATGACAGTTCAAATTCTTTGCGGGTTCCAGTGCTGACGTCTAACGCGCCAACCACCGGGCCAAGCCCGACATTCAAGATAAATTGATCGCCATCTAGCCCGAAGTCACGCCCGGAACCCGCCTCTTCGGCATTGTTAACACGCACGCGGATGACCTTGACCGAAACATCATACAGGCAGTCCCGTGGGGCTTCAGTAGGCAATTGCACAGGGGTAAAGGTCACGGTTGGCTCATCTTCAGGCAGGCGCACACTCGCTGACTGCGCGATTTCTTGTACAGTCCGCTCAATACTGTTCAGGTCTGCGCCGTTGCTGATGGCCTGAGCGACAACGAATAACCCCTCAGACGTTTGAATTGCGAACATGACCGCTTGCCGTCCGTTGGTCAACGTGACGGCGGCGTGTGCCGCGTCGCGGTCATCAATCACCAACGACTCAATCTCACGGTCATACGACTCAGTCTCAAACGCCAGATAAGCGGTTGCGGTCAGGGCATTAAAAGCGCGGTCAGACTCAACCAGCGTCAAGGTGAGTAGCGCGGTCTGAGATTCTAGGCCGAGTGCGTCGCGCTCCACGAGACTGAGCGCTGCCCCGCCCCGTGGTAGCGCCTCAAACGGTATCACACGCCAGTTGCTAGGATAGGTGAAACTAAAGGGGGTTTCGCCGTAAAGCTCTGTAATGGTACTACCTTGGCCGGTCCCATCCTGTTGGGCGGCAATCAAAGTCCAACCCATCATCACCAGCAGTAACAGTGCGACATATCGCCCAACGCTCTGAACGTTCATTCCTAGTCCCCCAGAATATTGCGCTAAGGGAATATAACAAGTCTCCTAAGATTTGTCAAAAACAGGCCAAAAAATCATTTCTAAACGCGGATTCTTTATCAAATACGCCAGATTATCTTAGCGATGCTGTGTGTTGTGGGACGAATAATCACGCTCGGTTTGTCGTATTAGACAGAGAAGGGTGGTAGTCACCGAACCTTACAGCGTTAGTTTCATACGTGGTGGGATTGGGATTATAGGTCATTTGGTGCAGACGGCTCATGCCTGACCCGATTGATAGACGTTGCCAATGGTCATCGAGAGGAGCAACCACGAGGCTGGCGCATGGACGTGTTATCAGATAAAACGCTCTGGCGAACGGTCTCTGCTAGGTGTTTTATGTGACGAACTCGGCGGACATTGCGGTCTGATTCCTATATGAGAGTGGAAAAAGACATGCTGTTTGCGTCCGCCCTAACTCATCACTTATCGCTGGTTTTAATGGTACAAGTGTACCTTTAATCGAGTTAGTCCGATCCCTTAACGCCTACCTCGCCAAACCATCCGGCGAAAAATCACGGGCGCAACGCACACCGGAGTCATCATAGCTATCCGCAGGGGAAATTGCGCCTCGATAGGCCGCACGCACCCGTGAGGCCTCATAACGCCAAGAGCCGCCACGTAATACCCGCATACTCATCGCGTCGTCAGGGTCTTCGGCACGCTCTGCATTGTAGGGATAGCTACGGATATAGGCAGAACTTGTCCACTCCCAGACATTACCGGTCATGTTATACGCGCCAACCCATGTTCGGCTGCCGGGCTTATCATCAACCCGAGTGGGGCGCGAATCGCTGTTGCCTATATAGGTGACATTTTCTTCGACAATCGTATCGCCCCACGGATAAACAGGCCCATCAGGGCCGCGTGCGGCATATTCCCACTCCATCTCGCTAGGGAGTCTCCCGCCGCGTGATTCACAAAAATCCCGCGCTTCATACCATGTCAAGCTATCACGAGGTAGCTCTGGATCAATGAATGCGCCGTAACTACCATATTGGGCATTGCTAACCTCAAATTGGTCTAGCCAAAACGGGGTGTCGACACACTGTTGATGTATAGGGCGTTCATCCAGTGAGCCGTTAGGGTCGCCCATCAAGTAACAACCCGTCGGGACAAGCACCATCGGGACATCCTCAAAAACATGTTCGACTCGCGCCCACTCGCGATTTTCCAACACTGGGAAGCCAATCATGCCCAACATCCCATCAGGGATTCCTCGATCTGGAGTTGCTGTTACATCCGGCATCGGCGTCGCATTTGTGGGTCGTTCAAACGGCCAAACCAGCGTGCATTCTAGGTTTCCGGGTGGGCAAAACTCACCGTACTCTAGGTTATCCCGCTGAACCAATAAGACGAAACGGGTCTGACGGGCGGCAGCATCGTACCAAAAGATGTCAGCCTGTGCTACTGCGTGGATGAGCTTGCGCGTCGTGACTTCTTGGCAGTTTTGCGGCAATGGTTCAGTCGAATTAGTGCGTTCAATTCGTAAACAGATGGGTGTAGGGACAGCGTTGAAACGCAAAGGTGCGAATGATGCGAATTTGTCCAAATAGAAAGTCTGACGGTTGTCATCAATTACGATTTCATAGCCGATCCCGCTTAAATCTACCGCTGTATTCCCCGTGATATACAGCGTCGCGCTCTCTGCGGTGAGGTAGAGTTTTACTTCCATCCCGCTTTGCGCCCGCGCAACGGATCCCATTAGCACCAAAAACAACCCTAAAGCCACTACCGCTTGTAACCGCCCAATCAAACGCACCATCCGCCACACTCCATCCCAATGCTTTGCAATTCTACTTACTGAAAATCTGACACCGCTGGTTAGCTGAACTGCAAATTTGTTTAAGACTTGCCCCACCATCAGCGGGGGTGACCTCTACAACCAAGTCCTCAGGTCGATTGCTTGAATCGTCATGCCAAAATATATCCACCGCCGAAAATTCTTGTTCAAACGTCCGCGACGGATCACACAATTGCGGGAGCGGCGTTTGTGTGTTGTTCCTCACATAACGCAGGCAAGTATTGGCGGTCAGGTTGGGGAGATAATTGTCAAGATTGAAGGTTGCGAACACATCTTCCTCAAACGAAGCTGTCCGAATCAAAACATCTTGCAGGGCAGAGGGGTTATGCAGCACAAGCGTTAAGCTGTCTACCCCCTCAAATAACACGGTGATTAACGGCCGGCTCTCATCTATCGGTGTAGAGGTCGGGCTGGCAGAGTCGGTGGCCGCTATCGAGGTTGGGCTGACGGTTGAGATTGGGTTTTCGGGGGCGGCCATTGTCGCGGACGGTGACGGCGAAACCGCCGCTATCGCGGTTGGCGTTGGTTCATTCTCCAACAGGTGACTGATATACGGGGCGGCGACGGTGGCAAGTACGGTCAAGAGGCCAACCACGACTGCCCAAATCACCGCCCATTTTGTCCAATTGATGGGAGGGGTTGGCTCGATAGCTGTGGAATTGACATAATCCCGCGAGGGGCGAAACCCGAAGGCGCGCAGTTCATCCAGTACCGCGTTGACAAAGGCCTCAAACGTCGGGAACTTGTTGAAATCCAGATGTTGGATGCCCGCCAATTCCGGCGGCAGAGGTTGAACCAGCGGCGTATAGAGGATGGGGAAAATCGGTTTGGATTGTTTCAGGGCGAGTTCCCACTCACGTTTCACCCATACGGATTGCAGTGATTCAGGCGTGAGGATGAGCAGTAGCAAATCGACCTTGTTTAAGGCGTTGAGCAGTTCTGCCTCCCATTGGCTGCCCGCACCGATTCCCTTACGGTCATACCAGAGCGAAACCCCACAGCCTTCCAACGCAGCTGCTAACTTTTGTACAAAGGGTTCATCTTTGCGGGTGTAACTGATGAATAGCTGTTTCATAGCTGGATGTATTCTCCAAATACGCGAAATTTGGAAATATTTTCTACAGATGATAACGTAAATGATGGGTTTTCACTAGTGCCTCACTTCACTCCTACCCCTCTGTGCCACAATGTAGAGATGGTCGGAAGCAGGGTAAAATAGCGGGATGATGTTGACCAATTCAGTCAGTCACAGGAGTCTCCTTATGTCGAGTGCCAGTCCCAGCGCCAGCGCCAACCAACGTCCTGATGAACGCCACCCACTAGACCCGATCCTCAAGCCGCGCTCGGTTGCCGTGATTGGCGCAACCGAAAAAATCGGTTCGGTGGAGCGCACCATCCTGTATAACCTGATTTCCAACCCGTTCGGCGGCACGGTTTATCCCGTCAGCCCGACGCGCAAGAGCGTGTTGGGCGTGCGCGCCTAAAAATCCATCAGCGAAGTGCCTGACACGGTGGACTGCGCCATCATCGTCACGCCTGCGCCGTCCGTCCCCGCCATCGTGCGCGAGTGCGTCGAGAATGGCGTCAAAGGCGCGGTGATTATTTCCGCCGGATTCAAAGAGACCGGATCCGAAGGCAAGGCGCTGGAAGATGAAATCCTCGCCATTGCGGGCGATAAGATGCGGATTATCGGCCCGAACTGCCTCGGCGTGATGATGCCGCTCGGCCACTACAACGCGACCTTCGCCGGCGCAACGGCTAACCCCGGCAACGTCGCTTTCATCAGTCAATCGGGCGCGATTTGTACCAGCGTCCTCGATTGGTCGTTCACCGAAAAAGTCGGCTTCAGCGCCTTTATCAGCATCGGTTCGATGTTGGATGTTGGCTGGGCGGATTTGATTCACTATCTTGGCGACGACCCCAACACCCAATCTATCGTGATTTATATGGAGAGCATCGGCGACGCGCTCTGTGCCACAATAGGTGAGACAACTTCGCCCAACAAGTTTAGTAAAGAAATGACCAGCGAATAAGAGGAAAATCACCCATGTACCCGAACCCTAAGACCAACCCAGAAGCGCGTAGGCAGTCCCAACTGACAATCGACTTAAATGACAGAGAGTTTACTACGCGACTGATACAACAAGACCAGTTTCCTGTAGCGCATTTTCAGTCTGTTCAACTGTGAATACATATTCTTTTGTCCATCATTGAGGAATGCGGTTTCAATGGCAGATTCTGCTTCATCAAGATATTTCTGTACGTTATACAGCAGACTGTCTTTTGTTCGGAGTTGTTTTTCAGCATCATCCAACAGCATTACCGCCAGATGATACTGGGGAACTGCCTGCGTGTGATCGTACTGGATGCTCAACCGGATGTAATGGAGTGGGTCGCTGATGACTGAAAGGAAGCGTTTGGGTTCCGGGTGACGATGTAAAACCCAACCCATCGTATCGAAGTACTGCGCGATTTTCCTGTCATAATATTTCCGCTGATCAGAGACATTGCACGCACGTGACAGATACAGGACAATAAATAACGCCGTGCCGATATCTGCCATCG
>Ga0163154_10009404_pt1 | contig 11154 bp, 4 predicted proteins | sample OliLakLV19MP9P1_FD_148649 | JGI IMG/M metagenome (GOLD analysis project Ga0163154, IMG submission 148649) | Freshwater microbial mat bacterial communities from Lake Vanda, McMurdo Dry Valleys, Antarctica - Oligotrophic Lake LV.19.MP9.P1 | ecosystem: Environmental > Aquatic > Freshwater > Lake >...
CTAGAAAATGTGTTAACCTGGGCGCGCCGCCAATCTGGCACCACCAGCTTACGGGCGTTGCTCTACTTCGACGAAATTTTTGGCTACTTCCCACCGACAGCCGAACCACCGTCCAAGCGGCCGCTGCTTACTCTGCTAAAACAGGCGCGTGCCTATGGCGTGGGGGTCGTCCTTGCCACGCAGAACCCGGTCGATCTCGATTACAAAGGCTTAACCAATGCCGGCACCTGGTTTATTGGCAAGTTGCAAGCCGAGCGCGACAAGCAGCGCGTCGTGCAAGGGCTAAAGGGTGCACTCTCCGAAGCGGGCAACAACACCGAAATCAACTATGACCGCCTGATCAATGCGTTGAGCAGTCGAGTTTTTTTGATGCACAACGTCCATGCTGGCAAGCCGGTTGTCTTCAACACGCGCTGGGCGCACAGCTATCTGCGCGGCCCTCTCACCAGGCCGCAGGTACAGACACTGATGAAGGCGCGCAAGCAGGCGGCAGTCGCGCCCGTCACCGTGCAATCTATGCCTGCGCAATCGGCCTTGCAAGTTGAAACCGCGCCGCCCCCAACGCCGAACCAGCCTGTAACGCCAATGCCAACCTCAAGAGCCGAGCCAGTCACGCCAATGTTAAGATCCGAGCCGGCCGTGCCATCGACACCGATGGGCTTCTCCGCCAGTGCCCCGGCCCTGGATCCCAATGTTGAGCAAGTCTATTTGCCATTGGCAATCGACGATCGAAGTGCGATTCAACAATTGGCGCAAGAAACCCGCCAACCGATTCAACCAGAGCAGATACAGTTAATTTACGAAGCGGCCATTTTGAGTGCGGCGAACACTCGCTTCGTCGACCGCAAGCGCGCGATCGATGAACAAATCGAACAAGTGCTGCTAGCGCCCGTGCAAAATGATGTAGGAGGCATCGATTGGGCAGATGCCGAACTACTTCCGGTACGCACGCGCGATTTACAACGGCAGCCAGAACGCGCGGCTCCCGACCAAGGCCCCTTCTTCGCACCGGCACCCGAACAGGCCAATAGTGTGCGCAAACTGCAAAGTATTCGCAGCAGTTTGGCCGATTGGCTCTACAGCAACCAGCGGCTTAAAATCCAGACGCACACGGCATTGGGTATTGCCCAAAAACCGGGCGAACGGGAACGTGATTTCAAGATCCGTCTCCAGCAAGCGGCGCGTGAACAGCGCGATAGCGAAGTCGACAAACTGGAAAAACAATTTGCTACCGCCATTGAGCGCTTACAGAACAAGTTGCGCAAAGAAGAGCGTGAACTTTCTGACAAGGAAGCCGAACACTCTGCCCGCAAACAGCAAGAACTGGTGGGCATTGGCGAGACGGTGTTGGGCTTCCTGATGGGGCGACGCACGATGCGTGGGCTGAGCACGGCAGCCAGCCAGCGCCGGATGACGGCTGGGGTTGGGCGCGATGTTGAGGAGTCTAAAGCTGAAATTGCAGAAATGCAACAAGAAATTGCCCAATTAGAACAGACAATCAAAGCGCAGAGCGATGCGATTACACTCAAGTGGGCCAATCTGCTTGATGAGTTGACGCTTGAAGATATCGCGCCGCGTCGCACCGACATCGACGTTCAGATGGTCGCCTTGGTTTGGCTGCCCGCCTGGTTGATCACCTATAATGATGGTCTACGCACCCGTACCGCCACGATCGCCGCCTATCAGTTGCCGGTGGGATAGGATTTACGATTTTTGATTTACGCGCCCAGTGGGCACTCGACGCCATCTCTTGCTTCCATATGTAGACCAAATGAATGTAAACCAATCAAGCACACTTTTCTCCCAGCCAGGCAAATCTATCACACGCGTGGCTCTGCTCATCGCTTTGACGCTACTCCTCGCCGGCTGTTCCTTGGATATTATCCGGCTGACCGCAGTGCCGTTTCTACGCACCATTGTGGCGCCGCCAACATCGGTCCAGACGATCGAGCAACCGATTACCGAAATCCCATTGGATGGGCCATTGGTAGATCGGCGCGCCCAATTTTCTGGCCTGGGCTGGTATGGGGATAACTTGATTCTGTTACCTCAATTCCCCAACGTCTGGGAAGACCAAATTTTCACGCTGGCCAAAACCGACATTGTGGACTTCTTGACCGGCCGTCGCAGCCAGCCGCTGTTGCCCCAACCAATTCCAGTGCTGAACGGAGATTTAACGTGGCAAATTCCGGGATTTGAGGGTTTCGAGTCCATCGCTTTCGAAGGCGATCGTGTATTTCTCACGATTGAGGCAGACAGGGGTGATGGCATGATGGGGTACTTGATCGCAGGCGTCATGGCGCCGGATCTAAGCGAATTGCGGCTCGACCCAACCCGATTGGCTGAAATTCAGCCCCAGGCTGCACTGCGCAACATCAGTGATGAAGCCATTTTTCTAGCCGGTGATGCACTGATAACGCTATATGAGGCCAACAGCCTCTTTGTCAATTCGGCGCCAGTGGCCCATCGCTTTGACCGCGATTTGAATCCTCTGGGTACCTTGCCTTTTGTCAATTTCCCTTACCGGCTTACCGATGCGACCGCGCTTGATGCCGACAATCGCTTCTGGGTGATCAATTACTTCTTTCCTGGTGACGCTTATCTGCAACGCCGGATCGGTGACGTAGTCGGCGGCAACGCTGCGATCCCGGAAAAGCCAGTTGAGCAACTGGTCGAATTACAGTTTAGCACCGAAGGTATTACGCTCGCCAACACACCATCGATTGCGCTCCAATTACTAGATGAGAATATTGCGCGCAACTGGGAAGGTATCGTCCGGCTCGAAACAGCCGAACTGTCCGGCTTTTTGCTGGTGACAGACTACTATCCAGAGACCATTCTGGCGTTTGTACCGAAACCCCAGTGATTGCCCTCGTCTAATACAGCACAAGTAGTGAGACAGTGAGTCAGCAGGACAGTAGGGCAATACCCATTGAACTCACTGTCTCACTGATTTATACCATCTATACTAGTACACTTGGGCGGAAATAACCATACTATTCTCCGGTGAATCAGTAGTGAATCAGTAGGACAGTGAGACAGTACAAACACTGTTCTACTGTCCTACTGATTCACTGTCTTACGCCCAAGTGTACTAGGGCTTGTTCTGTATAAGGACAGCTTCGTCGAGTTCATCCCAGATGTCTGGATGCCAATATTGTAAAGATCGCATTTTGCGCCGCACAAGGTCTTGCTCGGGGGTGGATAATTTCCATCCCAGTTTACTCAGGAGTGGCCGAATATATTCCGCGGCATAGACCACGTCAAACTCGCGCTGAATCACCAAAGAAACCCGTTTACTTGTCCATACGTCATTGACGAAGCCATACTTGGCTGCGCCTTGCTCTAACAATTTAAGTAACTGCTGGCACTGGGCCGTATTTAAAAGTGGTTTGCGTCCCTGTCCTTTGCGCGTGCGCAGCGCTTCAACGCCACCCTCTTCAACGCGACTTAACCACTGTTTGACTGTTTGTTGGGTGACACCCAATATTTCTGCAATCTCATCTAGCTGCCGGCCTTTTTTATTGAGATCCCAGGCTTGGAAACGCCGTGCCTCACGCCCGCTAACGATTGCTTGTACTCGATTTGTAGACATAAAAATTTATCCTCATCGCTACATTTTTAACTTTGTGGCAGCATCAGTGTAGCACGAAAGCAACAAGTCGGGCGCGAGGATAGAAGATGGGTTACGTAAGTCTTGCGTGAGTTTTATCTGAGTTATGCAAGTACAAGACTCACAATTTGTGGTAACAAACAATAAAGACAATGCAGGCAAGTGCCGCGTAGTGACGAATACAGAGCATAACAACACTATTGCGTGATCCACGGCAAGTAGAGGTAATTCACTGCCTCCGGTTCCGTCACCTCATCTTCGCCCAGCGCGGGTGAGATAAAACCAACGCCCCAACTCGGGTCGTTCTCGCCGGGTGCCAGGGTAGTCAGCACCGTGCGACCATTGTTTGGATCGGCATCCGAGTTGAACTCTCCATCCATATTCGGCACAGTAAATGTGTAATTGGGCGGTGGAATGAACGCCAAGTAGTAATCGCCCGGTGTTAATCCTGCAAATTGGAAGTAGCCGTCGCGATCGGTCAAAGTAGTCGTGACCAGATTACCATGAACATTATAGAGATTCACGGTGATCCCTGCTACACCTGGTTCATTGTCATCTTTCAAGCCATCTTTATTCAGATCGAACCAGGCATAATTGCCGATGCTGGCGGCTTGATAGATACCCAAATCGAGGTCCAAATCTTTGCTACCTCCGGCCAAGAAACCGGTATTGCGCGTCTGCCCTGTAGTTGGATCAGCGTCCGAATTATCTGCCTCAGTCACATCGATGACATTCGGGATCGTCGCCAGATAAGCACTTGGCAAGGTGTCCAGGCCGAAGATTACATAATACTCGCCTGGCGGCAACCGATCAAACAAGTACAGACCATGGCTGTCCGTCGCAGTGATCGCCGGGTTACCATTGAGCAACACCATCTGGCGAGTGGCTGCGTTGTAGAGCGACACACTCACACCTGGAACGCCCAACTCGGCAGTCGAATTGGCTTGCAGCGTTGCCTGGGCCCCGTCGCCATTGTAGTCATACCACACCCGATCACCCACCGTCACTGGTAGATAGAAACCAAAGTCCACACTCAGGTTGCTTTCCAGACTTATATCCCCGTCATCGATTGGCTCGTCGCCGCTGCTTAATGTGACGGGCAAGCTTTGGACGGCGTCACCGGGCAGACCATTCGAATCGTCGTTATCGTTGTTATCCGGGTCGGCGCCACCTACGGTGGGTAAATAACCCACTGGTGGCGTAACCTTGATCACATAATCGCCCGGCAGCAGGTGCGCAAAAAGATAGCGGCCATCTGCAGCCGTGATCACGGGCGCAACCGGGTTATTATTGGCATCAGTGGCCGGCGTCAAGCCATCGGCCAGGAGGAGTTCAACAATAACACCGGGCAACAGCGGCTCGCCCTGCTGTTGTATGCCATCGCCATTCGCATCGTTCCAAATGGAGTTGCCCACCGCAACCAGCGGCTGGACCGTTACATGCGCCAAGTCATGATCATCCTCATCATCGGTAGGCAAATGTTTGCCATCCTCACTGGTCACGTCATCTTTGGGCGTGCCATCGTTATCCACTGTCGCATCGGGCGTCGAGTCGATATCGACAGGTGGCGCGTTATTCGGATCGTTGTCATTGTCCGCACGGCTGATCTCAGCTACATTGATAACCCCTGTCGCCAGCGTGGTATCGACAAGCAGGCTGATATCCACTGTTGCCTGCGCACCCGGCGCCAGAAGAGTCGGTAGGGTGTAAATTGCCGTATGATTGGGGGCGGCTGCCCAGTCGTTATCATGCAGGCTGAAACCAGATGGAAGGTAATCGATGACCGTCACGCCAGTCGCTGTCAACTGACCCTGGTTTTGGATAGTCATTGTAAAGGTTACGGCTTCACCGGGATGCACGGTTGCCGATTGGTCGGTCGCCAGACGCTTGATCAGCGCCAGATCAAAGTGCCGAACAGTTACCAGATAGTCTTCCACTTCTCCGTCCGTGGCCGGGCCATTGGGTCCCAGATTTGGATCAGTGCTCAAACGGAAGCGTGTGCCTACGTTTTGAGCGTTGGCCGCATCCAACGGTACGTTGAACAACAAGTCAACTACACCGCTAAAACCGTTGGGGACAAGAGCTATTACGACCTCATCAGCATCAGCGAAGTCGCCATCACCATTCCAGTCGATAAAACCGTTCACATAGGCGGCAATGCCAGTAGCATTGGTCACCTGCACATTCACCGTGGCTAAACTGCCCGCCAGCAGAACGGGGAAGGTCACGCCATCCTCGTCATCGGTCGTGCCAATCAGATCATCGCCATTGGCGTCCGCAGCGGGTTGGCCGTTACCCTCGCCATCAACGGTTATTCCCAAATAGAGACCGGGTACGATCTGATGGCGTGGGCCATTATCGCGCTGGCGCGTGCTGTAGTTGCCAACGCCAACACCGTCCGCTGGATCAGGATTGTCACTCCAGTCGTAGGTGACGACAGTGACATCCACACAATGGTAGTCATCCTCACCAGGCGCGTCGTTGCCTGGGGTGGAATTCGGGTCAGACACGTCAGAGTGGCTCACCTCGGCACAGTTTGGGAGGATAGCCGTTGTCGGACAGGCAGGCGTGCCATTGGCTGAACAGGCCAAAGTATCAACCAATGTCATGATTGTCAAGATGGCGCTGCTGTTAGGCGCGACTGCATCAATATCCCAGAGACCGCTATTCGCATTGTAGAAGCCTTGCTGGGCACTGGAACTCTGATAGATTAGGCCAGCAGGTAAGCGATCTTCAACCTGTACGCCCAATCCATTGCCCGGTCCCTGGTTGGTGAGCACAAGGGTATAGGTGAGCAAGTCGCCCGGCGTCACCTGGCTTTGACTAGCCATTTTGTTGAGTTGCAGATCGGCGTTCTGCAGGGCGGAAGAGGTCACTGTTGTAGTGAAAGCGGCGCGATTGTCAACTACATAGCTTTCGTTCGTTGCCGTAATCGCGGCCATGTTCACCCAAACACCGACTGTCGTAGCCGTCGACGTAATGATAACTGTCTCCACGCCTAGTGCCGATATGTTGCCTAGATTGCAGGTCACGTCACCGGCAAAGAGAGCACAGCGCGGATCACTGACGGCGTTAAAGGTAATGCCGAGCGGTTGAGTGTCTGTCAGCACGACATCTAGGGCAGGGACGGTGGCGCTTTGGTTAGTCACGACCAAGGTATATGGAAAAGCATCGCCCAAGAGCAATTGAGCAACACCGTGCTTGGCAATTTCCAGATCGACAGTAGCATAGATAAAGCCGAAATCTGCGCTGGTGTAGATCTGACTTTCTGCCAGTGTAATGACAGAGATGGGCGCGCTCGTTAGAAGATAACCGGGGGCACTGCCAACCGTAACCGTGTAAATCCCACTCGGCAAATTCGGAAAAAGGTAAAAGCCGTCCACAGTTAGGGTGCTAATTATGCGGCCATCGGCATACGTCAGTGTGATTGGCACGTTGTTAAGCGGGGTAATTTCGCCATCGTCTTGGGTGCCGTTTGTATTGAGATCCAGATAGACAAAGTCACCAATCGCGCCGGGTGGCAGAAATGGCATCGCATGCACGTCCGAATTATCCGACGCAATGGTATCACTCATCGCGTTGGTGTAGGCCGTGTTACTGATTACCCCGGCGCTGGTGGCGACGGCGTTGACTGTAATCACCTGGCTGGCTTGGGGCAACAAAAGACCAAGTGTGCAGGTGAAGCTACCGCCGGCCAGGTTACAACCGGCGCCAGTCACGCTGTTGAAGGTAAGCCCGACCGGTTGGGTGTCCGTTACAACAACACCGGTCAACGTTACATCGGTCGTATTGCTAACCGTAATTACATAATCGAAGGATGCCCCCACCATGCCAGTGTTGGGGCCAGTTTTGACAATCGCCACATTACAGGCGAGTTTGCCATTGTTACTGTCGCCGGACGTTGCCAAGCCCAGCGTACCGCTGCTACCTGCCGCTGTCCACTGCGCACCATTGTTGGTGTCGTTACCGCCATAGATGGCGGCAATACTCTGGCTAGGGCTAGCGGCAGTCGGCGCGTTGGGCAGCGACCAACCAGTACTCGGCCCATTGATCGCAACACCGCTGCCATAGGCAACATAGTCAAGCGGCGTTCCGGCCGTGCTTGTCCCGGCATAGAGCGTGATATTATCACCTGTATTATTCAGATAAGGTGGGTTGCCACTGCCTACACCAAAGTATTCCAGGCCATCGCCATCAAGCAGCGTGGTGTCATTTGTGCCGGCTATGCTATGCAGCACAATATAGGTGCCTGCCGCAACACCACCGGCTGGTACAGTCAACAGAAAGCGATATTCGACGCTACTAGCTTCATTGTCAGTGATAAAGAATTGGGCGCCGCCGGGAAGATAGACGGTTGCATAAAGTTCAATCCATTCATCATCGTCAGCCGTTTGACGGTACATAATTTCGTTGATGATGAGACTGGCGCCGGTATAAACTGATTGGGTAGCACAGTCGTTGCGCGGCAGGGCCGGCAGCGGCGCAACTGTCGCACTGGCCGTGTTATTGGTGAAGTTGGTATCGTTGGCTGCCACAACAAACGCCGTATTAGTGACAGTTGCCGTCTGATTGGCCGTTGCCTGCACCGAAATTGTTACGGACGCGCTGGCGGCCAGCGTATCGACCGTGCAAGTCACTGTATCGTTGATCAGGTTGCAATTTTCGCCGGTGACGGCATTGAATGTCATGCCTGTTGGCGCGACGTCGGTGATGACAACGCCGGCAGCCAGCGCAGCACTACTATTTGACACGACGATGGTGTAGTTGAAGGGGACGCCAGCCGTAACAGAGACTGGGGCATACTTGCGAATGTGTACGTCTACAGCAGGCAAAGCGCGCACCACGGTGGGTCCCATAAAACTCAGCCTTTCACTCCGGCCGCGGCCACCGGGCAATGGATCGTTGTCACCCACCACCACCAACGCTTGGGCAACAGGTAGACTTGAAACAAAGCCAACCCAACGGGTCGCAGCGTTGCCACAACCAGGCAACAGACCTTGGGCAGCAACGTCGACACCGGGTACATTGGTTTGACTGCATTGCGCGTTTTCGGCGACAACACCACCCGCAAGGCCAAGCGTAGAGTTGATCGGTAGATCGGCGATCAAGGCGCCATTGGCATCAAGCAGGCGCATAAAGGCAGTCGTGCCACGATAGCTCGTTTCCAAATCGCCAAAAAAGGCGCCAAATGCCTGCACTGGGGTGCTAAACGTGAAGCGTACGGCATTGAGGCCACTTAGATTGTTTAATTGGTTAAAATAGAAGTCGCCCGCTGCGGACGAAGATGCTTTGGGCGCGTTGTCCTGCATTGTACAGCCGCTTGGACTGCCGTTGATCTGAACATTGGCAAACGAAGGCGTACCAGGGTTGTTCGAACCACTGTTGAAGCCGTAGCTAGTTAGTAGGTCCACAGGTGTCGCGCTGACGGAAAAGCCATCTGGTTGAGCAAATAACAATGGTGTATTTACCGGTGTCCCCGCTGGGCCTGGCAGCGACGAGCCAAGCGCAACGCCACTGACAATTTCCCCAGTTGCGGTTGCAATCCATGCATCCCGTTGGGCGTCTAGTTCCGCTCTGGCATTGATATAGGCGAGGGCAGTGCAATTTACCGGTGATGGACCAGCCAAGCCATACACTTCATCACCGATGATGGCTGTTCCGCTACCAAATGGGATGGTTTGGTTGGCGGCATGTGTGGGCATAGCCTTCGTACCCATCAGGCTTGCTAACAAAACAGAAAAGAATAAACTCAAAACAGGACGAACAGCATTGATCTTTGCCATGCGGGTTATCTCGGCGCGAGTCGGTGTTGTGGGTGAGGACAAGAAAGCGACAAAGGCTCATCTAAGAAAATTGTGCAAACCGATGTTTTCGCCAGCGGCAAAATATTGCGTTTGCACGATTTCGTCTGATGAGCGAGCAACAAATGATAGCTTTCAAGTGGGTTCAACTTTATTCTAAGACAAGCAATAAAAATTTTGATTATTTAATAGATAAATTTAATAAATTTACATCTTATTATGAGCATCAAAACCCGTATGTACATCTGTAAAATTGCTTATATTGAACCCTATCCTCTAATACTTATTGACTATGGCGTAATTTCATTGCTGTGAGAGGGATATTTGGTATTTGATCAAAAGCGCGATCGATAAAAGGGCGAGTCATGCTCGCCCTTTTATCGATCGCGCTTGAAAATGCAAATTTGGTTGCCGGAAAGTAGAACCGGACGGGAATTACTGGCTCAATTGCCAGGTACTGGTGGCCGCATCATAGCGGAAGGTATAAGCAACTTCCTTGTTATCGCTGGTGGCGATCAAATTGTAGTCAAATTCGAGACCGCGCACTTGGAGCGCGCCGTCTGCGTCAAAGGTGATGCGCCAAGCTTTGAAGGTGGGGTCGGGCAAAGTCAGCTCCAATTGCGGATCGCCAACAAAGGCGCCCGTGGCATCCAGTGCCAGCGAATAAACTTCGGACGTCCGCGCCAACCCAAAGTAGAGCCGTTTGCCGGTAGGGTGATTGTAAATGGCGATGCCATAGGGGTCGATCCCCGTATATTCACCCACGATTTCACGCGTCGTGCGATTTATGTGCACCAGTTTGCCCACTTCTTGGGCGCGCGTCGATCCGGAAACGGTTGATGCGTATAGACTGTCGGTATCACAATCATAAGTCATGCCCATGATGCCAAAAGGGTTTTCCGGCGAAGGCGGCGCAGCAGCCGTCAACGTGATAAAGGTTGTCATCATGCCGCTATCGGTGTCCACACGGTAAATGGTATTTTGGCGCTCGGGCGGGTTATCCACAAGGCTAACGCGGGGTGCAGGAAAGACGTAAACATTCCCCTGGGGATCAAATGTCAGATGGCCCAACCAGCCAGCATCATCCCAAGTGGGGTCTTGATAAAAGCGTGCCTCTGCTGTCTCGGTGGCCGGCTCCAACAAACCCATGCCTTTGATGTCGGTAAAATTGGTCGCTAATACGGCTTGAACGCTAAAGCCCAGCTGGGGTGCAAAACGTGGATGCCGCCGACAGACATTGGCTGGACCAACCACTAATGGCACCGCAGTTGCAGTCGGCGCAACGGTTGGCGTCGCCGGCAGCGGGGTGGGTGTAGGCGCCGCGAGACCGTTGTTCAAGGCGTAGCAGGCGCCAACAGCCAGAACGACCAGCAGGCAGAGTCCGCTCAGCCAGACCAAGCGATTGGAACGCCGTTCCCGCGCTGCGACTGGAGGATTTGGTGTTGATAAACGGACGGCTGTTGATTTGGGCGTCGGTTGTTGAACGGTACGGTTGGCTTTGTTTTTCGTCTTTTTCATGGCTTACCCACGGGTACAAAGAGTGGCCCGGCATAACAGGCGTAATCTTTTGGAATATAGATACCATCTTGCAACACGGCGTCTGCCCAACAATATTCCTGGCCGGGCGTGTCATCATTTTTAAGCTGCGCCACATACCAGATCACCAATTCGCTAGCGGCCAGTGGTTCGGGCGCCGGTTCGATAAATTTTTCCGGTCCCTGGCGATAATCACTGTTGCAG
>Ga0163154_10009409_pt1 | contig 11148 bp, 13 predicted proteins | sample OliLakLV19MP9P1_FD_148649 | JGI IMG/M metagenome (GOLD analysis project Ga0163154, IMG submission 148649) | Freshwater microbial mat bacterial communities from Lake Vanda, McMurdo Dry Valleys, Antarctica - Oligotrophic Lake LV.19.MP9.P1 | ecosystem: Environmental > Aquatic > Freshwater > Lake >...
GGGCGAGGATGGAGGCCAGGCCGCCGAGGCATGAAGAACCGGGGGCGGGTCGAAGCCGGGGGCTCCATCTTGTCGTACCGCTGCCGCAGACTTCACGGCGTGGCGACCACCACGTCCGGCGCTGCCGGAGGCGGCTGCGATGTCCCTGACGGAGTCGCCGGCGGCATTGCCGCTGCCGATTGGGCCTCGCTGCGGTTGCCGAGTTCGACAAACAGCGTGATGATCGCATCGAGCACGATGCGCTCCGTGGCCAGCAATTCACCCATGTCCCCCACCAGTTGCTCGGTGCTGAAGTCGTTGCTCTCCTGATACTTCTTCTGCAGCGCCGCGACCGCAGCCTGCCGATCCGACGCGGCCCGCACCAGCCCGTTGACATCGAGGTGACTCATGGCCCGCGATCGTAACACACCCGGACGAGGTTGCGGATGCCGGGTACTGGGAGCGTTTGAAGGTGGAACGGGCATTCTGCCCGTTGACCGTATGCACAGGCAGGATGCCTGTGCCACCGATTTCAAACGCTGCCTGTACCGATGCCGACGCTGAGCGACGCCATTCATCATCACGCCGCGCCTCACGGTCGTAATCGAGCGTCATCGCGAAATTCGGTGCGTCGGCAGTAAAAACGACGGTACGCGCTGAACACGTTGAAATGCTGATGGATACCCAGCGGAGCCGGTGCCATGATCTTCTGCCCATTGTCCACCGCTCTCTCAATCCTCCCATGACTACCGCTCCTGTTTCCTCATCCGCCGACACCCCCCGTCCCGACAAGGCGGCCCGCAAAGCCGCCGTCTCCGAAGCGTTGCACTCGCAAAAGTATGAGCAGACGAAGTTCGGCCGCCGTCGCAAGCGTCCGCTCGGCGCCAAGACCGCGCTGTCGCTTGTCGCGCTGATCAGCATGCCCATTCTTGGTGCATTGCGATTTCTGAAGTTGCGCCGCGGCTCCGGGCAGCCCAAAGCCTGACGCCGCGCGGGCACGCGGCCTTGCGTGGCGGATCATGCTCCAGAGCGGATCATCGGTCACGGGCAGTCCTCATCGATGCAGCCATCGCAGTCGTTGTCGATGCCGTCGCAGACCTCCGCCGCGCCGGGGAATTGCGACGTGCTGTTGTCGTTGCAGTCGCCCTGTTCGAGGGTGAAGCCGTCGCCATCGTCGTCGTTGGTGCTGTCGCAGACATCGCCGAGGCCATCGTTGTCGGCGTCTTCCTGAAGCGGGTTGGCGTGGAAGGGGCAATTGTCAGCGGTGTTGAGGATGCCGTCGCTGTCGCTGTCGATTGGGGCATCGCAGGCGTCGCCGAGGCCGTCGTTGTCGCAGTCGGATTGGTTGATGTTGACGTGGAACGGGCAGTTGTCGCAGGCGTCGCCGCGGCCGTCGTTGTCGCTGTCTATCTGGTCGGGGTTGGGCGTGTTCGGGCAGTTGTCCTGCTGATCGGACACGCCGTCGCCATCGATGTCGGCGACGGGGCAGGCGCCCCAGGCGTTGATGACGGCGAGGAGATCATCGACGTTGACGACGCCGTTGCCGCCGGGCAGGGGTGCGATGTCGGCCGGGCAACCGCCGCCCCCCGCCACCGCGCCGGCGATTCCGTCGCCGCCGTCGTTTGATGTGTCCCTGCCACCGCCGCGCGCATGACTGGCGTTGACGGAGGAGTCGGGCGCGAGGTGCAGCACGAGGCCGCAGAAGAGTCCAGCCGCGAATACGCCGAGGGTTTTCATCTGGTGCATGATCTTTTCTCCGAAGGAAAGCCGCAACGATCGGCTGGAAGTCGAAAGCCGAACGCCCGTCCACCCATTATGCCCTGATTCCCCGCGGATTGAAATCATTTGTTGGAATGTCCGCCATGAATGAGGATGCAGCCACGGGACGGCGGCCGAATGAGAAGCCCGGCAAGCTGGCAGGGATGACCGCGGCCTGCGCGGCGTCACGCCGCCTGCTGGAGCGACACCTCACCGCCCACACGCCCGCGCTCGCCGGCTTCCGGAAAATTGAGCCAGGCGTGGACACCGAACAGTTCCCGCGCGGCCTTGTCCCGCGCTTCGGCCGCCTCGATCTCATCATCAAAGGAACCCAGCGTTCGCGAGACCTGATCCTTCTTGATGTAGGCGATCCACTTCTCCCTGCGTCGGTCCCAGCACACGCCCTTGAACCGCGACGTGCATGGCTTTCCGCAAAACGCCCGCGCCTTGCGCATGCCCGCCGCGCGCTCGCCGCGGGTCTGCACCACCAGATTCGCCCGCCGGCAGTCGAGCGTGTCGCCGTTGATGTGATCCACGCGCCACCCCTTTCCGTCCACGCCCATGATTTCATGATGCAGCGGTGCGTTCTTGCCGGAGATTCTCACCTGTCCCTTGTTGTCCTCGCCGTACGTCGACAGGTGACAACTTCTGCCTTCCACGATCGACAGGTCCTGATCATCGATCACCGCTTCGCGCCGATGAATGTCGTGCCCCGCCAACGGCACGCGCCAGCATCCCGGCCGGCCAGGATCGGGATACGGCGGCGAATGCCGACCGCACTCGGCGAGCAGCCGGTTCAACTCCGCGATCGGGTAAATCTTCTTCCTGCCGCCATCGGAGAATCTGCCGCAGGTGATGCGCCCCTCCCGTTCCCAGCGGTCAAGGACTCCCCTGTCCACGCCGAACATCTCGCACGCCTCTTCGACGCCGACCATCCCATCAGGAATGTGATATCGACCGCCGCCAATGCGAAACACCTTGTCCGCGCCCCGCATCTGCTCTAGAAACAGTTGAAGGTCGGCGAGCGCGAACAGCTTGGTGCGATGGGTCGGTGTCGTCCTCGCCCAGCCCGCGCATCGAACCTTCCCCGCCCGCTGCCAGTTCGCCCATGTGGCGAGCGAAACCCCGAACATGCGGCACGCCTCGTGGCGATTGACCATGCCCTCCGGGAGACGTGGCCGTGTTGTATTCGATGTGGTCATGCCCATTCCTCCCTGCTCACGCCGCCATGGGCGACGTCGCCAGGCCGCCCTGCGCGATCACGCTCTGCGGCGTCGATGCCGGGCCGAACTTGCCGCGCGTGCTGTACCACATCGCCGCGATCCACACCCGCGCGCCGGTCGGCACGTCCGCTCCCAGGTTCACGTTGAAGGTCCGCCGCGTCGCGTTGCCGTGGTACGACCACTTCGACATTTCGATGGGCGGCGAGGTCTCCTCCGGCGAGCGCGCGGTGTAACTCATCACCGCAGCCCCCGCGATGCCCGCCGGCTTGCCCAGGCGATTCGGCTCCGCCGGGTCGCGAAGGCGGATGCGGACCACCCGGCCCGTCGACGGCAGCACCGTCAACACCGGCGCCTGCGCCGGCCGCGCGATGGGCACCAGATTCGGATCGGGCACGGTGAGGCCCAGCCTGCTGCGCTGCTCGTTCGTGACCGCCGGATTGGCGCGGATGATCCGCGCCAGCAGGCGGGCATTGGCCTTGAGCGCGGCCTTGGCCTCGTTCTTGGCGATGATGATGGACTTCGAGTTCGTCGAAGGATTCGACGCGTTGGCATAGCCCACCTCAAACAAATCGAAGAGTACCCCATAGTGTGCCGACTGTCCGGGCGTGATGCTGAGACTGACGGGATCGAGTGCGATCTCATCGCGGTAATTCCGCGCCCAGTGGAGCAGTTCGCCCTCGCGTGCGGGGAGAAAATCGTGCCGGGGATCGGTTTTGGCGTTGGACATGGCTGCGAGTTCCTTTAGGTCCGTCATTCCCGCGAAGGCGGGAATCCAGCGTCTAGAGCGGCTTTCGACGCTTTTCCAAGCCGACTTCAGGCAAAGCGGTCAAGCGCAGGAAAATGGCGGTCATCCGCCGAAACCATGCGGGTTCCCGCATGAGCCGTACGGGTTCCCGCATGAGCCGTGCGGGCGCCCGCATACATCGTGCGGGAACCCGCCGAAACGCGGGGGAGAGCCGCCGATTTCAGACGGGAAACCGGATGGGCATGGCGGAATCCCGCCAAGGACGGGCGGGACACCGTCCTCGCGGCGTCCAATGGTGGGTGCCCAGCCTACGAACTAAGCGGAAGGCGCACTAGTCTGGCACACTTCCACCAGCACGTTCAACCGCACAATGCTGGAATCGGCAAGCAAGTCCTCTGGCGAAACCGATCGGCGATCCTTCACCGATTGATCGCCCATCAAGTCGAACGCATAGAGATAGAGCGGTCCGTGGGAGCGGGCGACGGATGCGATTCGTTTCCTCAATTCAGCATGAAGGCCGTGAAATCGGCGCGAATGCGACTTCGACATGTCCGCGAGAGCGCGAACCATCTTGGCCTCGGACCATCCAAGCTTGCGCCATTCCTTGCGAAGGATCGCTTCGGTCGGCTCTTTTTGATTCGATACTCGAAATACGTCCGTGGTAAGGAGCATCGAAATTTGAACGAAGCCCTTTGGCAGAAGAGTCTCAAGGACTTCGATGGAAAACTGCGCCGGCCAACCATCGTTCCCCACCCGCTGATGCACGAATATGTTCGCAGCAGCTTCTGGAACACCCATGACGAGGCGAGGCATCATGCCCGGCAGTCCATAAACAGCCAGTGGATGACAGCCATTTCGCGGTCGAATTCGGGACGGAGGGGGAACGAGAGGGCCATGGGCGTGATCTCACTCACTCACGATTTCAAACCACGCATTCACAGATACCAGGTCGTCGTCCCACGTGCATTCCCGACCGTCGGGTGGCAGGAACCAAAGCACCGGATCAGAGGTGATTCCCGGAAGCACGCGCCATCGCTCACCTTTGGAATGAATCTTACCGGTGGGTTTGCCGTCTTCATACCGGTTAACCAAGTCTTTGCGGAGCGCGACCATTTGCCCCGCCTCAAGTCCGCACTGATAACGAAGGATTCGGTTTGATTCTGTCGGAACATGCACGTTCCACTAGCTCATCGCACGCCTCAGTTTACGCCGTTGCCATCGCGGGCTTTCCCGCGCCATCGCGGGTGATCATGCGGCGTTCGCCAACCTTCCGTTCGCCTCGCGCACCACCGCGTCGAGGGTCGTGAGGCCGTCGCGCACGGCTTTGCAGGCACGAAGCACATGCAGTTCGCAGAGCATGTCGTCGGCGGGATAATCGACGCGGAACATGCGCTCGATCAATTCCAGTTGATCATCGGATAGACCGGCCTCGCGAGCCGACTTGCGGTAGTCGAAGTGCTTCAGATCAGGCATGGACCATCATATGGCGCGTTTAGAGTTCCGGCGGGGCGACGATCTCGATGGCGGGCAGGCCTTGGGACTGGTTGATCGCGGCGACTTCGGCGCGACGTCGCAGGTTCACCAGATGCTTGAAATTCCACGACGCCAGCACATCGCATCGGCTCAGCACCGCCGCGGCCACATGCAGGGCGTCGGCGATGACTGGCTCGGGGAAGATGCCCGCCTCGACATATCGACGCGCCAAAGTCCGTGCTTCATGGTCACGGGATGCATGGTCACCCCCACGAGTCGAGCAAGCACCTGCGCGCGGCGGGCAGTATCAGCCGTGTCGTCGATCTCCTGGCGCGCGACTTCGCTCGTGCAGAGATCCAACTCCTCCCGTCGCTCCCAGAAGGCGCGCGTCAATATCGCACGATCGGGCCAGCGCTCCTCATCGATGGCGCTGAGCACGGAAGTGTCGAGATAGACGCGCCGTTTCACCGAACTGGCACCTCCAACTTACGCCATCGCCAGCGCGGGCTTCTTGTCCGCGCCGCTGTGGGGGGTCATGTGCTTGATGATCGCATATGCGACTCTACCATCCATGGAAATAGGCCTCCGTCTGTTTGATCACGACGGGCGGGCCAAAGAGCCGTGATAATTCACCCTCTCTCAACGGCCAGTCAAGTTCATATCCCGTCGCGCGATCAATCAGGCGCCATTCGGGACAATGAGTCCCGAGCGGGACCAAAAGATTGATACCGGAAAGACAGCCGTCGATGAATATGAATCTGAAGTAAGAACCGAAGAGTCCATAAACCGTCGAGCCATCATGGGTGTGCCTTCGCTCCACTTGACTCCATGTGTCTGAATCGACTCTCGACACGTTAGCGTAATCGGCGAAACGATCCTCGAACCATTTCTGACTTGCGTGTTCAAGAGGCAATCGCGTGCCGTCACAAAGGACGAGCTCCAGTGACTTCCATCGCTGCGACTCACCGCTGGTATCGATCCGAAGTTCGTGGTACCGCGTCACTTCGTGCGCCGCTTCATTTGCGAGTTCGCCGTTCGCGGTCAGGAAGCCGGCAAAGCATACCGTCCGGTCTGCGCGATCGAACGAGCATCCCCCCAGCACGCTAATCGCCGTAAACAGTGAGAAGATTCGCAGCAATCTTGCACCTAACGCCATCGCCATCGCAGGCTTCCCCGCGCCAGCGGCGCTCTTCATGTGCTTGATGATCGCGTCGCCGAACTCGGAGCACTTCAACTTCGTCGCGCCGTCCATCATGCGGTGGAAGTCGTAGGTGACGGTCTTGGCGTTGATCGCGCCTTGCAGCCCGTTGATGATGAGGTCGGCCGCCTCGGTCCAGCCCATGTAGCGCAGCATCATCTCGCCGGAGAGGATGACCGAGCCGGGGTTGACCTGGTCGAGGTTGGCGTACTTGGGCGCGGTGCCGTGCGTGGCCTCGAAGATGGCGTGGCCGGTGACGTAGTTGATGTTCGCGCCCGGCGCGATGCCGATCCCCCCCACTTGCGCGGCCAAGGCGTCGGAGAGGTAGTCGCCGTTGAGGTTCATGGTGGCGATGACGTCGAAGTCCTTCGCGCGGGTCAAGACCTGCTGCAGCGTGATGTCGGCGATGGTGTCCTTGATCATGACCTTGGACTTCCACTTGGACTTGCCATCAGCCGCGGGGCCATGCGTGTTCCAGAGTTTGAGCGCGGCTTCCACCTCGTCGGTGACGGTCTTCTTCTGGGCCGGCGTCATCATGTCGTAGCCGGGATCGATCTGCTTGGCGTTCTCCTCGACCGAGATGTTGGCGTTGGCTTCCTTGTTGCCGAGGATCCAGCTCTCGCGCTCGGTGATGACATCGTTGCGGAAGAACTTCGTCGCGATCTGGTAGCTCCATTCCCGGAAGGCCCCTTCGGTGAACTTCATGATGTTGCCCTTGTGCACGATCGTCACGCTCTTGCGCTTGTTCTTGATCGCGTACGAGATGGCGGAGTGAACGAGCCGCTCGGTGCCGAGGTAGCTGACGGGTTTGAAGCCGATGCCGACTTCGACGCCCCCCACATCGCGCTTGGGCATGCCGATGGCTTCGAGCTGCTTCTGCCAGGCCTGCGACTTTTCGGTGGTGCCGAAGCGGACCTTGTTGAACTCCTTGGGGAAATTCTGGGCGAGGAAGTCGAGGCACTTCTGGGCCTCGGCCGAGCCGGCGGCGTACTCGATGCCGGCGTAGATGTCCTCGGTGTTCTCGCGGAAGATGGTCATGTCCACATCTTCGGGCTTCTTCACCGGCGAGGGCACGCCCTTGAAGTACTTCACGGGGCGAAGACAGACGTAGAGGTCGAGCATCTGGCGGAGGGCGACGTTGAGCGAGCGGATGCCGCCGCCGATGGGCGTGGTGAGCGGGCCCTTGATGCCGACGAGGTACTTGGTGAAGTCGGCGAGAGTTTCATCGGGGAGCCAGTTGCCGGTTTTGTTGAAGGCCTTCTCGCCGGCGAGGACTTCATGCCAGGTGATTTTCTTTTTGCCCCCGTAGGCAATGTTGACGGCGGCATCGAAGACGCGCACGGAGGACCGCCAGATGTCGGGCCCGGTGCCGTCGCCTTCGATGAAGGGGATGATCGGCTGGTCGGGGACGTTGAGACCCTTGGGGGTCATGGTGATGGCGGCGGGGGCAACGGACATGCGGGTTTTCTCCGTGAAAGAGCTGGGTTTGAGGAGGGCAGTATAGCGGAGGTTTGGGGCGGTTTTAGGGTTTACAGTGGGTTCACCGCATCGGGCAGTTGGGCGAGCGCAATTTCATTCCTCACGCCGCGCAGCAAGCCGCCGAGGGTGAGCATGACCATGATGGGAAACAGGATGATCAGGAAAAGAAATCCCATCGCGGCCGGTCCGTTCTGATAGCGCAGCAACGCCGTGAAGATGACGATGAGGATCGGGCCGATGTGTCGCGCCCGCCGTGCGGAGCGATGCGATTCTTCCCGGTGCGCTGCGGGCAGGGTGAGGATCGCGGCCACGATGACCACGATCAGTTTCCACCACCGCGTTCGGAACGGCCAGCGACGCGGCGACTCCCCTGACGGTCCGATGCGGGCTTCGATGCGCCGGAGCCAGCGATCGAGCATGAGATAGAAGCCCCACAGACTGACGAAGCAGACGACGTGCGCGGCTTCGGTCAGCCAAGGCAACTTCACGGCCATGAACAGGATGGCCAGCCATATCAGCGCCACCACAGGCCCGAGAGGCAGGACGATCCGTGCCACACGCGATTCGTTGCGGGCGTTTGCATCGATCTGGTGATTCGGCATGGTGATGAGCATCATGCCGACCAGCACGACGACCCCCCACGCCGCGATCGTGAATGCCGCGATGTTGAAGACGTTCTGGAACGAGGGCATGAACCCGGCCGGAGATCGCAGATTGTTGAAAATGAAGGCGACCAGGAGCATCGCCACCATTCCGAGCGCGAGGATCGAGCCGCGGTGCAGCAATTGCAGGCCGAGCGAGAGCTGACCCAACTGCGCGGGACTGCCGTGCCGCATTCCGGACAGTTGCCGGACTTGGAGAGACCCCGCAAGTCGTAGCCGCAGTTCACGCAGCAGACTTCTGACGGCAGCTTATCGATCATACATCGTGCGCGCCGGCTTGACCTCTTGCGGCTCGATCAGCGACGCTTCCATCACATCCAGCCGCTTGGCGGGTCGGTCGGCACGCAGCACCTCCCACACCTCGTCGAAGTAACGGTCGGCTTCGCCCCAGGCGTGCGCCGGCACGCCGAAGCCGCGGCTCGTGATGGTGGCGACCGGAGGGTCCATCGCTTCCAAACCGATGGTGAACTTCCAGGCACGCTCCTCCTGCATGGGCATTGAACCCGGTTGGTGGTACACGCGTTCAATCTGGCGATCGATCTCGATGCGCCGGGTCTCATCATCGATCCAAATGTTGTTCCGTCGAACCGTCCAGCGATTTGAGACGTCGCCTTCCGCGTAGTCGGGGGTTTCCGCGACCGCTTTCATCGCTGTCCATACTTCGTCGGCTGGACGATCAACGAAGACTTCTCTCTGCGTGGAACATCCGGCAGGCAGCAGGGCGAACCACAGAGACACAGAGACACAGAAGAGGGAATGGCGAGGGAGTCGTGTCATGGGTGGTGTTCCGAAAGAACTGCTCAATCATCGTACCGGATCGCGAAAAGGCGTTCATTGACGGATCTTGAACCCGCTGCCCGCGAATTCGCCCGTGGCGGTCGAAACGGCGGTGTGCGTGTCGCGAATATGCCCCTGCATGGCCTGTTGGAGGGCGGCGAGAAAACGCTGGAGCTCGATTTCGTCGCCTTCAACGACGCATTGCACCGAGCCGTCGGGTTCATTCCGCACCCAGCCGCCCACCGCAAAACCCGAAGCGACGTTGCGCGTGGTGTAGCGGAAGCCGACCCCCTGAACTGAACCGGTGAACGTGATGGTCTGACGGACCGTCACCCCAGTTTCGCCAGCACGTCGTCGGCGATGTCGGCGTTGTGAAACACCTTTTGCACGTCGTCGTGATCCTCCAGCGCATCCACCAGTTTCATCACCTTCACCGCTGCGGCCTCGTCGCATTCAACCGTGTTCTGCGGCACCATGACCACCGCCGCCGAGACCATCGGCACCCCGGCGGCCTCGATGGCATCCTTCACTTTGAGGAAGCTTGACGCCTCCGTCGTCACTTCCCAGCCGCCGTCGGATTGCGTGACGTCCTCGGCTCCGGCTTCGAGCGAAATCTCCATCAGCTTATCCTCGCTGACTTTCGCGCCCTCGATGAGGATCACGCCGCGATTGTTGAAGCTGAACGCCACCGCGCCGGGCTTGGCGAGATTGCCGCCCACTTTGTCGAACAACATGCGAATTTCGCCGGCCGTGCGATTGAGGTTGTCGGTAAGGCAATCAAGAATCAGCGCAACGCCGCCGGGCGCGTAGCCTTCATATCGGATGAACTCGAAGCGCTGGCCCTCAAGATTGCCTGTTCCCTTCTTCACCGCTTTTTCGATGGTGTCCTTGGGCATGTTCGCGGCCTTGGCCTCGTCGATGGCGTAGCGCAGCGTGGTGTTGAACTTGGGGTCGCCGCCGCCATCGCGGGCCGCCACGATGATCGCTCGGCTGCACTTGCTCCACACCTTGCCACGCTTGGCGTCGTTGGCCGCCTTCTTGTGCTTGATGTTCTTCCACGCGCTGTGGCCTGCCATGAAGTGCTCCGATGCGAAACCGTTCTAAATTTCAAGTCCTGAGTTTTGAGTTCTGAGTTTTAGTGCGAACGCTGCATTCACTCGCCCCACACCGGCTCCACTGGCGGTGGCGTTCCCCGCGCCAACGCCTCGAGCTTGGCCTTGACACGATCGAGCACCACGCCGTACTGCCGATCATACAATTGCTGGGGCGTGGCGACGACGATCTGCCAGACCCGCGTCTGCACTTGCGAGAATGTCTCGAGCGTCCGCTCCCGGAACGTGCTGTCCTCCAGCATCGCGGCGGCCTTCTCCCAGGATTGCCGAGCCTCCTCCTCCTGACCCAGCCGCCACTGCACATCGCCCAGGTGATCAAGCACTTCCGCGCCGGCCTCATCGGAAAGATCGATCGATTGTTGGATGAACGACAACGCGCCCGGCGATCCATCGGCTTCATCCACAAACCGTCGCTGCTTGTAGCGCAGCCAACCAATCGTGTCGAGCACGTTGGGCTCGTCGCCCGCCAGTTGGTGGGCCTTTTCGATCAGTTCGATCGTGCCTTCATCATGTTTCTGCGTCTCCAATAACGCATAGCCAAGATTGTTCATCGCCATTGCCGCGTCGGGTTGACGATGAATGGCTTCGCGAAGCAAGGTCGCCGCACCTTGATTTGCCCCTAGGATTGAAAAATAAACGCCCACCTCGTAACAGGCCGTCGGCAGCGTGGGAACTTCGGACGTCTCCACCACGCGCCCGAGCGCGGGCAGACCTTCGAGTTCGGTCAACGTGGCGAGCATCC
>Ga0163154_10009411_pt1 | contig 11147 bp, 14 predicted proteins | sample OliLakLV19MP9P1_FD_148649 | JGI IMG/M metagenome (GOLD analysis project Ga0163154, IMG submission 148649) | Freshwater microbial mat bacterial communities from Lake Vanda, McMurdo Dry Valleys, Antarctica - Oligotrophic Lake LV.19.MP9.P1 | ecosystem: Environmental > Aquatic > Freshwater > Lake >...
TTTCCATACCTGGCTGTGGATGTCGCTCACTGCTCTATCGCTTCACTCTAAGCGGAATTGTTTGAAAAGAATGAGTTTTCCCTGAGTTGGACGATAGCCTTTGCTTAAAATACCAAAATGAGCAGTCATAGCGCTCAAAGAGTGGTCAGCCGACTCAAGCTGGACGCTAGTAGTCGGCGGCTTAAATAAGCCTAGTCTTTTAAGCGGCTAATGGTTTACTTTCATAAGTCCACTTGAAGGGTTTCGCCATCGTTCGATTAAAGTACTCCACAAACTCTAGAAGCCGCTGTTTTAACTTCTCAGTACTGGTGAAATCCGCTCGTCTCAATAGCTTTCTGACCAAAATACCGAACCAAAGCTCAATCTGATTGAGCCAAGAACAATGCTTGGGCGTGAAATGAACCACCAATCGATGGGTCGGGTCGGTTAAAAACTGAGCGCGGCTAGGCATCGATTGCAAAGTACCCGCTTTACCTTTGATGCCTAAAGCCAAGCCCTCGGGCTCTAAACGAGCGACTAACCGCACTAAAGCCTCTGACTGATGGGTATTCAGGCAATCCATCACCACATGATACTTGGGCGCTGTGGGATGTTTCGCAATCAGTCTCAGCACATGGGCTTCTAAATCTTGTTCGGTGCGCGTCGCCCCGACTGTGGCCACTTCGATCTCACCGGTCGCGACATTGAAGCTGGCAATTAAGCTTTGGGTACCATGGCGAATGTACTCAAATTCCCGTTTCACCATGCGTCCCGGTTTCATCGGCATAGCGGGCATGGTGCGTTCGAGCGCCTGCATGCCCGTCATTTCATCGAGACTCACGATCATTTCTCCTTGCTCTGCCCGTTCTTGGGCCGTAGCGTAGACTGCGCAGCTAGCTTCAACCTTGGTTTCGAACTGAGAGTCGGGGGGGGATTCAACCAGTACCCACTTTGGTGGGGTTTGAGATCGGCTTCTTTGAGCAATCGCCCAACATGCCGTTCGCTGATTGATGCAACGATGCCTTGTTTAACCAGTTCGTCGGCTCATGCTCGACTACTCCAATGGCTAATCGGACGGGCATACTTTTCCGGGGGGTCACACGCCATCGCATAAAGCTGGGCCATTTGTCCAGGGTAAAGGTCATGGGAGTCCCCGGTCGAGACGCATCCTGCAAGCGTTCGGCAATGGCAACGTCACGGGCTGCCAGTTCTAACCACCGCCGTCGCCACACACGACTCATCTCCACACTTACCCCTAAAGCCCGAGCGATTTCACCATGACTCTCTCGATTCGCAGCACGCAGAATAATTTTGGCTCGCAGCGCCATTTGTTGGGGGGTGCTCTTCCGCTTCAGTAGTTTTTCCAATGTGTTTCGGTCTGGCTCACTCAAGTCAATGACAGCGGCGGATACTCTCGGCATAGTCGGACTCGCTTCTCCAGAAAGACTCCTCTAACCATAGGGTAATTTAAGCCGCCTAGTACTAGTGCAAGGGATTCTGGCCAAAGACTTAATCTTTCTCGATGAGTCTGGTGTGAATCTCGCTCTCACGCGTCTGTTTGCACGCGCACCCAAGGGCAACGCGCACGGGGTAAACGCCCTCAAAAGCGTGGTAAAAATGTCTCCCTCATCGGTGCCATTGGTCTTCAAGGACTGCTGACCCATGTCAGTCTACTCGGCGCGGCGGATGGTCTCACCTTTGAAGCCTTCATGGCACAACGCCTGGTGCCAAAACTTTGGGCAGGGGCGTATGTCCTGATGGATCATGGTTCGATTCATAAAGGTAAAGCTATCGAAACTTTAATTGCCGCAGCAGGGGCAAAACTGCTTTATCTACCACCTTATGCTCCGGATTTCTCACCGATTGAAAACTGTTGGTCAAAGCTGAAAAGCGTGCTACGTTCCATCGGTGCAAGAACTTATCCTGACTTAGCTCAAGCCATTGCCACAGCGTTTGCTAAGGTCTCTTTAGAAGATAGCCGAGGTTGGTTTACGCACTGCTGCTACTGTACCTCAACAGACTAGGAAACGCTATATTTCCTGGATATATGGGTGTTATCAATCAACAGGATTGGGCACTCTAAGGCTAAAGTAACAAGAACAATTATGCGCCCCCATAACTCCCAGGCACACATTCGTCCTAAAGTTAGTACGATGCCTCGACAGAAGACCGAGGCAGCCGCTTATCTAGACATTTACAAGCTTGTGAATGAAAAGACACGGCTTCAGTATGAGTTTGAGGGTCTCAAGGAACGGCGCGATCGCATTGAAAAGCGACTGGAAGTGCTTAATGTGGAAATTGCCGCACTGGAACAAAGTGCCCATCAGTTGCGCAATGCGGCTCCTGTAGAGTCAAGGGCGATCGGTCGTACAAAAGCTTCCGAATCAAACGACTTAAATACCTTAGTGCTGGAATATTAATTTTGGCATTAACTTTAGGCAAGAGTTAATGTTAATCACTCTGATTGCTGAGGTTCTGTTTGAGTTGTTGAACTCTTGTAAAAATTTCAGCAAAGCGTACAGGATCTCTAGCATCTTCTTGTGTGCCATGTGCTAGAGCGGGTTCAGATGTCATTTTGTTTGTGTATGCATAAAACGCATCTTCATCGTCTCGATGTTCGAGCACATAAGCGCGAAGTTCAGCACGGCTCATAGCGTCAAAGTTTGGTTTCATCGCTGGTACTCCCATTCACCGATCTGCTCAATCAAAATTTCTATTTCGTCTCCAGCTAAGATCTTGGTTGACTGACAAATCTTTCTGCGATCGCCTGCCCCGCCCTGCACTGAAAGTGCGGGCTAATAGCAGTAAGTCCTCTCAAGAGGACTGCAAGGGTCTTTCAACCCGTTTCAACGGGTTTGAAACCGTTAGCCCGGATTTTAATCACGGGCGGGTAGCAACAGGGCAAGCAGCCTTTCAGGACTTTTGTCAGTCAATCAGGCTAAGATCACAAGCTGATTAGTGCGCCCATCTAAGCCAATAAATTGGGATGTAGAAGTTAGTCAATCGCTGACAGATGTTGCGGCAACTCAGTGCCTGTGCTGTTGTTGGTTGATTAGACACGCTTGTCACATCCTCAACGTCACTTGAATCTAAACTGATGTCATTTCTGCTTCTGCTTCTAGGGCAGCTTCAGCACGTAAGTTATCTTCAAGCGCCTGAATTTCCAGCAGCAGCTCTTCTTCCTGCACTTCAAATTCATCTTCAGGAATGTCGCCCATGTCAAAGGCGAGTTGGAGTGCTAGAAGTCGTTTGCTGAGGTTTTCTGTATCATCTAGTTCAGCATCAGCACGCTGTTGGATTTGTTCGGCAATCCAGCCGATGCCAGTAACGGGGGCAAAGAGGAGTTTGAAGAGCATGGGAAGATGGGGGAATGAGGAGACGAGGGGATGAGGAGACGAGGGGACGTTTTGAGGTTTGAGTTACTTCTGATTTCTTTCTTTATAACCAGCAACTAAAAACTAAAAACCAACAACTATTAACAACTACTCCAGCCGATCGAGTTGGGCAAAGTTAAACGGTGCGGTGAAGTTGTTATAGCGAATTTTGAGGCGACCATCAAATTGGCTGTCTAGCGCTTCAACCTGAGTGCTAAAGTCTGGTTCTGTCTCCCACGGGATGAGATAAGCAGCATTGTAAATCATCGACTCCATGAGCGTATCGTTTTCAACCCGCTCGTCTGCAAAGGGGTTCAGTGCTGTTTGAAAGGTTTGGATGATGGTTTGCTTACGGGCTTCCATCGCGCGTTCGATCGCCTGTCCGATCGATACCACTTCATCCATGCTGAGCGTTCTTCCTTCCAAGCTATCGCGCTTTTCTTTGAGAGTTTGATTTTCTGCAAGCAGCAGTTGCAGTTCGCGATCGGCTTCCCAAAACACTTTCACCCCAACCTCGCGCTGCCCGTCCAGTTTAGTGAACAGTTTCTCTAAGCCTTGACTGTAGGGAGCAGTCAACTGTTTTGTGACGGTTTGCCAATCTTCAATGACTAGCCCAAACTGTAGCGGCAGTAGCGTCCGGTAGCCGACCTCCATCGCCTGCTCCAGTACTTTTTCGTGTCCCAGCAAATTACGTCGACTTGCCAGATAGCGCTCTTGCCGCGCTTCTGAGTACAGAAAGGTGAAATTATCGACGATTTCAGTGTGTACAGGCTGCTTGTCTAAGCCTTCGATCTGTAGATCCTTTGGGCCGGGAGCAGGGAAAATACCGTAGAGATAAAGTCTGTTTGTCATGGGGCAACGTCTAGAAATGGGGCAAAGGAATGCGTTAGCGATCGTGTTGCAATCGATCAGCGTTCAGCTTTCAACCCTATAGTTCCCTGTCGTACTGCCTAACACTCACTGCCTCAAATTGGTTTTGCGGTTAACACTAGTTGCAGTTTGGCGTGAATGAGGTCGATGTTTGCCAGTCCCAGTTCAACGTTTCCTTGTAGCACCACGCCTGTGTTCAAGAGGCGATCGAGGAGTTCCAGGATGGTGGGGTTAGCGGTGTTTTCGCCGGGGTAGTAGCCGCCCGCTTTGGGTAACAGGGTGCCAATTTCGCCAAGGTCAACGTTTAGGTCTGCCGGGTCAATCTCAAAGATGCCGCAAATTTCAACGACTTGTTCTTCCAGCTTGCGGAGGCTTTCGGCGGCGCGATCGAGGTCTTCATCGCTCAACTCGCCTGTTTCCATGCGCCGAATGACCTGTGCTTCCATGAGTTGACGCACAAGTTCTACAACAGTAAGCAGAAGGGGAGCTAAGCCCGCATCTTTACTGGCTTTGGGCGAAGTGGAAAGGGCTTGAATCGGAAGATCAGAAGCAGTCACGCGGTTTGCCAGGTATAGTTGCTTGCCTCTATCTTCGTCGATTTTTCGCTCAACGGTTCTTGTGAAGTGGTTTGATACCAATTTGAATTGAAAAGACGACACATCTTGTAGGGGCAAGGCATTGCCTTGCCCCTACCCAGCGGATCTGTAGCCGTCATGCTTTAAATTGGTATGAGCTGCAAGTTTTGCACTGCGAACATACCCTCACCTCAATCAGCAGTCAGCTTTTGGCGAACCGACCGCTGATCAGTGATTGCTTACTTAACTAGCAGACGGTAGGCGCAGCGATCGCAATTCAGTCTCCAAGCTTTCTACCCGTTGCATCAACTGTTGATTGGCATCAATGAGGCTTTGAGATTGAGTGCTGAAATGGGGATTATTTTCCCACCAGTTGATGCCCATTTCCTTGGCTTTATCAACAGAGGCAATCAGTAGGCGAATACGAATATTCAACAGTTCAGTGCTGGCAACGGAAACGGAAATATCGCCCGCAATGACGATGCCTTTGTCAAGTACCCGTTCGAGCACATCTGCTAGCGTGGAGCCTGAGGTAGAGGTCGAGATCGATCGCGCCGAGTCCTTGGTTGACATCGGTGCAGTGGGATAGGCTTTGGTAGGAATGGCGGCGGTCATGCGTTAACCTTCTGTAGGGAGATAGAGTCGATCGCGCAGCATCACGCTACCTTTTTCTGCCAGCAAGCGGAGGACATCGACGGTGCGGAAGCGATCGAGTTCCAGCGCGTGCTCAATCTGGGATAGTCGCGCCCCATTGACTTGCTTGAGGTAGGCAATGATTTCTTGCTCGTAGGGAATGTCTGCTTCTGTAATTGCTACAGCCTTGGTGGTTTCTACTGCATCAGCGGGTTCAGTGATAGCGGAAGGCGAGGACAGAATGAGGTTCTCTAGCGCATCTGTTTCGGTTTCTAGCGCACTTTCTTCTGACGCGATCGAGTCGATGGCAGGTTCAGCCATGATCGCCTCTATTGCCAGCGCTGCCAGCGCTTCAGTGATTGCTTCTGATTGCGCGATCGCTACGTCTGACTGTGCAGCCGCAACATCATACAGCGAGTCGTTTAGTTCAGTCCCTTCGACTTCCGCCTCAACTAAATCGAGACCGATCGCCTCATTGAGTAGCTCCCACAAAATTTTGGTCGTCTCTGCTAGTGGCAAGCTAGAGCGTGAAAGCAGCACATCACAGCAGAGATCGCGGAAATCGGCATTACCGGGTGTAGCGATAATCTCGTGATCGTGACAGACCTTGCCCAGCATTAAACAAGAGCGCAAACCGGAAGACTTCTCATTATTGGTGCGAAGGCGGAACTCTTTAACTAACCGCACAATGAGCAATGCACTGGCGCGATCGATTTCCGTTTTTTGTACCAAAATTTCTTGCTGCGTCAGTTCATCCGGCTCCGGCATACTGATCGTTACTAACCGATCCATCAGCGCATCCTGAGTGGCATGAACGCCGCAATATTCTTCAGGGTTGGACGTAAAAATGGCGCGAAAATGAGGACTAACCCGGACATATTCACTGCGATTGTTGCTCGGCGGCAGCACGAGCAGCTTTTCTTCAAGCGCCGACAGCAGCACGTTGTTCACTTCTGGACGCGATCGGTTGAACTCGTCGTAAACCAGCGTGAATCCTTCTCGGCAGGCAAGCGTGAGTCGCGAGTCCGCCCAATTTTGCCGCAGTTCATCTTCAACTTTAACGACGCTATGGATGTAGTTATCCACCACTCGCTTGCGCGTATAGCCCGACTGGTTGCCAATCAGGTCAGACGTTTTGAACTCGTCGTCACCAAAAATCAGCATCAGTGGACGGGCAAGCAGATCTGCTAAATGCAATGCTAGCGTGGTTTTGCCTGTTCCAGCAGGACCACGCAAGTGAACAGAATAGCCGGATTGCAAATAACGCAAAGCACGATTTGCTACACGTTCAACGGCGGGAGTGCTGACAAAACGGCGGGGGCTGGCTCGAAGTACAGTCGTCACGGGTTAACCTCTGAGGGGGTGTGGAGTGTAGGGGATGAGGGGGCAGAGGGAGCGAGGGAGTCCGGGAAGAAGTTTGAAGTTAAGTTAGCGGTCAGCAAGCTTCTAAAAACTAAGCCTTTAGCCTTTAGCCTTTAGCTTTTAGCCTTCACCCCACTCCCTACTCCCTACTCCCTACTCCTCATGTATGGGCAAGATGTGTTTGAGCAAGATAGATACGATCGCGCTGGGTGATTAAGCCTTTTTTGATCAGCGATCGCAGGGCATCTACAGCCTGAAAGCGGTTGATGCCAAGCGCTGCTTCAATCTCGGTTAGCCGTGCGCCTTGAACCTGATGGATGTGGGCGTAAACGTCTTTTTCGTGGGCGATCGCGTCTGGTTGCGGAGTCGTGGCTTTGGCAGGCGGCACGACAGCGACCGAATTGCCGTTCTGAAAAGCTCCTACAGTAGCGGTGACAGCGATCGAGCCCTTTGGCAGTACCAAGGCACGACCAAGCGGCTGGGTGCCGTTCTTGAGCGGCTGTGGTTTGGCGACGGGCGTGGCGACGCTAGCATCATTACCACCCCAAACAGTGCGATGGAGGTCTTGAGAAAACCGCTGTAGCTCTGCCCGAAAGATGGCAAGACGTTGGAAGAGTGCCTGTGTCTCTGCTTCTCGCTTTGCCCGACTTTGAATGAGCGTTTGATTTAACTGTATGGCTCGCTGGTGGCGAACGGCTTCGAGTTCAATCAGGTAGCTCTGTACGTCGGAGCGCAAGGCATCGACAAAGGCAACCAGTTCTTGCTCCAGTCGTCGTGCGGCGACGGTGCGTTCTGCCTGTGCTGCTGCTAAAAGGGCTGCGGCTTGCTGTCTGAGCACTTGCACAAACGCATCCAGCGTCTGGTTCAGTTGAGTGGCTTGGTGGTGGCGGCGATCGCCTGCTGCCGTTAGAAACGACTGTGTTTCCACGTGCAATCGTTGGCAAAACTGCTGTAGCTCAGTACGGTGTGCGATACTTTCGCTGGCAAGCGTTTCGCGAAAAAGACTGAGTTCATCGCGCAGTTGAGCTGCTTTGAGCTGGCGTTCTTGCTGAGTTGCTGACAGTGACTCAGCAACCGTTTGCTGCCGCTGTGCCACTTCTTGTTGGCGCTGTTGGCGCTGCTGCTGCCAGGAATCCTTTAAAGACATGGTTAAAACTCCTTCCCATCATGTCAGGGAATGATCGACTAACAGTGAAGCTGGGAAACCAGAGGGGTTCCCCAGCAGCCAACACTCTTGAAAGGTGCTGGGATTGAGCTTGAGCGTCGATCGACTGCGGTGCCGCCCGACGTTGGCAAACAGGTCGAGTTAACTAAGCAGCAGGCACTGCGGCTTGAGCCGTCAAACCAACTGCTTCGGCATACTTCAAGTAGGTTTCGACGGATGCGATGACGATACGCGCTTCGATCGACAGTAGTTCAATACCAACCAACGACACACGAACCCAAGCATCAATCACGATGCCTTTGTCCAAGATGCGATCGACAACTTCAGCCAAGCTAGAGGAAGAGTTTACTTTTTCAACAGCCATGATTTTTTACCTTTAACGGATAGATGGAACTTGGTACGCCTCACCTCTCCCCGTACTATGGTTCGACATGGGTTTTGGCTTCCGATCTCAGAATAGGCAGTGAACAAGTAGAAACAACCGTCACAATCACTGAACCTTCCAGCTAATTTCTTTTGCCCTATTCGCAAAATTACTGAGCGTTTTCCCCTTTTTTATGGGAATAGGTGAAGCGTTAACGAAGGTTACGAACCGTTAAGTAAAGCCATTCAAGGAACTAAAGTCTTGAGTGAGGCTGTGGCTGCTCCTTGATCCTCTCAAACTGAGCGTTTTTGGCATCAATAGCTGAACTGCTTGCTCAGAGCGCTAAAGCTTGTGGCTTAAAGGCAAGTACACACTGAATGCGCTTCCTCGCTCTCCTGAACTATTGACGCGAATCAAGCCTCCATGCGTTTGAGCGATCGCCTGTGCAATGGCTAATCCTAGCCCTGAGCCGCCTGTTTTACGGGAGCGATCGCTGTTGACGCGATAGAAGCGATCAAAAATGCGAGACTGCTCTTCAAGGGGAATGCCGCCCCCCGTGTCTTGCACTTGAACGAGCGCAGACTGTTCTGCTTGACTGAGCTGGATGATGACGTTCCCGCCCTCAGGGGTATGTTGAATGGCATTGATCACTAAATTGGCAAACAAGCGGTAAAGTTGCTCATCATCACCCCAAACAAAGAGCGGGCGATCGACCAGAACATCTGGAGTGAGTGTAATGGCGTGAGCGATGGCGATCGCCTCAAACTCATCAATTAAATCGATAATCAGGGTGTTTAAGTGGCACGGCTGCTGCTTGAGTGTGAGTACCTGCAAATCCATACGCGACAGCAGGAGTAAATCTTGCACCAGTTGGGCAAGCCGGATTGTTTGCCGTTCAACCGTTCGCAGTGCGCCTTTTGCCTCAGCATCTGGCAGTGGCTCTAGTTCTAACGCCGATTCAACCGTCGCTCTGGTGGCAGCTAACGGTGTGCGAAGTTCATGAGCGGCATCGGCAGTAAATTGTTGAATCTGACGGTAGGACTGATAGACCGGACGCATCGCCCATCCTGCTAGACACCAACTGGCACCACTGACCAACAGCATTGCCACTGGAAGCCCTAGCAAAATGATCAAGCGCGTGGTTGCCAGGTTGTTGTCTATTTCTTGCAGCGATCGTCCCACCTGCAAATAGCCCCACGGTTGGTGGGTCGATGTTTTCAACAGGAGTGAAATTTGGTGAAAGCGGCTGTCTGCCACCGTTAAAGTTTGCCAGATCTCATCGCCAGCCTGGAAGGGCAAACGCTCAGGCGGTTCTCCCACGGTTGCCACCAGTTGCCCAGACTGCGTGAAAAAACGAGCGTAGTAGCCCGCCTGCTGGACGGCTCCCAAAACGTGCCGCGTGCCTGTTTGAGTTGAGCAGATCGAGTCAACAAGACATAGCCCTGGAAGCGATTGCTGTGCCCGTGGTTCAATCTGTCCAGGCTTGGTCAGGTCGGGTTCTAGACTGTCGTGTAGGGTACCAGCGATCGAGTCCAGTTCATGATGCAAGGCTTGCCAGCGAGCATGAGCCATTGATGTATAGAAGCCAACACTACACAAACTCAAAATTACACCCATCACCCCGGCGTACCAGACCGTTAAGCGCCACCGCGTTTGGTTGAAGAGCTGATTCTGGTGCATGTCTACTGCCTACACCTTAACGTTCAGCCGATATCCTAAGCCATAAACCGTTTCCAGCAGCCCCTCGCACCCATACTCTGACAGTTTGCGGCGCAGCAAACGCATTTGCGCAGGCACAACATTACTGGTTGCTTCAGCTTGCATGTCCCAAACTTGATTCATCAGTTGGTCACGCTTCAGGAGTTGATTGGGGTGCAGCATGAAATATTCCAGCAGTTGAAACTCCTTGGCAGTCAAAGGAATGAGTTGGCTTTTTCCCGGCACAGTTTGGGTCGAAATTGTGGCAGTAGCATAGTCTAAAACTAGACTGCCGACACGAATGTGGGGTGGTTGAAGTTGGGGCGATCGACGTTGCAAAGCTCGCAACCGTGCCCGTAATTCTGCCATGCCAAACGGCTTGATCAGGTAATCATCCGCTCCAGCATCCAGACCGATTACTTTGTCTTCCATCCGGTCTTTGGCGGTTAACATCAGGACGGGCAGCGCGTTGTGATGCGATCGTAAGCGCTGGCACAACTCAATGCCCGTCAGACCGGGTAAAAGCCAATCGAAGATTGCCAGAGTGTAATGCACAGAGGCATATTCCAAGCAATCCCAGGCTTCTAAACCATCTTGTACCCAATCGACCACGTCTTTATCGCGGCTGAGACTCCGGTGAATGGCGTTGCCCAAATCGGGTTCATCTTCAACCAGCAAAATTCTCATTGCCGTTCACCTCACCGCGACTGCCTTCACTACTTTAACGATTGGAATGTCTAAATTCGAGCCGTACCAAACAGAGTCTAGCCATCAGCTCGAATCAATCAAGCATTTTATGAACACTCTCCTTGAACAAGGCGTTTGAGCAGTTTATCTTTACAGTCTGGCAAAAACAAATAAAATGCTAATTGTTATGCATCCTTCTCGTTGGTTAAAGCTACCTGAGTGGAATATTGGTGTCTTTTCCTTGCTATTAAACTTCTTCTGGGAGCTTCAACAAATGCCGTTTTATCAACTGCCCTCGGAGTTTGCCTGCTTCAATATGGTTAGAAACTGCACGTTTGCGACGATCGGCGATGTAGGGATTTCGCTGTTTGCCTTTTGGGTTGTGGCTGCTCTAGCAAAGTCACGACAGTGGTTTCATCAACCCAGTCGATCGCAACTCA
>Ga0163154_10009416_pt1 | contig 11144 bp, 12 predicted proteins | sample OliLakLV19MP9P1_FD_148649 | JGI IMG/M metagenome (GOLD analysis project Ga0163154, IMG submission 148649) | Freshwater microbial mat bacterial communities from Lake Vanda, McMurdo Dry Valleys, Antarctica - Oligotrophic Lake LV.19.MP9.P1 | ecosystem: Environmental > Aquatic > Freshwater > Lake >...
ATCAGTGCTATATTTTCACAGCTTAGTTATCTCATCACGGCAAGTGCCGGGGCAAATGGTTCCATCTCGCCAAACGGCGTAACCGGCGTAAATTGCGATGGCAGCCAGGTGTATACCATCACGCCGGGCGCAGGGTTCCAGGTTTTGGATGTATTGGTAGATGGTATTTCACAAGGTGCGCTTTCAACTTATACGTTCAGCAATGTAACTACCGCACACGCCATCAGTGTAACATTTAGTTCTGCTGCATTTACCATCGCAGCAAGTGCAGGAGCAAACGGAACCATCACACCAGCCGGTGCGGTTGCTGTTTCAAACGGAGCCAATCAAACCTTCAGCATAGCCGCAAACAGTTGTTATCAAATTGCGGATGTTTTGGTAGATGGCTTTTCTATAGGTGCAGTTTCAACCTATACTTTCAGCAATGTAACTGAACCGCATACCATCAGTGCCACATTCTCACAACTCAGTTATGTCATCACTGCTAGTGCCGGGGCTAACGGTTCCATTTCGCCAAACGGGGCAACCAGTACAAATTGCGGGGCCAACCGAACATACAGTATCACGGCCAATGCAGGTTTTGTTGTTCAAAATGTATTGGTAGATGGGGTATCACAGGGAGCAATTACAACTTATACTTTTACGAATGTAACATCAACCCGTACAATTAGTGCAACATTTAGTTCCGCAGTATTTACAGTCACAGCCAGTGCAGGAACTAATGGAACCATCACACCAGCTGGTGCAATTGGTGTTACAAACGGGGCCAATCAAACATTCAGCATTGCCGCAAACAGTTGTTATCAAATTGCGGATGTTTTGGTAGATGGCTTTTCTATAGGTGCAGTTTCAACCTATACTTTCAGCAATGTAACTGAACCGCATACCATCAGTGCCACATTCTCACAACTCAGTTATGTCATCACTGCTAGTGCCGGGGCTAACGGTTCCATTTCGCCAAACGGGGCAACCAGTACAAATTGCGGGGCCAACCGAACATACAGTATCACGGCCAATGCAGGTTTTGTTGTTCAAAATGTATTGGTAGATGGGGTATCACAGGGAGCAATTACAACTTATACTTTTACGAATGTAACATCGACCCGTGCAATTAGTGCAACATTTACAGCAGTTGCCGGATGTACAACAGCACCGGCGTCACTTACCAGTGTTAGCGGGCAGGTATATGGCCTTTGCGGAGGAGGAACTTTTACCTACAGTATTACACCGGTGGCGGGCGCAACAAGTTATAGTTGGACAGCGCCGACTGGCTGTACCATTGCCTCAGGCCAGGGTACAACCAATATTCAATTAGCTGTACCCACAACATATACCGGAAATGGTAACATTTGGGTATACGCAAGAAATACATGTGGAACCAGTGCGGGCTTCAAACTAACGGTTTATAGTACTTTATCATATCCTACAGGTGCCAGTATTACGGGGCCATCTGTTGTTAACCCGGGACAAACCAATATTCAATATAGTGTACCTGCTGTAGCCGGGGCAACATTTAATTGGTATGTTCCAGCAGGCGCAGCGGTTACCAGCGGCCAGGGCACTAACAGTATAACTGTAAGGTTTGGTGCTACCAGTGGCAACGTAAGTGTGTCAGCAACAAATGCCTGTGGTGCAGGTGCGAGGGTATTTAAACCGATTACTTTCACCGCACCAAAAATGGCTCCTGTAGATCAGTCAATTATAACAAAAACGTATTTCAGTGTTAATCCTAATCCTGCGCTTAGCAATGCGACAGTTGTATTCAGTTCTTTGAAAACAGGAAGTAAGTTTGAAGTGGTGCTGAGTAATGCAATTGGTGAAACTTTATTTACTAAATCAGGATTGACCATTGCCGGCATGAATATGCTACAGTTAGATTTGAGCAAATTCACCAGCGGAATGTACCTGGTAAGATTAATTACAAAAGATATAATTCAAACACAAAAACTTTTTAAAGGACAATAACATTTCAATAAAACCGAGCGGCACTGCCCGGTTTTATTGTTGAAGCCGATGTTAAAATAAAGGTGGATACTATTGGAAATAAGCCCGCAAAGAGTTACAGAGATTTATTTTTGAATTATTGTAAAACCGAGAAAACAGGAGTTACGATAATGAATATCACCTGCAGGGATGCAAAAAATAAATACCATTTTTTTAAATGATTTATTATTTCATCATAGTCTGGTTTAGTTACTTTCCCGGGCTACATCCTCTGTGAACATTTTATACATTTTGCCGGTAATATATATCCTGAATGCAAGCATGCCGATATCCAACATAGGTTTTGGAAGGTTACTTCTTAGATTATCCCTTATCGCTACCGGTAGGTTCTTCTTTAGCATCATTTTTAATTTGCCCCTCAACCCACTGTTTAAAGATGCAGACGGTTTTTGTAATTTAACCAATACTTTATTAAGAAATTCTTCGGGGAAAAGTTCTTTCATATAGTCCATCCTGATCTCACGGGAAAATATCTTTACGGCGGCGGGCGTGTTCAATATATTTTCACTGAAGTCGGTAGCGTCTTCTGATGCGTAAGGTATTTTAGGTGAAATCTCATCGATGATTCTTGTAAATAAAACCTTGTTATTTCTCAGGTGATCGGGTAAAGTTCTTGATTGAAGAATTATTTTTCTTGTTAAAAAAGGATTTAGCATTTCAGTGTAGGCATATTTAATATCGCTCAAGGCAGACATTGTAAATGGCAGCCGGAATTCCTGGTAAAGCCTTTCTCGGTATAAGCCGGTGGTATCCTTACCGGGGTTTTCTTTCAAGTGCTCAGGCATTATCTGTTTTTCAAAACCGTATTGCTCATAATTTTCAAGGTTACTGAAATCTGTACATAATTTACACCCTGTTAACAGCCGGCCTCTTAAAAAACTTTTGGATGCCGGGCCTCCAAAAGTTTCGTCGCCACGTATCACGCCATGTTTGCCACTCTCAAAAATATCTTTCCAGATAGTCATTCCATCTGTATATCCGCCGATTTGGTCAGTGCGCCCCTCGCTACATAGTATAAATCGATCAAAAACTTTTTCAGCGGATTCTTTCACATCATCTGTCGCACAAAATTTATGTTGCATGCCCAGGCTTTTTGCAGCGGCCCCGCCTAGATAGCCGTCACTTTTTTTATTTTTTTCAGAATTCTGGGTTCCCCAGGTAATTGAATTTAACCGGCTGATATCTCTTCCCGTTTCTTTCAATAAACATGCAATCCCCCGGCTATCGTATCCTCCTGAAATTGGTAATATCCATTCGGACAGATCAACATCCATTTCATTAAAAGAATCAAGCAGCGACTTTTTAAATTCCTTTTGGTATTCTTTGTCGGGGATGTTGTTGATAGGAAATTCGGGTGTTGCAGATTTCCGGGTAAGCTCCCAGGTTTTCCTGTTTAATAAAACTGCTCCATCAGGATTTACAAATGAAATATTTTTACACCAGGAAAGCGAAGGCGCAAGTGTGCCGCTGGAGAGCATCCAGGGGATATTTCGTCTTTCCAGCTCAAATTTTCCAGCAACATTTATAACCGCCCTTTGAGAAGTACCGGCTATAAAAACCATATCATCTTTGTAATACCAAATTGCACGGCTGCATGCAATATCAGTAACCGCTTCCACGTACTCTTCATCAGCACGGAATATGGCATAAGAGCCATCGGGAAGTTCATTCATCGGCTTCCACCATTTTCCGGCACTGTTATATGCAAGGCCCATACAAACACTATCACCTTTTTCGGATATACTTTTGGTATAAGTGGATATGCCATAAATAATTTGTCCATTGTCTACCACTTTGCATCGGGCATCCGGTATATTATCAGGCACTAGTTTATGAATAATTGATTCAATTCTTTTTTTTATCTGTTTGGAATGGGCAATATCCCTTACGCAGGCATACACTATCTTTGCCATAGGTTACTATTAATTAGAGGGTTAGGTTGTTTTGTTTAATACATTTTTTTATACAGGGCAAATTTTCATACAATATAAATAGCTGATATGGAAAAGCATATTGGTTGTAAAGTAAGAAGTTTACATGTAATCACATAAACTTATTTTTTTAACATTTTTATACCTGCGCCTTATCTTTGAAATTATTACAGGTGAACCCGATTCGAAAAATGCGAAAACAATATTATTTTTCTTGTTACATCTTCATTTTTGTAATTCTGCCTTGCGTGGTAATACCAGAGGATTATTAAATTTTTATCGTAAGATAAAAGTAGTAATTAAATCATCAGTATAGGGAAACAAAATTTTAAATAAATAATCCGGTTGTAATGCTTATAAATTAAAATCCTGGAGTGGCTTGGCAGGATTTCGAAATTTGTCGATTGCAGTTTGTTTACACAATGAAATACTTTCAACAAACAGTGCCACCATGCTTTTGCCGAATCCATCAGATAAAAGCAACGGTTTTCCGTTTATTAAATTAGTTTCCATGTTGTTACAATCGGGAACTTCGTTAGGAGGCCTAAAAGCTGCTAAACCTTGCATTATTTTTTCTTCGTTACAAGGTTTCTGAACAGAGAAAGTTTATATTTTTAGTTTTAAGTAATTAAACAAAAAATACGTAGAATGCTGGTTAATTTCTATGTTATTGGCAGGGCTTGTAATAAGATTGAGTTTTATTTTTTTAGTCGCAACTTCTTTTTGCAAAGCTTTTGGTGATGGCAAGGATGTTACGTTTGCAGGAGTTGGATTATTTTATACAAACTACTTTTCCTTAATTGAAGTAACGTCTTCGCCTGTGCTTATTGTCCGTTGAGATACATTGAGGCCAAATTACCCTAATATTTCGATTGTGCTGCAATCAAGCTGTTTTGGATGTATTGACGTAATAGGTTATTTTTAAAATGCGGCAATACAAACCTTAGCGGAAATTTGAGATTATAACTACCATAATTTATTATTTACCTAAAATGAAAATATTGAAAGCCTCAATTATTGTAATTTTTATTTTTATTTTCCTGAACGTTTCTTTGGGACAGAGTAATAAAAAATTCTGTCCTAACGGATACTATTTTACAGAAACTGTTATCCAAAATAATGAATGGATTTTTTTCAATGGATATCCATAATGACAGAGCCTATTAAAGGAATTAAGAATTCTGTATCTGTTAGATTTAGAAACTCGAAAACACAAAAATGGGTTGACATAGAGACAAATGATTATGTTATTAATTATGACAGCATGAAAGCTACATTTAATGATACACGTATTGGACAACTTTCATTTCAAGGAAAAATAATTCATTTAAATTCTAAGAATAAAGAAAATGATTCAGATAATTTAGATTTTCTAAGCACTTTCACTTATCGGGGACAAACATTGCCAATTAAATTTCGTAAAATAGATGGTGACTAAACAGCCGCTAACAAATGTATTGCTACAAGCAGGGCACGTTGTAGGAAACTTTATGTCGCAACCTCTTAGACTATTATCAACATTAGTTTTTCTGACTATTTCATTAAAACTTTTTGCACAGACAACACAAATAGATACGTCATACTATTCATATCAAACCGTGTCAATTCTCAAGAAGAATTACCATGGGTTTTTAACAGCAAATGGATTTAAATTACTGAATTCAAAAAATGAAATATTTCTGGAACACGCCGGAGACTACTTCTCCTGGGAGTTCAAAGACTTTAATAAAGACGGATATAAGGACATTTTTTTAGACCATGGAGGTAATACACCCGGGAGGTTTGACTTATTACTTTATATTCCGGCGACAAAATCATTCAGACAAATTAAGGATTTTGAAAGCTTTCCCGATCCAGCAGAAATTATAGGTACAAAATATTTTTACTCATATCACAGAAGTGGTTGTGCCGATATGAATTGGGATAGTGACTTGTTTTACATTAAGAACTATAAGGCGATAAGAGTTGCTAACATATCTGGTTGCGAGTGCGGGAAGAGTGGAATAAAAGATGGATTATATATTAGTAGAATCCGTGGTGAAAAGAAAATCCTTTTTAAAACATTACCTATTGAAACGATTTATAAAAACAAAGGAGATAAATGGAAGTTTATAAAAGTATATTGGGCAAAAAATAACCGATTTTTTATGTGACGTGTGAAAGCTGCGTGCAACATTTTCTGCAAAGCTGACTTGACGTTGGAACAATGGGTATTTTATCGCCATCAACTTCTTCTTGCAGGCACCGAACTTTTGTTTGTTAACTTATACATTTATATTATTATTCAGCAGGGGTTGGGGTTAGGGCGATCGATAAATACCAGCCCTGCTCTTGGCCTGTAAGACTTAACAGCGCTCAACATTAAAATGAAACTTACAACAACAATACTTTTACTGACACTTACAAGTTTCATTTATGGACAATTAACTATTGCTAAAATTGACAGTACCAAATTGCCGAAGGAAATTAAATATTCCGGACACATTATTAATTCAATAAAATGGACTGATAACCTTGGAATAAACTATTTATTGGCAACTGAAACAGGTGAGTATTATAGCAAAGACAAAGAAGGCTATGATTTTAAGAACGCAGCTTTGTATGTTTATCATTTGATTTTTAAAGCTGACAGTTTAAAATTACTTTGGAAAATTTACGATTTCAATAAAGAATGTGGCTTTGACCTTTATGTAAAGTTTATTGAAAAAGCATTTAAAGTGACAGACCTTGACAAAAATGGAATTGCAGAGGTATGGGTTATGTATGAAAATCAATGCACAAGCGATGTTTCGCCTGTACCAACAAAAATTATAATGTACGAAGGGAACAAAAAATATGCAATTCGTGGAGAAAGCAAAGTTCAGATTTCAGAGAAGGAGTTTGTGGGTGGACAATATACTTTGGACGATAACTTTAAAACAGGCAACTCATTATTTAGACAGTTTGCAATTGACCTTTGGGAAAAAAATAAACATAAAAAGTGGTAAGACGAAAAGCACTACTGGCAGCATTGGATTTGATTCAAGGCTGACGTTGGAGCAAGGGCATCTTATCGCTATCAACTTCATCTGGGCGGGATCGAATTTTTGCTTGTTAACTTTTACATTTATATCTTTAATCAGCAGCTGTTACGGGCAATCTGAGCAATGAATGACAGCCCTGCAGCAAGGCTTTCTCGTAAGCGGTAATTTATATGCGACATTTTATTATACTCATAAGTTTCTTTTTTGTTTCTTGTCAAACCAAATCTATTAAATCTGACGGTGTAACTGTAGACAGCGTAAAACAGCCGAATGCGCAAGGCACCCCTGCAACAACGGTAGAACATGACACTTTAAAAAGGTTGGGAATGATACCATATGTTTGGCTTGTAGACTTCGATAAGAAAACAAAGAAAAAGAATTTACAATTTAAACAGAGGTACTTAAATGTTGACACTTTAATTTAAGAATTCAACCAAATACATCCAAACATTGTTCTTTACAAAATAAAAATTAGCGGAGATACATTATTTACAGAAATTAAAGACAGTGAATATCTTGGCGAACGTATCGGCAGTTATGGTGCTTTTGCTTACATCGCTGGCGTTGTTATTAACCTGACTTCAGTAAAGAATATAAATTTTATAAAAATTGAATTTGACGATGGAAGTCATATATCACCTGGCACATGGAGCCAAAAAAAATACAAAAGCTTTAAAGAAATTCAGTAAACTAACGTTTACATAGAGCTTGTTAATAGGCTGGCTGACGGAAGAGCAATCAGCTATAAATCAATAAAGGCAATAGCTTCTGCTTGAGGTTCTTTAATTAGCGTTTGTTGTTATCTTCATCTTTAACAAATCGATTGGGCAACAGTTTGAGGATTGACCTTATAAATTTACAGCCCATCCCAAGGCCCTAACGTTTGCCATAGCCTTTCGGGACACCCGCTAATGATTAATTAGCTATAAGCAAGACAACCTTTTTATGACACGACCAACTATTCCAATTCTTGCTTTTTTAGTTTTATTACTGTTGGCAATTCCTTATCCATTTGACGCTACAACTTCTGTTGAGCCAGGATGGCGTACAATAATTTATCCGCTTTATTTTATTTGGTTACTTGCTTTTGCGATTTCCCTTTTGTTTATAATTATTGGGTATTGGTTGTTATCAAAACGTGTTGACAAAATTAATTGTACATTATTCATCTTTCATTTTGTGCTGACAGTTCCGACTTTAAAGTTCATGAAATTTCCTTCAATATTTTTGAATTTTGGGCTACTCAATCAAGAGGACTTGTTTAGCAACATAGCATGTAGAATAGAAATAATTCCTTATGCGGTTAAACTTTTTGTTGTGGGACAATTATTATTTGGAATATATTTTATTCGAGTAATAAATAGTAAGACAAAAAGTACATAAAGGCTATAACCAATAAGTGTATTGATGATGAGCTGTGCATACAAACTTCAGCTAAGTACCACTCATACAAGGACCTCCAATATTTTCAGGAGTAATTGCCAATTTTAAAGTTATATTTTAGTTATTTTCATTGCGTAAATTTAAGAAATGAAAAAATAAATAGCGATTAGGGGCATTCTTTTTTACCGATTTTGGTGCATTGTTATTTGCCGATCACAACCACCGGGCTTTTATATAGAATCTTATACCTTTAACTCTTTATTTAACAGCGGTTGGGGGCAGGCACAGCAATGAATCACCTGCGTATAGCAATACCCAACCGGCTGCGATAATGTGAACAAGCACTCAAATTATACGTATGAAAAAAATATTCTCTTCGGGACAACATTAATGTTTTTAATTGCAAGCACAGAAAATTAATTAGCACAAAATATGGAAAAAATGCAGTGGTTTAATAAACCCCAAAAATGGAGCATAGATAACCAAAAACTAACCATGTTTGTTACCCCACATACTGACTATTGGCGGTTAACACACTATGGTTTTACGGTTGATGATGGTCCATTTTATTATGAAACATTGGGAGGGGAGTTTGAGGTAAAAGTGAAAATTACTGGTGAATACATAACTCGTTTTGACCAAATGGGACTTATGCTGAGAATAGATGAAAAAATTTGGATTAAAACAGGTGTTGAATTTGTCAACGATAAAATTAATGTTAGTGCAGTTGTAACAAATGACAAAAGTGATTGGAGCGTAATTGAATTACAAAATAAACCAGGTTCAATTTGGCTAAAAGCTGTAAGGAAATTAGATGCAGTTGAAATCTTTTATTCTTTTGACGACAAAACGTATACCATGATGCGACTGGCTTATTTTCCTGACAATAAGCCGGTAATGGTGGGAATGGTAGCCGCTTCGCCCGACGGAGAAGGTTTTAGTGCCGTTTTTGAACATTTTGAAATTAAGCACCTTCCCGATTCAAAAAGAGTAAAATGGCTTGAAAAAAACAAGTAAAATAAAAATATGGACATAGAAACTGAAAAACAAAAAATGCTTGCCGGGAAACCTTACAAAGCATTTGGAACAGAACTACTCTCAGAGAGGCAGTATGCAAAAGAATTAATTTTTGATTTTAATGCTTTGCGTCCGTCCGGGATAGAAAAAAGGAATAACATCATCAGGCAATTATTTAAACAAACCGGAGACACTTTTTTCATTGAACCACCTTTTAGATGCGATTATGGTTATAATATTTCTATTGGCAATAATTTTTATGCAAACTACAATTTGATAATTTTAGATTGTGCAGAAATAACTATTGGCGACAATGTTTTTATAGCCCCGAATGTAAGTTTGTTTACGGCGGGACATCCAATACATTTTGAACCAAGAAACCAGGATTTAGAATATGCAATTCCTATTTCGATTGGCAACAATGTTTGGATTGGTGGAAACGTTGTAATAAACCCAGGTATTACAATCGGCAACAATTCTGTGATAGGTGCAGGTAGCATTGTAACTAAGGACATTCCAAACAACGTAATTGCTGTTGGAAATCCATGTAAAATATTGCGAATAATTACAGACGATGATAAAAATTATTATTTCAAAAAAAACAGATTTGGATAAAAAAAACTAATGCCAACAAAGGTATTACTGCAAACAAGGCACGTTGTAATGTTCGGCAGCAGTTTCGCTGTTGTGCTTCAGTTATGGGCAGCAAGCATCTCTAAACTTTTGTTTGTTAACTTTTACATTTATATCATTTTTTATGCTGCGGCTATTAAGCTGTTTTGGATGTATTGGCGCAATAGATTATTTTAAATGCGGCAATAAGAAAGTTGGCAGAAATGCTATAATAACTCTCCGTTTTTTAACAACACGTAAAATTTCCCAATTCGGGAACTTTCGTTATCTTCGGCAAAAATTTAGAAGTTGCGAATTATTGCAAAGAAAATATTACGAGATTTTTGGGAGACTCATCCAGACAGTGAGCAGCAATTAAAGGCTTGGTATCAGGAAACTTCAAAAGCAGAATGGACTACTCCCAGTCAAATCAAAAAACAATATCCAAGTGCAAGCTTCTTAGCTGAAAACAGAGTTGTTTTCAATATCAAAGGCAACCACTACAGGCTAATTGTAAAAATTAGTTATGACTACCAAATGGTTTGGATTAGATTTATTGGAACACATGCAGAGTATGACAAAATAAACGCTAAAACAATTTAAAATGAACATCAAGCCAATTAAAACAAAAAAAGATTACGAACAAGCCCTTGCAAGACTTGAAGTAATATTTGAGGCTAAAAAAGGAACCCCAAAAGGCGATGAGTTGGAATTATTAGGAATGTTGGTTGATAATTACGAAAACGAAAAATTCCCAATTGGTTTTCCTGATCCGGTAGAAGCAATTAAATTCAGGATGGAACAGCTGGGTTATACTCAAACAGACTTTGCAAAAGTAGTTGGCCTAAAAAGCAGGGCAAGTGAAATATTAAACCGTAAAAGAAAACTTTCACTTGAAATGATAAGACAAATTCACGATAGCTTAAATATTCCGACTGAGGTTCTAATTCAAGCTTACTAAAAGCACTTCTACCAACAAAGGTATCGCTGCAAGAAGGGCTTGACGTTGTAATCTTCGGCTGCAGTTCGCTATCAGCTTCAGTTCCAGCAGGAGTGTGTCACGAGAAGCAAGCAGAATAACGCTTGTTTCGCAATTGTATAAATGATGGCAGTCGGCCTGCCGTACACGCCCTACAGCGGGAGTGTACAAACCGCCTCATGGTGCTTTGTTCAA
>Ga0163154_10009419_pt1 | contig 11143 bp, 12 predicted proteins | sample OliLakLV19MP9P1_FD_148649 | JGI IMG/M metagenome (GOLD analysis project Ga0163154, IMG submission 148649) | Freshwater microbial mat bacterial communities from Lake Vanda, McMurdo Dry Valleys, Antarctica - Oligotrophic Lake LV.19.MP9.P1 | ecosystem: Environmental > Aquatic > Freshwater > Lake >...
CATGGCGGCAGGTCCGATCTTTGGCAACATAGGTCGCGGAGGAAAGGCAGTCATACATCTCACCAATCCAGTGGCGAAAGCCGCCATAGAAGCGTCTGGTAAAATTGGGGGCAAGTGGGGAATTTTTGCTCTTCAAGCAGATAAAGTGCCGAAGTCGCCACTAATGAGAACAGCAAAAACTCTCGTCGGAGGTGACCTTTCCGCTGAGGTCGAAATTACAGGAGAAGCACTTGCTCATTTTCGTTCTCCAAAGCCGTTTGGTCTAATTTCAGGTTTGCGAAGAGCCGCCGGTGTCACGAGTACGCCATTAGGTTCAGTCAATATAAAAACAGGTGCCTTCACGAAAAACGAAGTTTTTGTGAATGGACAATTTCGACAAGCAAGCCGAACCCAAATTGCCAAATATTACGGGCATCAATTTATGCTGGATTACGGGATTGACGGAATAATCTACGGTTGGGCAGGATGCTATTACTGGTTAAACAAGCAAGGAGAAGAGTGATGAAGGGCTTACTTTCAGTGCCTTTTGAGACTTTCATCATTGGAAGCCTCTTGTCGTATATCTGGGTTTTCACTTTCAGAGCATTCCCGACAAATGTGAAGTGGTTTGCTCCTGTCTTTTTCCTACTCTTTTTCTCGATATTCATAATCTCTGAAGAAGAATCTTCGCTATTTGACAAAATCAAAAAATTTGGTTTTATCTGCTTGTGTTTACTTCCTGCTTTGTTGATATGCCGGTTCGGTTAGTACGCAGACATTCGTTGCTGAGGAACGAAGTTAGGGAGGTCGGGCATACTCTCCGCAGACGGGACAGCGCACGCAGAACGCAGGGGAGGGGCAGGGCAACGGGTTCGGGTATCAAGCAGACGAGGACGAGGATTTTCTCGGTGATGACTCCTCCGATATGCAGTTCTACGCCAAGGCGTTGCATCCGGTGTCTTCGGCACTCAAGGGCATCATGGAGTTTGCTCTGGAGATGAACCCGGCGGAGATGGCGCGTCAGGGGTTGCAGGGAACGGGGTTGTGGGGCAAGCCTCTTTCGGCGGGGCAGCGATTGACGACGCTGGCGTGGCTGGGTTCCGGTTCGATTGCCAAAGGCGGCTTGGGACTGGCGAAGTTCGGCGGCGCGAAGTTTGTTGGTATTATGGGAGCGGTGGGCTCTCATAGAAGTATTTTTACTTTTCTGAATAAGCCAAGAAATGCACGAGATCTCGACAACTGGATGAAAGCAGGAGGAATAGTCTCTTCTGATTTGGCAAGAAATATAACATATACTGATCGTCTTGGTCGCTCAGTCAAATATGTTGATGGCTTTCCAGATTTTAGACCATATCTGTACAAAGGGGGAGAGAATGAGGTCAGCATCTTGATGACAAGAAACAGAAGTTGGGATGAAATAGCAGCGAATTTCGCCGCAGGGTACTCAGAAACACCGGCTGGTTATATATGGCATCATCATGAAGATGGAGGTACGATGCAATTGGTAGAAAGAGAAATTCATGAATTGTTTACTCACATTGGTGGGCATAGCTTGGGTAGATGAAAGGAGAAATTTCGATGAAGATCATAGAAACTTATGCGACACAACCTGCCACAGAGCAAGACATTGCTCAATTAGAGAGAGATATAGGACACTCACTTCCATTTGAATATCGAGCTTTCCTTTTGGAAAACAACGGTGGTGTTCCTACACCGAAAGTAATCTACTTCGATACAAATGATAGTGAAGAAAACTCTCCGATACGAAGTTTTTTTTCTGTCGATGTTGCCGATCCCTATTATAACATTTTCACCGAGATAAAACGAATGCCTTTCGATATAGATATGGGCTATCTGCCAATCGCTACTGATAGCTTTGGAAATCTGATTGTTATTAAACTCTATAAGGACAATACAGGTTCTATTTGGTTCTGGGATCATGAGAAATACGATGAGGATGATCTTATTCCTGCTCTTTCTTGGATTGCTTCTTCATTCAACGAGTTTACTGAAAAGTTAGAAGAGTTTTGAGGAAAGTAAGGGACGCACGAGAAATTGAATCTTCCAGTCCGCGAAGGCGGACTTCGCGCCTCTGTGGCAGCGACTTTAGTCGCTCGGTGAGAGTGGAAGAATGATTTATTCGTAAATCCCTAACTGATTTGGGTATCAGGCGGCGGCGGCGACAGACGCTCACTTGGGCTTGCCGGAAGACCCCAATGGGTTCTCGGTGTGGCTGGCTGGCGCAGGCGTCAAGGGCGGTACAATTTACGGTTCCTCCGACGATTTGGGCTACAAAGCCGTCGAGAATCCGCAAACGGTTTATGACTTCAACGCCACGATTCTGCATCTGCTCGGCTTGGAACATACCCGTCTTACCTACCACTACAACGGGCGCAATATGCGTCTCACCGATGTCGGCGGCGAAGTCATCAAACCGATTTTAGCCTGACAGAGCGAGCAAGCGAAATGAAATTCCGATGACTTTGCTTACATTTCAATAAACTTCCAGAGAGTGCCAATAGCACTTAGGGTTTTGCGACTTCTTTGAGGGCGGCGAGAAAGCGGTCAGGAGGAATATAGCCTGTCCAGCGGGCGATCTCTTTTCCGTCCGGTTTCAGGATAATCGTGAGCGGATACTCGAATGCCCCGTAAGTGTCAATGATTTTACCGTCGGTGCTGTAGTCTAAACTAATACAGACAAACCGCCGCGCAAACTCTACCACCTGCTTGTCCCGAAACGTCTCCTTGTCCATCTTCTTACACCATCCACAACCGGGCGCGTGCAGACTGAGCAGAACCGGTTTTCCCTCGCGTTGTGCCTGTGCCATTCCTTGCGAATAGTTTTTTGCCCAAACCACATCACCGCCCGTCTTGCTTCCTGTCACGATATTCATCACAACGGCAAACACAAAAAAGACGGCAACGAGACGCGGAATATTTGGCTGCCGCGTTCGTCGCGAAGCCAAGCGAGTTGTCGCATTCGAGGGTTTCATATCGCTATTATACGGGATAAATGCGAGGGTGTCAGTCAATTCCAACGAGATCGAGAAAATTTGCGGGGTCTGGCATACGTTGTGCAGGGAAAAATGCGGAAAGCCACATTCCGGCAATTTCTTACAAGCCAATCTGGCACAAACCACTATTAGCGCGAGCAATCACACAATATCGAGCGTCTTGCCTAACCCGGAAACGGGACAGTTTTCTCAGTCGTCGGGCGATGGACAGGGCAACGGAGCGGGGTATCAGGCAGACGAGACTTCCCTCGGATTTTCCGATGATCAGTCGGATATGCAATTCTATCGCAAGGCGTTTTATCCGGTGGCGTCGTCGCTTCGGGGGATCATGGAGACGATGCTGGAGTTGACGCCCATCGAGATGGCGTGTCAGGCGGTGCAGGGAACGGGGTTGTGGGACAAGCATCTCTCGGCAGGCGAACGGGCGGCAATGTGTCGGGCGTTGCTGTCCCCTTGAAAGGCGGCGATGCCAACAACGACAACGCGGTGGATATTGGCGATCTCCTCATCCTAATTACGTCTTACAATCAACAGCAAAATGTCGGCAACTACAACGCCAATGCCGACTTCAACAGCGACGGAGCCAACGATATTGCCGACCTACTCTTGCTCATCGGCAACTACAATCAACTCGGTGATAACTGAGAACCTCGCCCCCACCCCCTCTAATAACAGTGAGATTCTTCCTCTCTTTGGAGAAAGAGTCGTTCGATGCTAAGGGACAAATCAGATAAATCTCGTACAGTGCGCGTCCGAAGGATGCTTGGCGGCCTGCCATTTCAGACGGGGGTTTTCAACCTCCGCGCTGGCGAATGTACGGAGTTTAAGCGATTTCTCTATAAGTGGTTTGAGAGAGGGGCTGACGATTGAAATGGCGACAGTTTCCTCAATAACCGAATTGTGCGTAAGGCGAGTCAGTAATTCATATCGAAGAGGGCGGCGGCTCCCATTCCAAGCGCAGCGCACATGGTTACGATGCCATAGCGAGTACGGCGGCGGTGCGCTTCATACAAAAGGGTGACGGTTTGGCGTGTGCCAGTTGCTCCAAGCGGATGACCGAGCGCGACGGCTCCACCATTGACATTGACGCGATCCATCGGCAAATCGTAAATTTTGTCGGCGGCGAGGACTTGCGCGGCAAACGCTTCATTGAACTCGATCAGCCCGACATTGCTGATGTCCACGCCCGTCTTTTGCAAGAGTTTGGGAATGGCATAGGCGGGGGCAATCCCGAAGCGTTCCGGTGCGACTGCTGTAGCCGCGTACCCGACAAAACGCGCCAACGGACGAATACCGAGATTGGCGGCGGTCTGCGCGTCGGTGATAATCACGGCGGCGGCTCCATCACTCCGCTGTGAGGCGTTTCCTGCCGTAATGACTCCGTGTTCCCCGAAAGCGGTTCGCAGCTTCGCCAAACCTTCGATAGAAGTCTCACGGCGAACTCCTTCATCTCTGGCAAATACTACCTCTGAGGTTTCCCCGTTCTCATCCGTGACCGATGCCGTGATCGGCACAATCTCCGCGTCGAACCGTCCGGCGTCCTGTGCGGCAATTGCCTTGCGCTGACTCTCGAAGGCGAACCGATCCGCCATTTCGCGGGTGATGCTGTACTCTTTGGCGATGCCTTCCACCGACAAACCCATACTCAAATAAGTGTTCGGCTGGCGTTCGGTCAAGGTCGGGTTCGGGCGCAGGGTATCGCCCATAAAGGGAACCATGGTCATACTTTCGACTCCGCCCGCGATAATGACGTTTGCCTGTCCGGTTTGGATTTTTGCGGCTGCAACCGCAATCGACTCCAAGCCCGACGCACAGAACCGATTCAAGGTCAAGCCCGGAATCGTGTTCGGCAGTCCTGCCCGCAATGTTGATATTCGCGCCATATCCATGCCCTGCTCCAACTCCGGCATAGCACAACCGAAAATTACATCTTCGATAAGTTGCGGGTCGAGTTGGGGCGCACGCTCCAGTACGGCACGAATAACGAACGCGCCCAAGTCGTCGGGGCGTGTTTGGCGCAAAGTTCCTTTGGGGGATTTGCCAATGGCGGTACGTGCCGCCGCAATAATCACTGCATCTCTCATTATTGAGCCTCTTTTCCCCTTGTGGGATTGTTAATTTTTGAGTGGTTTGCCCGTTTCGAGTAAGTGCCGGATGCGTTCAACCGTTTTATCTAAACGAATCAGGCGTTGAAAAATTTCGCGTTCGTGATTCAGCAAGTCGTTCTCGCTCACTTCTTGCGGCGCGGCAGTGGTTCCGCACAGAAATTCCGCAACCTGCTCGGCAAGCAAGACATCAAACTCGCTGACAGATTGGTTCTGTACACTTTCCTGCCAAGCATCCATCAAACTCTTTCGCATCGCGTTGCCCTGTCTAACTATACGCTGTACGTCGGGAGGACTGTAGCCCCTTTTTGCCTGATCCAACACGAAATCTTTGGCAACAGCAAAGCGTCTATCCGCATTGGCACAAATCTGTACATACGCAAAAAGAAACCCTGATTCCAATGCTTCGTAAGCGTTGGCAGAAGTCGGCGGGAAGACCAACAGTTTCATCATTTTGAGCAGCGATTCGAGCGTGCCGTAACTTCTCAGTAACAACTCTTTCATGCCGCCGCCATTAGGGACTAAGCCCGCCAATGTCTCCGGCAAGCCCATTTGCAGTTCCGCAGAAGTACTAATCCAATCACAATGAAGGACACATTCACACCCGCCGCCAAGTGTATAGCCGTGCGGCGCGGCAACAACAGGAATACGCGAGAACTTGAGGCGCGAATAGACCGACTGAACCGCGTGCATCATCTCATCCACGCGATGGTAGTCTTTGGCTTCAATGGCGGCAAGAAGAATTTTGAGGTCATAACCGACAGAGAAATGTGCCCCTTGATTCCCAATAACCAACCCTTCTAAATTGTTCTCTGCAAACGTAATCGCCTCATCTATAAACCGGCACAATTCGGGATTGAGCGTATTCATTTTCGTCTTGAACGCAAGGCACGCCACATCGTTGCCTAAGTCAATCAGCGAACCGACGGGCGATTCCAAGAAAACCTTGCCGTCTGCTTCTAATTGGTTGAGGTCAATATAGTCCGGCGTTTCGGGAACGGGTTGCAACTCCTGTTCGGCAAAGACGCGCATCATGCGATACGGCGGCTCGTTGCGGGCGTGGTAGTGCCACTGCCGCGCATAAAACTTATCGCTGAATGCAAAAGGTCCGTGTTCCCAACCGAAGCCCCACTGCATCACATTGTCAATCGAAAGCACATCGTCGGCAATTTCGGGTGCGACGGTCAGCACATAGCCGAAGAGCGATTCCAAGATAGTCTGCACAAAATGCGCGAGGTGGTCTGCGGGATGACTGCGAAGGAATTCGGCGCGTTCGGTGATGGAGCGTTTGGCGAGTGTGTCATATTCGGCGGTATCAATTTGTGGCACGGGGCGATAGTCGAGTGTGTCCCAATCGAGGGCGAGAATCTCTTTGCCGTCGCGTTTATAAAAACCCGCTCCCGACTTCGCGCCTGTCCGTCCCGAATCGATCAACGCCTGAACTTTGCCGGGCAATATCAAGCGTTCGCGCAAGGGATCATCGGGCAGGGCGTCATATTGGTTTTTGGCGATTGCCGCAATAATATCCAAGCCGACAATATCCGCCATACGGAAAGTCGCGCTCTTCGGGCGTCCCAAAAACGCGCCCGTTACCGCGTCCACTTCGGAAACGGAAAGATTCTGCTCCAACGCCGTGTGCATGGTATCGAGAAGGTGCGTGATCCAAATGCGCGTAGAGATAAAACCGGGCGTATCTTTCGCCATGACGACCCGATGCCCTAACGTCTCTTCCGCAAATTCGACAAAATGAGCCAGAATATCGCGGTCTGTATCGGCAAGGGGAATGACTTCGAGGAGTTTGAGATAGCGCGGCGGATTGAGAAAGTGCGTCCCGAAAAAACGCTGACGAAATTCGGGCGGCAAGTCAGCAACCATTTCGTTCAGACTGAGTCCGCTTGTATTACTCGTGACTTTCGTATTTTTGCCGCTGCACAGTTCGACGAAATCCAGAACTTGTTTTTTAACCGCCATGTTTTCGGCGACGGCTTCTACAATCCAGACAGCGTTCTTGAGGATTTCGGCACTGTTGGCGAATACCCCTGTTTGGATTTTGTCGGCGAACTCCGGCATAAATAGCAAAGGCGGACGATTGGCTTTGAGGCGGGCAAGTCCGTTATCGGCGGCTTCTTGCGTCGTGTCGAGAAGCGCGACATTCCAGCCCGCGTTGGCGAGTTGCGCGGCGATGCCACCGCCCATCGTCCCTGCACCAATCACAACCGCGTTTTTCGCCTCGCGCATCGTCGCTCTCCTTTGGCGTCATTATGGCATACGCAGCCCCAATCCGGTCAAGCGACAAAACCGATTTCGTGCCGCTTCTTTTCCCTGCACTTTGTTGGCAATTCCTACAGGAAGGGCTATAATAGCACCATCGCCCAAGCGAGCATTCACACCTAAACTGTGGGCAAGGAGAGCTTTGTGTCAGAACCGTACAAGCCGTTCGATGTGGCAACGAAACAACTCATCGAGTCCGATCCGCTGGCGTGGCTGCGGCTCGTCGGTTTGTCCGGCTCCTCTGTGGAGATCATCAACGCCGACCTTGCCACGGTGATTGCCGATGCTGACCGCATTCTGCGCGTATCTGACCCCGATTATTTGGCGCATTTAGAACTGCAAAGCACCTATAAAACGGATATGGGAGATCGCGCCTTCATGTATAATGCGGTAACATACTACAAGCATCGTCTGCCGGTGATCAGTGTGGTGGTTCTGCTGAGAAAAGAGGCGGATGGTCCGGCAATCACAGGGCGCGTGCAGTATGGCACAACGGATTTCCGGTACATCGTGGTGCGGGTGTGGGAATTGCCGGTGCAGAGTCTGCTTTCGGCTCCCTTGGCATTATTGCCGCTTGCGCCGCTGAGTGATCTTTCCGGTTCCGATATTCAGAGCGTAGTCGATCAGATGGAGACGCGCATTGATACGGAAGCCCCTGTCGAAGAACGCGGCTTTTTGTGGTCTGCCACGCTGCTGCTCTTGGGCTTGAAATACGACGCCGCTACCGCACGGCAACTGTTGAAAGGAGTACAAGGAATGAAAGAGTCATCAACCTATCAGGCATTGCTCGAAGAGGGACGCATCGAAGGGCGTATCGAAGGGCGTATCGAAGGCGAAAAAAGATCGCTCATTGTCGTCGGCAGTAATCGCTTTGGTACACCCACTGCCGACGTTCTGGCGCAGTTGAATGCTTTGACTTCCTCAGAAGAGATCGAACGTCTGCTGGCGCGTACCGTAAAAGTCGAATCGTGGAGCGAACTCTTCGATTGATTGGCAGAATTTCGTTATGACATCAAACTGGCTCCAAGATTCAACGACTTATGAGGCATTGCTGGAAGAAGGGCGAGTTGAAGGTCGTAGTGAAGGCGAAAAGAAATCTCTTTTTGTCGTCGGCGGCAACCAGTTCGGCACACCCGATGCCACCGTTCAGGCAAAATTGAACGCTCCATCTGCAACACGTTCACGACCTATGCCAACGCCAGTCTTGCCGTGTTGCGAATGGCGGCGTGCTATAATTGAGGTATGTCCGCACTCTCCCCGTTCCAAAAAGCCGCGCTCGTCGTGTGTATGTTTCTGATTACTTCTACGTTCGGGTTTTTGCAGCCGTTCGTTCCCTTGTATATGCAGGCGTCTGGTTTGACTCTGCGCGATGTCGGAATTGTGCTGGCGATCAGCACGGGCTTGGCGTTGCTGCTTCAGCCGATTTTGGGGCGCGTCTCGGATCGGATTGATGCACGGCGTCCCATTATGGTAGGTGCGGCAATCGCGGCGGGATGCGCGTATCTCGGCTATCGTTCCGCGTCAGGTCTGTGGGGGTTTGTGCTGTTGTCCGCGATTGGAACCAACGGCACGATCTATCTCAATGCGGCGGGTGGGGTGCTTGTCGGGAGAATGGCAGCAGGTTCGGGGCAGAGCGGCGCAATCTACGCCAAATACCGTGTGTGGGGATCGGTTGGCTATATTTTCGTGTCGCTATTTTCAGGCTGGTTATTGTCCACGCACCAAAAACCGAATGAACCGTTGTCGCGGAATCTGCTCGATACGGCGTTCACCTACGGACCGCTTTTGTTCTTCGCCATCGCTCTTGTTGCTCTGTTTATCCCCGACTTGAAGCGCGAATCCCTCCCTGCCGCAACCGCTAACAAAGCCGCCGAACTCGAAGAGACTGCCTTTACTCTAACGCCCAATCTGCGCTATTTCCTCTCAGCGTATTTCTTTTATATCTTTGCACTTTATGGAGCGTCCGCCTATATCGCGCCCTATATCAAGGCACTCGGCGGCGACTTAAGGATGATCACAGGAACCTTTGCGGCGGGCGTCGTCTGCGAAGTTTTGGTGATGACACGGGTCGGACGAATCACGGACAAATGGGGACGACGCCCTGCGTTGGCGATCACGTTTATGCTGTTACCAGTCAGATTATTGCTCTATACGCTGGTGCAGAATCCCATGCAATTGCTCTTTGTCCAACTCCTGCACGGCGTCAATTTCGGCATCATGGGGACAATTGCTGTGGTATTTGTCAACGATACGGCATCGGAGCGGCATCGGGGAATGGCACAGGCGCGACTGGCGGCGGTTCAGGGTTTGGCGAATGCGTTTGGTCCTGCGACGGGCGGTTATCTGGCGACTCAATTCGGCATCCCGACGATGTTTGCGCTCATGGCGGGAGTCGCGCTTGTCAGCACGCTGATCTTTCTGTTCCGAGTTCGCGAATCGCACCCTGCCCCCATTTCGCTCGTCAAGCAAGGCTACGCGCCGCTTCGTCCCCTATGGCGACTGCTTTCCGGCGAGCGATAAGGTATGAACTTGTTAATACGTCCCCAATCTCGAAAACACACTAAACTTTAGGTTGACTGACTACTAAACGTCAATTCTTGTACCCGAAAATGAGAATACTTAGGGACAAATCAGATAAATCTCGTACATTGTGCGTCCGAAGAACGCTTGGCGGCACGCCATTTCAGACGGGGGTTTAAAACCCCCGCGCTGGCGAATGTACGGAGTTTAGGCGATTTCTCTATGAGCCAAGAAGTCTCATGACGCAAATGGTTACGGAATTGCCCTAATTACTCACCAACCCAATGACCCAACTGTGATATTTCGGAACTTCCTGCTTGGTTTATGCGTCATTTTTCTCACGCTAAGGACGAAATTTCGTCTTTTATAAATTGGGAGATACGACCATGAACACAAAAATTAACGAAGAAGTTTGTACTTGCGGCGCGTCGGGCGTCATTCATACAGCGGCGTGCGGATGCCATGCGACGCAAGAGTATTTGGCAGAGCCAGTGGCGCGATATACCTACTCACGGCGCGAATTGCTGAGCAAAGCACTGACTGGTGGAGCAGTGGCGGCATTGCCGTTCCTTCTCGCCGAGGAAGCCAACGCCGACATTTTCCGTCCCAGTGTCGGCGATCAGAAGAAACTCGGCGAACAGGCGGCACAGCAGGTTCTACAAAAATATAGAGTCGTCACCGACAGCCGCGCCAAGAGTTTCGAACGTGTGGGCAGAAAATTGGTTGCGAATATGCCTTCGCAAGACCGCTCGAAGTGGGACTATCGATTCCGTGTGGTGCAGAGCAAGGACGTGAATGCGTTTGCGCTTCCGGGTGGCAATATGTTTATCTTCACGGGCTTGCTGGAGAAAATTGGGTCAACCGATGAACTTGCAGGTGTCACGGGGCATGAGATCGCCCACGTTCGGCGCGAACATTGGGCAAAACAGTATGCCAGTCAGCAGAAGCGTGCGGCTGGAATTGGTCTCTTATTGGGGCTGACGAAAGCCAACCAAAGCGTCCAAAATATCGCTGGCATCGGTAATTCGCTCCTGACATTGAGCTACAGCCGTAATGATGAATATGATGCCGATAAGTATGGATTGACCAATATGGTGGCGGCAAATTATGATGCGCGTGGCATGATCGATCTCTTCCAGACATTGCAGCAAGCATCCGGCAACAAAGGCGGCGGACCGGAATTTCTCAGTACACACCCAATGAGCAAAGAGCGTATCGAGCGCGTCGAGGAGTTCATCGCCAAACAGTAGAGAG
>Ga0163154_10009426_pt1 | contig 11137 bp, 10 predicted proteins | sample OliLakLV19MP9P1_FD_148649 | JGI IMG/M metagenome (GOLD analysis project Ga0163154, IMG submission 148649) | Freshwater microbial mat bacterial communities from Lake Vanda, McMurdo Dry Valleys, Antarctica - Oligotrophic Lake LV.19.MP9.P1 | ecosystem: Environmental > Aquatic > Freshwater > Lake >...
GGTCTGGGGGGATAGGGGTGATTTAAGCCGATAATTGACTTGAAAATGCTTATCCATTGAAATTTGAAAATCATTTGAATTCAAAATAGTTGTTCCATTAGCGACATTTACGGCTTTATGGATGTCAACGGGGAACGCCCTCATTGGGGCAATTACTTTAGGGATATTGTTGCGCCAGAGCTAGGCGAATAGCACGACTTTCTCTTGTATTGGCTCATGTCTTAGCGTATGTTAATGGGGCAAAATTAACCACCCCACAGGAAGAGCCACCATGACCGACTACGCCAAGCGCGTGAAAGAATATGATACCGCCATTGATAGCGAATTTTGGCAAAAACCAGAGGGGGTTACGGTGCTATATGACCCTCTCAAGTTCTTATATGTGCCAGATTACGTAGAAACCTTTATCATGAGCCAGCTTGCTAGGCAAGTGTACCGTTACCAAATTGAGAACATTAGCACAAAAGCACAAATTACCGATGCCGTGATGATTACCATGGGTGGTCTACTGCCGGGCGTATTGCTTCATGATCATTTGGCGTGGACGCTGAATAAAAATATCCCACCCATCAACTTTGGCACAATGGGCGTAAAAACGTATGCCGGTCCCGGGCATCCCCTTGATGAACCGCGCATCGTGCATCCATTATCCATTGATGTAACAGACAAAGTGGTAGGTGTTATTGATGATTTGGTGGATTTAGGCGGCACAGCAAAGTTTGTCTCGCACTATCTAACGCAAGAAAAAGGGGCGCAAAAGGTCGTACTCATTGCCGCCTATCTAAAAAACACCAGCATTGTCTCTCAAATGGACGTGGTATCGTTTGGGGTTGTGCCAAAAGACACATGGATTATCACCCCCCGTGAAAAAGTAGAAACGCTCATTAAGCGCGTCCCGTTCTGGCGAGATAACGGGGCAACCATGCAAGATTGCGAAGCCAATTTGCGCACCATCGGCTACCCCGACTATTTGATAGAAATTTACCTCCGCCCCACCTATGAGCGCGGGTGACTATACTAAGCCTTAGTCGTCATCCTGACCATCATCTTCATAAGGCGGAGGGTCGTCATCTTCTTCACCAAAATCATCTTCATTAATGGGCGGGTCTTCCTCGTCCACAGGGGGTAATAATGTGGGGGTGGGCGATGGCGTAAGCGTCGGACGGCGCGTGGGTGTTGATGTACTAGTATTGGTCGGTGTGGGTGTATTCGTTACGGTACTCGTAGGCGTAGGCGTAGGTGTACTTGTGCCAGTGGGTGTATTCGTTACGGTACTCGTAGGCGTGGGCGTACTTGAAGGCACATTAGTTTGGGTGGCTGTACTGGTCATCGTTGGGGTTAGTCTTGGCGAAGGCGCAATTTGCTCCGAAGCGACATCTTCCTCATCACGGTTTAGCCACAACAATACCCCCCCAAAGAACATCATAAGCGCAAAAACCGCCACCAGTGATTGCCATCTAAAGACAGAGCGCGAGCTTATAACTACAGGGCGCGTTGCCAAAATCCGTTGGCGATGACGTTCACGGGCTTCTTGGGCTTCTTGCAACAGTGTGTTGCTGTTATCGCGCGTGGCAATGACCACTTGCAAAAGTTCTTTAAGGGAACTGGCATATTCAGGATAGGCGTTTAGGCAGTCTTGTAGAGTTTGTCCTTGGCGAAGCCTTTCAACACATTCGTTAAAGGCTTCAGTATAGTTAAGTGGTTTCATGCTTCTGCTCCCCCCAATGGCAACATTTGGGCGCGAAGTTTTTCTATAGCGCGTAACTGCAATACTTTAATTGCGCCCACTGTTTTTCCCATAATGTCGGCGGTTTCTTGTAGGCTTAAAAATTGCCCAAAGCGTAGCACAATCACCTCTTGATACTCTGGTTTAAGGGCTTGGATGGCTTGACGTAGCGCATCTATGCCAATTTTCTTAAAGAACGTTGCTTCTGGGTGTTGGCTTTCATCAGGGTCAGGAAGCCAATCTTCTAGGGTGGTTTGGGGCATCTTTTTCTTAGCTCCATAATAGTCATGGATGACATACCGCGCCACCTTAAAAAGCCACCCACGTAAACTTTGTGAAGGCGCATTTTTGCCATTAAAGGCGTTTATCATTCTCACAAATACTTCGCTGGTCATATCTTCCGCAAGGGTGCGGTCTGCAACGCGCATTCTCATAAACTGGTACACTGGCACATAGTAAAGCTCATAAATTTCGGCAATGGCTAACTGGCTTCCACCCCGCGCTAACGAAAGTAATCGGTCTTCTTCTGTATAATCTGGCAAAACGAGAAAAATCATACCGACCTAACCCATCAACATAAAGAAACATCAACGAATAATTTCCCAACGCCAAAGGGAGGGCTTTTTGTCCTCCCTTTGATATGACACCATTTTATCGTGATTTAGTCGTCATCGCCTTGATCGTCTTGACCGTTGTCATCGTCTTGACCGTTGTCATCGTCTTGACCGTTGTCATCGTTGTCTTGACCGTTGTCATCGTCTTGACCGTTGTCATCGTCTTGACCGCTATCATCGTTGTCTTGACCATTATCGTCATCAAAGCTGTCATCGTCGCTGCCGTATTCTTCAACGTAGAGAGCTTTAACAACCATTGCGCCGTCATCCCCTGCTTCTAGGATGTAGAAAACATAGACCTCATCGCCAATGCTCAAGCCATTATCGCTAACAAGAACGGCTTCGCTGATGTCAAACATAATGCCATTTACAGTTAGGGTGAAGCCTTCAATGGCTTCTACGTATCCATCGAGTTCAGACTCGTTATCGTCATTGGGGTTTCTGTCGTAAACATAAACGGCGAGGTAAGTGATGCCTTCGCTTAGTTCTTCATCATCTTCTGTGGCGTTTGTTGCATCAAAGGGGAACAGTACAAAGAGTGTATCGCCCACATCAATACCATCATCGGTTTCAATTGCAGTATCGGGGGTAATTTCAAACGTGATGCCGTCTACAACTACCAGCACACTTGCTGTTCTGATAGGGAGCAAAAGTTCTTCTGTTTCTGTTCCTTCTTCATCTGTTATCACAGTCAATTCGGGCAGGATGGGCTGTGTGATAGAAGTAACAACGCCCGCCCAATCTTCTGTGCCTACCCATTCCGCGTTTTCATCCTCTTCATCTTCTTCGATGATGGGGGCGGGGGTAGTTTCAGCGGTTTGGGCAAATGAAACAGGGACGGCAAATGCGATTAAACAAATGGCGATTAGTGCAAACTTGTGGTAAGAGTGAGCCAACATGGTGAGTAACCTTTCATAGTGTTTTGATTGGACGTTTAAGCGTGTACACACCCATATCGTCTTAGAAAACGAGAAAAGGTTACAGTTTATAGGGGAAATAGCCATAAAGTCCTACTCACTTCATGGCTATTGGGTGTAACGATAGGGTTTAGAGGTTAGGAATCACTTCTGTGGCAAAGCCAAAAATGCCAATGCCCACCAACAATACGCCACTAACACGCGTTAAGAGCGTGTAGTTTTGTGAAAGAAGTGATTGGATAGGGGATGTTTTTAAGGTGCTAACTTAGCAGTATTGCACTAAAGGGGCTGGCTTGCCTGATTTTTTCTACAAAAATTGGCATTAAATCTGCCCATTGAGGCATCTCTCTTTTTTAAGAGACAGTTTTAGTCCCTTTAGTGGACTTTATTCGACTAGCTAGCGGTTTTGAACCTCTAGCGATGCCTATTTTGCCCGTGAGATATGGGTAATGATAAGCCAATTTTTGGGGAGGGGTTGGGGTGGAATGATAGTTCATGCCACTGCAAGGAAGGGTGAAGCTTTATACGCCGCATAGGCATCAAGTTAAGCGATATATCTGGAAATAATATACGCCTTATGTGAAATGAGATTGACAAAAAGAGGCTAAACTCCAAAATACCGGACGTAATATTGAGCGCCTATTGGCAAAAACGGTTATCGGTTTAACCACTCGTCTGATTGCCAAGATTACTGCTCATGTACTCAAACGCATTTTGTTTAATCGGTATCATATTGATGTTCAAACTTTTCAATGTTCCAATGATTTTGCTTTTTAATTTCACATAAGGCGTAATACATGCTATTTTTATCATATTTTGCCTTTTTAACTACGGACAACCCTTATAGCATGTCCGCCTCGCTGGAGAGGGGATTTAGGGGTGAGGCTAATTTCTTAATTCGCCTGATTTTTTCCACAAAATTGGCATATTTTTCCCCCAATAAAAGACATTTTTAAAAAACGTATCGAAATCCTTGACAACTCCGTACTTACTTGCTATATTCATATGTAAGGGCTTACATTTTAAGAACGCATAATTGCGAAATACGGCACGAAAATCTTAAGTGTTAAGTTTTTTTTTGTAAAATAGATGTAAGCGCCTACATAAAAAGAGTTTATAATGACATTACAAAGAAACCAAAGAAACCAAAGTTACCCTATTACCATTTATGATGTCGCTAACGAAGCTGGTGTTTCTGATGCAACCGTATCCCGTGTCTTTAACAATAAGGCAGGGGTTAAAGAAGCTACCCGCAATCGCGTCCTAGATGCTGCCCAAAAATTAGGCTATGTTGTTAATCTACAAGCAAGAAGCCTTGCTGGTGGCAAGTTAAAAGTCGTTGGGTTGCTCATCCCCGGGCTAGATAACGGGTATATTGTCGAAATCATACGCGGGGTAGACCAAGAATTGGCGCGTGTTGATTATGAACTCATGATTTATACCACGCATCGCAAAGGCAATAACGAGGCAAATTACCTGCAATATGTCGCAAATGGCTTAACAGAGGGAATTTTGCTGGTTGTACCGCGCCTTTCTTCTGAATTTTTGCGGGCATTAGAGAGTATTAGCTACCCCTATGCCATCATAGATGCCGTAGATACCACTGGGCGCAGTTTTTCTGTGAGCGCAACCAACTGGGAAGGTGCTTATAAAGCAACCGAGTATCTCATCAAATTAGGTCATAAGCGCATCGGCTTTATTACGGGGATTATGGAGCTAAGTAGCGCAAAAGACCGCTACGATGGTTATATGACCGCGCTAAAAGATTATAACATTCCCCTTGACCCGTCTTTGATTGTCGAAGGCGACTTTCAACAAGATTCCGGTTATCGGGCGAGTGTTGAATTACTGGCACTATCCCCCTCCTCTACCGCGATTTTTGCCTCTAATGATGTGATGGCGTTTGGTGCGATGGATGCCATCCGAGATGCGAATTTGCGGATTCCAGAAGATATTTCTGTGGTTGGTTTCGATGATGTCCCGCAAGCCGTGACCACCTATCCAAAACTCACAACCATCCATCAACCCTTAGAAGACATGGGGCGAATTGGGGTCAAGCTCTTATTAGAGCAAATTGAACACCCAGAAAACTCGCCTAAAAATATAACGCTGGCAACACATTTAATCATACGCGATTCGTGCCAGCCTCCCAATTTGGAATAACGCGCCGTCAAAGGTGCTTATTTGCACAAAATGATTGTTCAGAACGTTTATTTTTTTAAGGAGAAGTAACATGCGTACAAAGTTAGTGCTTTCTTTACTAGCGGTACTGATGATTGTTATCTCATCAGTTTCTGCACAAAACACCGTCACGATTAATTGGTGGCATATCAACACCAACGAGCCAGAAGGCGCATTTTGGCAAATGATTGCCGATGAATATACAGAAGCTCATCCCAACGTCAAAATCGAAATTACCGTTTTAGAAAACGAAGCCTTCAAGAGCCGTTTGTTCACCGTGATGCAATCGGGTGAAGCACCAGATATTTTCCAAAGCTGGGGCGGTGGTGTGTTATGGGAATTTGCCGATGCCAATTTGCTCCGCGATATTGCCCCAGAATTAGATGCCAATGATGGCGAATGGCGCAATTCTTTTAGCGCCCAAGCCGCGTTGAATCTGTATGAATTAGATGGCGAATCCTATGGTGTACCGTGGACATGGGGCGCAGTGGGCATGTTCTATAACAAAGCCTTGTTTGAACAAGCTGGTCTCGACCCAGAAAATCCCCCCGTCACTTGGGAAGGATTTGTTGAAGCAATTGATGCCCTCAAAGCCGCAGGCATTACCCCCATTTCGTTGGGTGGAAAAGACAAATGGCCCGGTCATTTCTGGTGGGTATATGCCGCTATCCGTTTGGGCGGACAAGAAACCTTCTTAAATGCCTATAACCGTACTGGCTCGTTTGCCGATGAACCATTTGTACAAGCTGGCGAATATATCAAATCATTAGTAGATATGGGCGCTTTCCCAGAAAACTTCATGGCATTAACCTATGGCGACCAATTCACTATTACCGCCAACGGGCAAGCTGCGATGGAACTCATGGGTCAATGGTCTCCCGGTAACTATAAAAATGCCCTCGAAGGTGGCTTGGGTGAAAATCTTGGCTGGTTCCCCTTCCCCGTTATTCCAGATGGTTTGGGTAATCCCGGTGACGTATTGGGTGGTGGTGATGGCTTTGCGGTTGGCGCGAATGCACCCGATGAAGCAGTAGATTTCTTGAAATATATCACCAGTGTAGATGTTCAAAGTCGTGGCGCAGAAATTTGGATTATTCCAACCGTTGGCGAAGCAGAATATGTTGTCACCGATGACCCCGTGTTCTCGTCAATCATCGCTGCACGTAACGATGCCCCCTACTTCCAATTGTATTACGACCAATTCCTGCCTCCCGCATTGGGCGCAGAAGTAAATGATGCCGTAGAAGCATTGTTGGCTGGTTTGGCAAGCCCAGAAGAAACTGCCGCACGTATTGAAGATATGGCTTCATTTGAGCTTGAGGACTAACACTAAATTGTGACAGATAGGGAGAGGGTGTTCTTCACAAGACGCCAATCTACAGACGAACACTTTCTCTCTACCCAACCACTTCTACTATCCTTAGTTTACCAGAAGAAGACCTATTATGTCACTTGTAAACGCAAAAAATTTATCAGAAGTTAAACTAGACGAAGCACAAACAAGGCGAGATAGGCGCAATACGTCTCTCCAAAAATGGTTAACGGTTGCGGTTTTCGTCATACCCGGTATGGTTGTATTCGTTGTCTTTGTCCTAAACCCCATCGCCCAATCGGTTGTATATAGTTTTTATGATTGGAACGGTTTGGGACCCTTAACCGATCACGTAGAATTTGGCAATTATGAGCGCCTATTTGCCCACGATATTTTCACAAAGTCTATACAACACACCCTTATCATTATGGCGATGTCGTTGTTCATTCAGCTCCCCATCGCACTTGGGGTTGCCCTCACCGTGTCGCGGGGGGTATTACCCGGACGCAGAGTTTTTCGGGCATTATTGTTCATCCCGTATGTATTTTCTGAAATTATAACTGCCATCATTTGGCTCTATGTGCTTCATCCAAGAGATGGATTGGTCAATGTCGCCATAAAAGCAGTTGACCCAAGTTTCCAAAATCAGGCATGGTTAGGACCCGATTTAGTCCTCTATTCGGTGTTTGCCGTCCTCGTCTGGAAATATTTTGGCTTCTACATGATTTTATATATGGCATCTGTTCAGGGTGTCCCCAAAGACCTCGAAGAAGCCGCCCGCATGGATGGCGCGACAGAATTGGGTGTGTTGCGTTATGTCACTATACCCTTGATGGGTCCCACCATTCGATTGACGATTTATCTGGCGATTGTCGGGTCTATTCAACAATTTGCCATCATCTGGATCTTGACCACCGGGGGCGGTATCAATAATTCCGCGCAGGTCATCAGCACCTATCTCTATAAATATGGGCTTCAACGCTTCAAACCCGGTTATGGGAGCGCGATTGCGGTTGTCTTATTTGGCATGACCTTCATTTTCTCCATACTATATCAACAATTTATCATGAAGCGCGATTACGAGGATTAGAGAGGATACCCACATGAATGTTAAAATCCCACGCGGGGGAACTCTCGCTATCAAATATTTCATACTCATTACATTGTGTATTATGGTGATGAGTCCTATAGCAACGGCGTTATTAGGCAGTGTGCGCGTTACAGGTGACTTTTTGTTGCGCCCCTTTGGATTACCCGAAGGTGAATGGCAATGGCAACATTATACAGAGATTTTACTATCGCATACCTTTTGGCGCTCAATGCTCAATAGCCTCATCATCACGGTTTCAACAGTCGTATTAAATGTCTCGTTGGCGTGTATGTTGGCATTTTCCTTCACCAAACTCAGCTTTAGAGGGCGCAAAACCGTATTCAATATTTTGTCTATTGGGTTAATGTTCCCCATCACAGTCGCTATTTTGCCCATTTTTACGCAAATTAAGCAACTGGATTGGATAGATTCTTATTGGGGTGTGATTTTTCCGTTGGTCGCCTTCGGGTTGCCCCAAAGCACCATCATTTTACGCAGTTTTTTCATCGCCGTCCCCAACGAATTGGCAGATGCCTCGTATGTGGATGGATGCACCACATTTGGATTTTTTAGATATATCTTAATCCCGATGGCACGCCCCGCAATCACGGCGGTGGTGGTGATTCAGATTATTATCTCTTGGAATGAATATTTCTTGCCATTGCTGATATTAAATGATGACGATTTATGGACACTTCCGCTTGGGATTATGCAATTTCAAGCACAATTTGGCACCGATTGGTCACGGGTGATGGCTTATGTTACCTTGCTCATCATTCCCGCAGTCGTTTTTTATGTGCTTACCGAAAAATACATTGTAACGGGCTTAATAGGCGGAGAACTCAAAGGCTAAAGCTGATGGCTATAACGTATAAGAATAATACTCTGACAATTGAAGAACGGGTAAATCACCTGCTTTCGATGATGACACTCGAAGAAAAAGTGGCGCAAGTGGGAGGCATGTGGTCAAGTGATTTGATAGATACCGAAACCAAGCAATTTATGAAAAGCAAAGCCACCCAAAATGCACCATATGGCATTGGGCATATTTCGCGGATTGGCGCAGTATCACTGCTCCCGCCCCACCAAAGCGCAGAACTCGCCAACACCATACAAGCCTATTTTGTGAATGATACACGGCTTGGCATACCCGCCATTGTGCATGAAGAAAATTGCGCGGGCTATATGGCAAATGGCGCGACATCCTTCCCCCAAGCCATCGGTTTGGCGGCGACATGGGAGCCAGACCTCATCCGCACGATGACCGATGCCATCCGCAAGCAAATGCGCTCGGTTGGCGCTCATCATGGGCTTGCCCCTGTGTTGGATATTGCCCGTGACCCGCGTTGGGGGCGTGTTGAAGAGACATTTGGCGAAGACCCCTTCCTTATAAGTGCATTCGGCATCGCCTATATCAATGGGTTGCAAAGCGATGACTGGAAAAATGGCATTTTGGCAACCGCCAAGCATTTTCTGGGCTATGGCTTATCTGAAGGTGGCATGAATTGGGCGCCAGCACAAATTCCGTTACGGCTATTGCGTGAGGTGTATCTCACACCCTTTGCCGCCGTCATCAAAAATGCCAATGTTGCCTCTGTGATGAATGGGTATCAAGAAATAGATGGCATCCCCTGTGGCAGTTCACAAGAATTTTTGGCAGATATTTTGCGCGGGGAACTCGGATTTATGGGGACAATCGTCGCAGATTATTTCACGATTAACATGTTCGTGGATTATCACCACATCGCCAAAAATAAAGCAGAAGCGGCGAAATATGGGCTTATGGCAGGCATTGATATTGAATTACCCGCCAACGATTGTTATGGGCAACCCCTCATTGATGCGGTGAACGCGGGTGATATTCACATGGATTTATTGGATGTGTGCGTGGCGCGTGTTATCACCCAAAAAATACAAGTGGGCATCATGGATAACCCCTATGTGGATACAGGTCGCATTGCCGAAGTATATAATACGCCCGACCAAATCGAATTATCGCGCACATTGGCATCAAAATCGCTGGTATTGCTCAAAAACGACAATGCCATTTTACCCCTTTCCAAATCCATCAAAAAAATCGCCGTGATTGGACCGAGCGCCAATAATGCCCGCCTCATGCAAGGCGATTATCACTATCCGTCTCACCTAGAAGGCGTGTCGAATATGGGTGATAACATGGTCGCCCCCACGCCGAATAAAGAAAATCGGAATATCAATTGGGAAGCACATCGCCCACCAACGACCACCATCTTACAAGGAATTCGCCAAACGGTGGGTGCTTCAACCGAAGTCACCTATGCACAAGGGTGTGGTATCACAGGCACAAATATGACCCTGTTCGACGAAGCCATCCAAAACGCCAAAGATGCGGATGTTGCGGTTGTGGTGGTCGGTGATATTTCTGGATTAAGTCTCGGTAGCACCAGTGGCGAGGCAATAGACAGCGCCACCTTAGCATTGCCCGGTTTACAACAAAAATTAGTATTGGCAGTGGCAGAAACAGGCACTCCGACCATCGTAATTGTGTTGAATGGTCGCCCACTCGTCCTCACCGAAATTGCAGAAAAAGTGAATGCGCTCATGCTCGGTTGGTTGCCCGCCCAAGAAGGTGGACATGCCATCGCAGGGGTGCTTTTTGGCGATATTAACCCCGCAGGGCGCTTGCCTGTTACCCTACCACGCCATGTTGGACAAGTGCCGATTTATTACGCACATAAACCCTCTGGTGGGCGCTCGCATTGGCATGGCGATTATGCCGATATGAGTGCAAAGCCGTTATATCCATTTGGCTATGGCTTGAGCTATACTCAATTTGACTATAGCAATATTCGCCTAAGCGCCACACAAGCCACTGCTGCTGATGTCATTCAAGTGCAGGTATCGGTGAAAAATACTGGCATACACGCGGGGGATGAGGTAGTGCAACTGTATGTATCTGACCCCGTTGCCAGCGTGACGCGCCCTGTGAAGGCACTCAAGGGATTTAAGCGGGTGCATCTGCAAGCGGGGCAAACCGCGCAACTCACGTTTGAACTCGATGTGCGCCATCTGGCTTTTTATGACCGTGATATGAAATATGTGGTCGAAGCGGGTGATATTGGGATCATGATTGGCAGTTCATCAGAAGAAATTTGCCAAGAGGCATGGTTCCAGATTACCGCAACGCAACCCGTTACGCCTGTTTATGAAACCCCCGTGACGGTGGAATTGGTTTCGTAAATATATCCCCTATCCCCCCAGCCCCCTTTCCCCATTGCATGGAGAAAGGGGGAGCAAATCATTTGGTAGGGTGGTTTT
>Ga0163154_10009429_pt1 | contig 11136 bp, 10 predicted proteins | sample OliLakLV19MP9P1_FD_148649 | JGI IMG/M metagenome (GOLD analysis project Ga0163154, IMG submission 148649) | Freshwater microbial mat bacterial communities from Lake Vanda, McMurdo Dry Valleys, Antarctica - Oligotrophic Lake LV.19.MP9.P1 | ecosystem: Environmental > Aquatic > Freshwater > Lake >...
AACACTTCCCGTAAAATAAATAGCATCCTGCTTTTATCAAATACTTTCTTTTTCAGCGTGTTGGCTGCAATCGGGACAAAAATCAGGGAATCGGGTAGTTAATGGCGCAGAGAACCCCGAATTGGCCATTTTTAACGCTTGCCTTTCCGGGTAATCTTGGCATCCTTGTTAAATTTATTGCGGACTTTCTGCAAGGCGTCCCGGAGTTCCGGCTCGTTTTCATACGCCATTTGAACGCTGACTTGGGTGAGCCGGCCTTTTTTATCGGTGAAGGGTTCGTAGCCCGATTCATACAAGCGGGCAATCAGCCGCTTGACATTGTCTTCGTTGGAAAAAGCGCCGATGACGATGGTGCCAAATTTTTATTGGGGTTCAGGACTATTTCATGCCTTCTCTGAATCGGGCATTTCGTGGGTGCTGAGTAAAAGCCCGGTATTATTCTATATGGCGTTTGAGCCAATCCTTCATTTTTTCATCATCGAAATTGTTTCCTCTGTATCCGACGTTTCCGTTTTTATCTAATATAATGAGGGTGGGGTATTCAGGTATTTGAAAGTGTTGTATCAGCTTATTGGCCTTTTCATCGAGCATAAACTGGATGATTTGGTCGGAATTGACTTTCTTGTCTGCGATTAATTGACGTAATGGTGTATTAATGAATCCGACATAAGTGTTTTCAACACAGACTTCAAAATAGTTACAGCGTTCTTTGATGTTCATAGCTTCAAGGAAGGCATTTTTTTGAGGGATTTGTCTTAAACAAGGCCCGCACCAGGTTCCCCAAAAATATAAGAGAGTAATATCCCGGTCAAGTTTGATGCTGTCCTCGGGTTGACGGCGCATGAGACTATTGGCGATTAGGCGGCGCAAGTCATTTCTTGTAATTTGGTATTTTGTTACATTTTCAGGCAATAATACCATTTTCTTGTTGGCAAAACTGACCTCTTTTACCTCATATTTAGTACCTGCAATGGACAGGATGTTTTCCATTGTGCTTATATTGCTCCTGCTAATTTGTTTGAAGGCATGGTCGTAAACCAATAGGGTTAAAAATAAAGAACCGTTTGGCAAGACATCGAGGTAATAATTTTGATTATTTTGTATAATTTTAAAGCGCATACCGTCAAGATTTTTCCACTCGAGGCGATATATTTGATCGTTTATGCTAAATTTATAGCATATTTCGAGAGACACCATCTCTTCATGTGTTGTGCCTTTTGTTGTTAATGTTGTTGAGATGCAGGAATCACTCGGAATAAAATAATTAGCAGGAGCATGGTCGGGTTGTCGCAAACCATCTTGATTACTGAATGATAAATGAACGCCCTCTTCGGTATATTCGCAATACAAGAGAGTTTTGCGGGGGGATTTTGTATGAAAATCATCCACGATTTCTAATGCGGGAAAAAAGGATGCCCTGGCCACCTGAAAAGTATCAATACTCTGCTTTTGGTATAGATCTTTGGGATGTTTAGGGTTCAGGGTAAAGAGAAAAGGGAAAGGCATCAATTTGGATTTTACGGCATCCACATTGGATGTTTTTTTTGCTTCAATGAATTGTAATTCAATTGATTGAGCTACTCCCACCTTAGCCCATATCGCCAAAACAATAAAGGTTGCGACAACATAATACTTTTGAAAAATCATATAGAAGAAAATTAGAACTTCGCTATTTCCAAGCAAACAGTCTAGTTGGTGCAAGGGCGCAACTGATTGATTGATAGTGGAACACCTTGGTCAAGACATACGATCCCTGCAAAACATCCTTCCGCTAAGTCAAGCCTGGCCACCCTACACCGGTCACCAGCACATGCAGTGATATTAGAGGGAGTATCACTCCAAGCACAATCTATGGCTCTGAATGAAATACCGTCCTCACTTGAATCGCTTGACAATAGATTCGGTTCATCTATGAAATACCACTTGTCAGGATTTTCAGATAACCACTGGGTATCAATATTTATTAACTTAGAATTACTTGAAAAGGTATCAGTTTCACAAGATAGAGTTAACAGAAATAAGGATAAATAGCAGAAGAATACCAAGCTTTGGGATAAAGTTTTCAGTAACAGTTATATTTTGATGAGGAAAAGAAGTTTGTTATTGAATACTGCCCAAAGATATAGATGCCATTGATAAGCCGGGCATTTTTTTTCGAGCTTTTTTGAAGTGTTAACAAAAAATCAACACTTCCCGTAAAATAAATAGCATCCTGCTTTTATCAAATACTTTCTTTTTCAGCGTGTTGGCTGCAATCGGGACAAAAATCAGGGAATCGGGTAGTTAATGGCGCAGAGAACCCCGAATTGGCCATTTTTAACGCTTGCCTTTCCGGGTAATCTTGGCATCCTTGTTAAATTTATTGCGGACTTTCTGCAAGGCGTCCCGGAGTTCCGGCTCGTTTTCATACGCCATTTGAACGCTGACTTGGGTGAGCCGGCCTTTTTTATCGGTGAAGGGTTCGTAGCCCGATTCATACAAGCGGGCAATCAGCCGCTTGACATTGTCTTCGTTGGAAAAAGCGCCGATGACGATGACGCCGTATTTTTGTTCAGGCGCCATGGTAATACTTTCCGTGTCATTTTCGGTATTCGTTCCCGTTTCATCCGGATCGCTGTCTTCTTCCTGGCCAAGGGCTTCGGGAAGCTCGGCGGGCGCATCAGCCGTTTCAGTTTCGGAAGGGCTGACGTTTACGCGGGAAGGCGGCAAAACTTCTGCAATCGGGGATTCAGGTACTTCTACGCCGGGGCGCAACATCAGGTATAAAGTCGTAAGCAAAGTAATGCTTGCGATAGCAGCCGCGATTTTTGCATACTGTCGGAACCAGTTTTGGGCTAATCTTTTTAAATTTTGCGAAGGTTGCAATTCCGGCACTAAGGGTTCCTGCGTTTTTTGCGAACGCAGCACCGGATAGAACTGCACCGTTGGCAAGCCAAAAGTATCAGGATTAAAATTGGTGTTGTCGGGCAGAAACCGAAGTTGTTGTTCGAAGTCCCGGTAGAGCCTTCCGACTTCCGGAATGATGACGATTTCCCGGCGATCGAGCGCGCTTTTTACCTGCGTCACATAATCGTCCACCAATTTTTCGGCTTCAGCATAGGAAAACCCGCGCTTTTGCATCAGGCTGTTAATCAATAACCCGTCATTGACCGCGAGGTTGGCATTAAATGCCCATTCTTTGGACGGCGGGCTAATCTTGCCCTGAACGTGCTCAATGGCAGCAGATTTGTATTGGCCGACCAGCGAACCCAACCCGGGAATGCTGACCGTATCCTGTTCGTAAAGCAATGCCGCAATGCATGCACCGACGTCTATATCCATAGCCAAACAAAACTTTATTGGGCTAAGGTACGGTTTTTTTTAGAACCTGTTCATTTTCATGTAATGATGCTTGCCGGGCATACTTTTACGAAGTCCTGACAAGAATCCTCTAACTGTTCGTTAGCTTTGTTGTTGTTTTTGCAAAAATAAAACTCATGAATCCAGCATACTCCCGCGTCCGTTCAGGCGTATTGTACGAAGAAGCCAAGCAGTATTTCCCCGGTGGGGTCAACTCGCCGGTACGGGCTTTCCGCTCGGTGACCGGCCCGCCGGTTTTCATCAAAAAAGGCAACGGCAGCCGCCTGTGGGATGAAGACGACAACGAATACATAGATTTTTGCGCGTCTTGGGGGCCATTGATCCTGGGACACAATAATGCCGCCATTCTGGAGCGGGTGATGGAAGCGGCGGCCAATGGCCTTTCGTTCGGCGCGCCGACGCAATGGGGCAATCACCTCGGCAAATTGCTTTTGGACAACAACCGCTACATCGAAAAAATGCGCTTCGTCAGTTCGGGTACGGAGGCGGTCATGTCGGCCATCCGCTTAGCTCGGGGTGCTACCGGCAGGAGCAAAGTCATTAAATTTGAAGGCTGCTACCACGGCCACCTCGATTCGCTGCTGGTGAAGGCCGGCTCGGGTTTGGTCACTTTTGGGGTCAGTACCTCGGCGGGCATTCCGGAGGCTTTTGCCAAAGAAACCCTCGTATTGCCATTGAACGACCGCGGACTATTGGAAAAAACACTGGCCGAACAAGGCCACGACGTGGCTTGCATCATCATCGAACCTGTGCCCGCCAACAACGGACTGTTGCTGCAGGATCGCGCTTTTTTAGAATTCCTGCGGTTGAAATGCACAGAATATGGCGCGCTGCTGATCTTTGACGAAGTAATTTCGGGCTTCCGGGTTGGCTTTGAAGGCGCGGCAGGGCATTACGGCATCCAGCCGGATATTTTGACCTATGGCAAAATCATCGGCGGGGGCATGCCGGTGGGTGCGTATGGCGCCAGCCACGAATTGATGCGCAACATTGCGCCCGACGGACCGGTTTATCAGGCAGGCACGCTTTCGGCCAACCCCGTTGCAATGGCGGCAGGTCTGGCGGCGCTGGAACAATTGCTGGTGCCCGGATTTTACGAAGCGCTGGAGCGCAAAACGCAGTATTTTGTGCAAGCCGTGCAAAATCACTGTAATGCCAAAGGCTACGAAGTCAGCATTCCGCAAATCGCTTCCATTTTCTGGATCGCTTTCAGCCGGGAACGCATCATCACCGCAGATCAGATTGACCCAAAAAGTATGGAGAAATTTAAGGTGCTGCATTTGGAACTATTAAAAAGGGGCATTTATTTCGGCCCATCCGGCTATGAAGTCGGCTTTGTTTCGGCGGCGCATTCTGAAGCGGATCTGGAAGTCGCTGCCGAAAAAGTGAATGAGGCGATGGATGTGGTGTTTGATTAAGTTGTAAGTTGTTCGTTGTAAGTTGTTCGTTAGCTTTTGGAATGTTAGGAGCGACGAAACCACAATCTTATTTCGGCCATTTCAACGAAAGGAATTTCCAACTTTTTTAGAACCGAAACCTAACGCTCAACGAACAACCGACAACGAACAACGATTTGAAGATTTGAGAACAGAACGAACAACGAATAACCGATAACGAACAACGAATCCTGACCAATACACCAATAACCACTCCGTGAAGCAGAACATCCAACTCCGGCTCCTTTCCTACGGCGTCATCGCATACATGATGATGGCGTTCGCGTGGTGGTCGGTGTTGTTGTTTGTAAAAAACAACGACGCTTTTGAGGCCAAGCGCGACCTGTTGCGCATTGGGATGGTTGCAGAAGGCTTAGTGGCCAACGACGCGGAATTTTACCAAACCCCGCGCTATATCGAACTGGCACGCCAATACTACCGACAGGAGTGGATGATCGTTGGCGAAGCGTCGGTGTTCATTGTCAGTTTGGTCATCGGCATTTGGCTGATCAACCGCGGATACCATCGGGAGGTGATGGCGGCACAGCAACGGCGCAATTTTTTGCTCTCCATCACCCACGAACTAAAGTCGCCAATCGCCTCCATCAAGTTAGTGCTGGAAACCCTGCTCAAACGGCAATTGACTAAGGAGCAATCTGACAAAATATCCCAAAGCGCCCTGCGCGAATCGGATCGTTTGAACGATTTGGTCAACGATCTGTTGTTGTCTGCACGTTTGGAAACGGCTTACCAGCCATACACAGAAGAATTAGATTTGTCGGCGCTGTTGCGTGATTTGATCCAAAAGCTACAGGAAAAATACCCGAAAGTTGCTTTTTTACTTAAAGAAGATGCCCCGGTCGGCCTTGTTCGCGCCGATAAGTCGGGGATCACCTCAGTAGCCCTCAACCTGCTGGAAAATGCGGTCAAATATTCGCCGGAATCGCCAAAAATTGAAATGCGGCTGATGCGACATAACGGCACAATAACGTGGGAGGTGACCGACAATGGCATCGGCATCGAAGACAAGGAAAAGGTTCGGGTGTTTGAAAAATTTTATCGCATTGGCAATGAAGATACGCGTCAAACGAAAGGGACAGGGTTAGGGCTTTTTATTGTCAAAGAGGTTGTTCGGGCGCACGGCGGTAATATTGTCATTGTAAATAATCAACCGAAAGGTAGTGTTTTTAGGGTAATCTTGCCTGTGTGAATGGTTGGCGCCAGCGCCAGCGCCAGCGGGCGAGCAGGCATTGCTTGTTTAATAGATAGCGCTAAAACTTTGCCAGCACATATACAGAGAAGCGAATAAAACATTAAATTTGAACTTAACTTTTGACGAATTGGAGACCACAACAAAGAATAATAGAAAAACAGCGCCGCCAATACAGCGACTGAATAAACCAAAGAAGCTAATCGCCTTTGGTTGGTATGGTGGAAAATTTTCTCACCTTGATTGGCTTTTGCCACAACTACCTGACTGTTTACACTATTGTAAACCCTTTGCCGGCTCGGGGCCGGTTTTGTTAAATAGAGAACCTTCGCCAGTAGAAACCTATAACGACATTGACGGGGAAGTGGTAATTTTTTTCAAAGTTCTGAGAGAAGAAAAGGATGCTTTAATTGAGCAAATTGCACTGACCCCGTTTTCAAGAGAAGAATTTGGAATTGCTTGCGAATTAGACCCCGACTTGTCAAATCTTGAACGAGCAAGACGATTTTATATTCGAGCAAGACAAGTTAGAACAGGATTGGCACAAACAGCTTCAATTGGACGTTGGGCTAACTGCAAAAACACAAGCCGAGCAGGAATGAGTGGTGTTGTAAGTCGTTGGCTTGGTGGCGTTGAACAACTTGACTTTATTGCTGAACGCCTTCTAAGAGTTCAAATTGAAAACCGTCCTGCAATTGACATTATCAAACTTTACGACGGTAAAGAAACATTATTTTATTGCGACCCTCCTTATATACACGAAACTCGTGGTGACACAAAATCTTACGGATTTGAAATGACAGATTTTGACCATAAAGAGTTAGCAGAAACACTAAAATCTATTGAAGGACTTGCAGCCGTTTCAAACTACGAATGTGAGCTAATGGAAGAACTTTATCCTTCAAATAAGTGGACAAAAATTTATAGCCCCGAAAAAACAATTCATTCAACAAAAGACGTTCGACAAGAAGTGCTTTGGGTAAACTACAACATTAACGAACTAAAATCAAAACACACCTTTTTACTTTTTGCCAATGATTAACGTTATACCAATAAAAATATTAGAAAATCTATATCCAAAAGCACTTGGCAATCAGTCAAAAATTGCTGTAAAATCTGCGAGCACAAGAGAAAAGATAGAATCTGTTTGTAGATGCAATGCAAACAAAGCACCCATCAGATTTTTAATGTCCTGTTTACTTGCTAAAATCCATAATCCCAAAGTTGATATTCCTAAGCCGTATACTGAAATCTCAGGAGACGACACTTATTCAGGCAGGGTTTACGATGAAAGATTTGTTGAGTTATTAGTTCACAAATACAAACTACCTTGTAATCCAACAACGGCTTACTTAACGCCAGCTTTTAGAAATCTCGACCGCCTTTTAACGACTGACCTTACATTGGTAGGCAGACCAAGAGAAGTTTACGTACATGCTCTTGAGATTTTGGATGTTGTTCATGCCAATAAAGAAAAACCTAAAAATATTCTGCAAGAGATAATCCGCTTTTTGCTCGTTATCAAAGCAGAAGATGAACAAAGAATGCAACAATTAATCGCTGACCTAAAACAAGCAGCCGATATTTTACCACTTGCAACTGAAGAAATTGTAAACCTTCTTTCACAACATTTAAATTGTAAAGGTTCAAGTAGACTTCCTGTTTTAATTGTTGCTTCTGCTTATCAGACTGTTAAAGACCAAATTGGAGAAGTAAATAAATTACTTGAAGTCCACAACGCAGCAGATAAACAGACAGGTTCAATGGGTGATGTAGAAATTGCTTTAACTAATGACGACCGAATTATTACTTGTTATGAGATGAAAGACAAGCGTGTAACAAAAACCGATATTGATATTGCACTTCAAAAGTTATCAAAAACTAAAAGTAAAATTGATAACTACATTTTTATAACGACAGACATTATCGAATTAGAAGTAACTGAGTATGCTAAAACCCTTTACGAAAAAACGGGGGTTGAATTTGCCGTATTAGACGGTATCGGTTTCATAAGACATTACTTACATTTCTTTCATAGGCAGCGAAATGATTTTTTAAACATATATCAATCAATGGTTTTAGCTGAACCGGCAAGTTCTGTTTCACAACCATTGAAGGAAGCATTTTTGGCTTTGAGGCGAGCAGCAGAAGCAGACAGCAGATAGCCAACGCAAAACAGTGCAAAATGAACGGACTACAACACGACAGAAAAAGAAGGGCAGCATAGAACAATTAAAATTTCAACCAATTTAACAAACCAACAATCTTTTCACAACCCTGGAGGGCCTAAAAATAAATCCATGCAGCGAATATTTCTGGCAGAAGACGAAGAGAACATCCGCGAGGTCGTCAAACTCAATTTAGAGTTGGAAAACTACGAAGTGGTGACCAGCGCCAATGGCCGGCAGGCATTAAAAATATTGGGAGAACAGCATTTCGACCTGCTGATTCTGGATGTGATGTTGCCGGAAGTAGACGGTTTTCAGATTTGCGAACAAGTGCGCCTGACCAACCGCGAAGTGCCGATCATTTTCCTGACGGCCAAAGATACCGCTATGGATCGCATTACCGGGCTGAAGCGCGGGGCCGACGATTACCTGACCAAGCCATTCAATCTGGAAGAATTGCTGCTGCGCGTCAGTAATCTGATCCGCCGCACCAATCGCGTGGTTGAAAACACGTCTGATACTTACGAATTTGACGGACGCCGCATCAATTTTGCCACCTACGAGGCGGAAGTCAACGGCGAGGTCATCTCCCTCACCAAAAAGGAAACCATGCTGCTCAAGTTGCTCATTGACCGCAAAAACGAGGTGGTTTCGCGCCAGCAAATCCTGCAATCCGTCTGGGGCTACGACGTGTATCCTTCCACCCGCACAATAGACAATTTCATCCTTTCTTTCCGAAAATATTTTGAGTTGGATCCGCGGAATCCGCAGCGGTTTTTGTCTATTCGGGGGGTGGGGTATAAGTTTGTGGATCAGGTTTAATGTCTCGCTGTATTAATTGTGTATTAAGTCTTTGTGAGGCTATTGATTGGGGAGGAGATGTGGCGCGACAGTAATTTTAACGTGATTTGGGCACAGCGTTTGATCCCTACCTTGTGGACGCACGCCTACACGAATGAATTGCTGCCCACGCCGGATGGTCACTGGATTGTGAGCGAAAACACGGCATTAACCGGGCCGGATTTTACGTGGACAGACGCGGAAGGCAAGGTGGGTTGTCTAACAAAGGTAACCTCGGAGGGAGAAATCCTGTGGCAGGTCTGCGATTCCATTCATTGGGATGTCACCGGGGCGGTATCAGATGAATTTGTTGGCGGGCATGTGGTGTTGCCGTCAGGGAGTTCAATTCTGATAGGCCGGAGCAACCGCTGGCAGCCCTCGCCACCGCAGTCGTTCGGCTGGATGTTCAAAGTGGATGAAAATGGCTGTATGGTGCAGAGCGTCTGCACGACGGATGTGGAAGAGGTTGTGTATAAAGAAAGTAAATTGCAATTCTATCCCAACCCGGCAAGAGATGCGCTGACCCTTGTTTTGCCCCAACCGCTGACAACAGGCGGGCAGTTTCAAATTTTTAATTCAACAGGCCGGGTTGAGTATCAGGGGCAGTTGGCGTCCGGAGCAGGTGAAAAAACGCTGGATATTTCCCGATTAGCGCCCGGCTTTTACAGCATACGCCTGAATGTGGAAGACGGCGTTTCTTTTACCGGAAAATTAATTGTTCAAAGATAAAAGTGGTTACACCCGCCTATACAGAAACCCTGGCTTAATACCCAGTTCATACTGAAATTCCAAAATTTCACCCGCCTTTATTTTGCCGAGCGGATACAGCGTCATCGGATAGGTCAACCCGCTTTCGTATGCGTTCAAAACAAAATCATCAAATACTTTAATCGTCGTAAAAAGCATGCAATGGGGCAATTCCGCCATATTCTCCGGCGCTTGCACCACCGCAGCAGTTGTCAGTAATTCGCTGGTCGCTGTGTCCTTGTTCAGGTTCATCAGCACGCCGAGCGGAATCCTGAAGGGATCGCCGCCCGTTTCCGGGAATTCCTTTGCGGCAATGCACAGCACCGCTTCCACCCGGATGTTTTCAGGGATCAGGATACCGCCTTCGCAAAGTTGGGGTGCCAGATTTTGGGTAATCGCCACCTGGGGTTCTTTGTCTAATGCGCGTTGCATCGTTTCGCTGACGACGAGGTGCAGGGGAGACGTTGCTGGCCATTGGTAAGTGGCGGCATCCGCAAGTATCAATGAGGCGACCCGGTCGGTTAATCCCAGGGTGTAAAATAAACGTTGTGCATTGTCTAAAGATTCTTGATGAACATCGAGCAGGGTGAACCGGATTTCCGCTGCGTTGAACCGGGTAGAAATGGCCAGCGCCAATGGAGCAAAAGGGCCACAACCGGCGTAAAGGATGTTCAGGGTTTGTTGCGGAAAGCGTTGCTGCGCCGTACGAATCGCTGCCTCAATACCCTGCAAAAATTTGGCGGTGCGCATAAAATCCTGGATGCAGCGGGCGGCGTCTTCGGGCGAAATGGCCTTGCCGGAAGGGAGTTGGATGTTTTTTTTTGCCCCGTTTTCCCACTTGGAAAGCGCCGAGCAAAGGTCATGAAAAGCTTGTGCAGCTGCGCTTAGAGTCGCGATGTCGGTCGCCGGATCTAGGAGCTGGGTGGCAATTGCGTGAAGTTGTGTTTGTTCGACAGCGACTGGTGCTTTCTGCATTTTCTGTTTCGCGATGATCTATTTTAACGTGAGTTCGGGCATTTTCAGAAATAACAAAACCCATGAAATTCTTGGTAACGATACAGCTCCTTGTTGCATGGGACAAGGTTTGTGAAAAATAGTTTCCCGCAAAGGTGCGCAAAGGTTACGCCAAGTCCGCAAAGCGGGACGCCATACTTAGCGAAAATTTCCCGCAAAGGGCGCAAAGGTTACGCCAAGTCCGCAAAGCGGGACGCCATACTTAGCGAAAATTTCCCGCAAAGGGCGCGAAGGTTACGCCAAGTCCGCAAAGCGGGACGCTATACTTAGCGGAAATTTCCCGCAAAGGGCGCAAAGGGTACGCCAAGTCCGCAAAGCGGGATGCTATACTAGCGGAAATTTCCCGCAAAGGGCGCGAAGG
>Ga0163154_10009431_pt1 | contig 11134 bp, 5 predicted proteins | sample OliLakLV19MP9P1_FD_148649 | JGI IMG/M metagenome (GOLD analysis project Ga0163154, IMG submission 148649) | Freshwater microbial mat bacterial communities from Lake Vanda, McMurdo Dry Valleys, Antarctica - Oligotrophic Lake LV.19.MP9.P1 | ecosystem: Environmental > Aquatic > Freshwater > Lake >...
GACTTACCCAGGGCACCTCGGCATCTCCTCCGGCGCCCGGAGAATGGCCTGGCGGACACCAGGACGCGCGAACGCCCAAGGGCGGGCCCCACACGCCTGGGCCGTTTGTGTTGGTTGGGTGTCTTGCGCCGCGCGCGTAATTGGTGAGCTTGGCCAAACCTCGGGCTTGGGCGTCAGCCCACTGGCCTGCGTCCCTGTTTCAATGGCTCCACGTCCGTCAGCACCGCGGTCAGTGCCGCGTTGGACATTCCGGCCAGGGCGCGCAGGCCGGCCCGCACCAACGCGCTCTTGGTAGTCCGCACCTTGTGAGCCATGGCGCGCTCTATCAGCTGCGCCAGCAAGGCGTGATCATCCGCCGGCATGGTGAACGTGTCCCGGACAACCAGTGCCACTGGCGTGGCGCGTTTCCCACGGGTCATACCGCCGCTATCGAGCACCTCATCAGCCCGCTTGAACCGGTCGGCTCTGGCATGGCTTTCCGCGGCCAATGATGCCCCCAACGCGCCCTTGATTGCTCCTCGATTCGTCGTCATGCGCGTCCACGCTTTGTATTGTTTGTACGGTTTGCACGATTTGAGGGCTCGCCCAGCAGCCTCAGCACCTCTTCCGCCAGCGCGTCCACCTCCTCCACCGCTTTTGTGTCTTGAGGCTTCATGCCGTGCACGCTGGTGCCAAACACCGCGGATTGTCGGAAAGATTGGCGCAGCCCAAGTGTGCTGGATGCCAGCGGGATGCCGAACTCCTGCAACGCATCCATCGATTCCCGCGCAAGCGTGGTCCCTGGTTGGGTCATGTTCACTACCAAGCGGGCCTGCATGGTTTCATTCACTTCTGCGCAGCGTTGCACCAGGTCTCGAATGCCCACCGCCGCCCAAAGGTCTGGCGGGCTAGGGATGACTGGCATCAGCACCACGTCCGCCACCATCAATGCGGATTGCGGCACCATGCTGTCCACCGCTGGCGGGCAATCCACCACCACCAGGTCATAGTCCGGCAGGAACTTGGCCAGCTCCCGGTGGACCTTCCCGCCGGCGGCCGCCACGCCAGCCACCGCGGCGGGAAATGGTGTGTCATCCGGTGCAGCAGCCGCCCACCGGGTGGCAGTCCCTTGCGGGTCCGCATCCGCTACCAAGACCTTGTGACCAGCACGCCCCCACGCCCCGGCAAGTTGCATTGCCGTGGTGGTTTTCCCGCAGCCGCCCTTTTGGTTCGCCACCACCACAATCTTGCCTGTCATGTTTGCGCCTCCATGTCGGAGCGCTTCATACCGTGCAAACGGTGCAAATCGTTAGCGGAGCCTTGGCGCCGACGCGGCACAACGTCGCTACAAATCGTTTGGCACCAGTCCGGTGGTGCGTCCAATCCGCGCCGGCCGGATGGGCACGGCGTGCTGACCGGGCTACCTCTTGACGACACTCGCGGCACGCTTGAGGGCAGCGGCTGTTTGAATGCAGGACGCAGGCGCGAGACGAGGCGAGCAAGAGACGCACAAATCAATGTTCCCGCCGTTGGCCGCGATCTTGAGGTCAATGAACGACAGGGGCAAGCCGTCGGCGCGCGCGCGCAGCGCGCGTGCCTCCGCCTGCAGCTTGCGCATTCGTTCCCCGCATCGGCGCAGTGTCTCGTTAGAGGCCGAATTGCGCTGGCCGTCCATGCCGCGTCCTTCGGCAAGCAATGCTGTGACGCCGTCGAAAGTTGCGCGTGCCTCTAGCTTGATAGCGGCGGTTGCTCTCGCATCCTCGGCGCGGGCCACGCTCTCCGAGGCGCCAATGTGAAACGATTTGTTGGATTCGACGATGACGCCCAGGTCCCCACGCTTTACCAACCGCCCCTTGAGGTGCTCCCCGTTCTCGCCGATGACCGCTCTGACTGCTTCGGGCTGGACGTTGGGGACCGGCATCACAATACGCACCTCGTAGCTCCCTGTCGGGAGCGGAGCGTGGTTGGCGGTGAAGGGCCCCGCGGTGAAAGCGCCGTTTGCAGCTACCGCGTCCGCCGCAGCGGCGTAGCCACGGGCCCCCGCGACCCGAACGCCGAGCTTTGTACCATCCGGCAAATTTGTCTTGCCCCGGATGACTGGCTTCCCATCAGCCACGTCGACGTCAGTCTCCAGCTCCACCGCGCCCGTCAGCGGCACTGCCGTCCGTGGCGTAGACGCCATGCGCGCCTTTTGTTGGATCTCAAGCACGAACTCATCCAACCCCTCAAGTTGGGGTGCAATGCGCTTTGCCTCAATTACAACGGGCAGCGCCTCTTCGGGCTTGCTCTCCCCGACGAGCAACTCCGCGTAAGCCGCGTAAGTCGTAGCGCGTACGCGGTCCAATTCAGCCGGGATCGGTCCCAGCTTCTCCGCGGCCTTGTAGGCCTCGTAACAGCCTTTGGTATCGCTGGTGAGGCCGAGGTCACGCGCTCGCTGAAGCAGAATACGCTGCTCGTCGCCCTGGCCGACCGTCGTCGGTCTGTCCCTCTCGTCGAGAGTTGTCTCGACCCGCGCTGGTGGAGCATTTCCGATGCCGCTTGCCGGTCGGGGCGGCACAACCTCGGCTGGAGAAGCGCTGGGGCACCCAAGGACGGTGGTGATCACAAGCAGCAGCGACCAGAAGCTGGGATGGGGGCGCGAAATCGGAGCCATGGAGCCGTCCAGTGAGTTCTGTGTCGTCGGAGCGCATCGCTTGGACGTGAATACGACGCCCAGACGCACCGGCTACGGTCCCCCGTCCACCCCGTCCGCCGCAAGCAAGAAGCAGGTTCCCAAGCCCAGGTTGCCATCGGCGGTGCACGTCCCACCTGACAAGGTCCGCATTTGTATCCCCCATATCGTGCAAATAGTTTGCACGGTATGATTTTTAGGTCTGAGACGGATGCGGACCAACTCCCACACGGCCAGCTCCTGGGGCCCACCGATGGCCCTGGCGGGCCCCAGGATGAGCGAAAGCGGGAAGACCCATGCCTGGCAGGGGCGGACCACCAGGAGCTTTCCTGGGAGGTTTTCTGCACAGACCGTGACACGGCTGCACGCGTCAGCCCGAATTCGCCTACACTGCGACGTGTTCGGATTACATCACGGAAAGCGCAAGCTGCCTGCCATACTTCAGGGAGTGTCTATGCGCTTGCAGGTGCCGTTGTTTGTTTTGGTGTTGAGCGCTTCATCCTGTTCCGATCCGGTTTCAGAAGGCGTGACGGCCTCAGCATCAACGGTACTCAGCCCGCTGAATTCGGCACCGCTCACCCAGCACTTCAGTCTTCTTGCGACTGGCGCCATCAACGTGGGCACACAGGCGCGAGTGACCTCGGGTGACGTTGGCGCGGGTTCCATCAACGTTGGAACCAAGGCAGGAATTGCAGGCAACACCCTGGCGCCAACTGTGGCCCTTGGTGCGCACGCAGCCACCGCGGACATCCAGACCAACGCACTGACCGCACATTCAAAGGCCACCCACGGCGCGGTGGTGCCGTTGACCGTCGCATTGCCGGCGATCCCGGCCGCCACGGCAACGCCTGGCTCGCTGAACGTCTCGGTGCCCGTTCACGGAGTTCAAACACTGGCCGCAGGGGCGTATCGCGACGTCACAGTGGGGACATGGGGCACTCTCGTCCTCAGCGGCGGAAGGTACGATTTCCGCAACCTGACAATTGGCACGCTGGCTCACCTGCAGGCGTCTCAACCCGTCGAGATTCACGTCTCGCAGACGGTGAACTTCAGCACGCAGTCAAATACCATTCTGGCTGCAGGGCTGAGTGCAAACGATCTGAGGATCGAATCCATTGGCACGGGCACGCCCATCACCCTTGGCACTCAGGCCAATGTCCGCGCCCTGCTGCTGGCACCGCAAGGAACGGTCACCGTCGCGACGCTGGCCGCACTGAACGGCGCCATCGCTGCTGCCGCTGTGACCCTTGGCACCTTGGCAAGTGTTACCTTTCAGGACGGAATCACTGGCGGCCAGGGCTGCACGCCTGCCAGCTGTGATGATGCAAATCCGTGCACCACTGATGCCTGCGTTGGCGCCGGTTGTGTAAATACGGCGGTGGCCGTGGGGACGTCCTGCGCTGACGCCACAGTGTGCAATGGCGCGGAGACGTGCAACGCCGCCGGTGTTTGCACCGCGGGAACACCGCCACAGATTGACGACGGAAATACGTGTACGGATGACGCCTGTGATGCTTCCGCTGGTGTGACACACACCGCCCGCGCGGAAGGCGCTGCTTGTCCAGACAGCACGGTCTGCAATGGCGCTGAGACCTGCAACGAGTCTGGGACCTGCACCGCAGGTGCACCGCCCGTTGTTGATGACGGCAACGTCTGCACGGATGACGCATGTGATGCCGTCGCCGGCGTAACGCACACGCCGCGTCCTGTGGGCTCTGCTTGTCCGGACACCACAGTCTGCAACGGCGCTGAGACCTGCGGTGCCACGGGTGAGTGCACCGCAGGCGCTCCGCCAATCGTTGCCGATGGGAACCCGTGCACCGTTGACAGCTGCGATCCCACTCTTGGCGTGGTGCACACGCCACTCCCGCCGGATGACGCTTGCCACCTGGATGTGGATGACGACGGTGACGGATTCACAGAGAATCATGGCGATTGTGATGACGGGAACGCGTCCATCCACCCCAGCGCAGCGGAGGTTTGCGGGAATGGCGTGGATGAAGACTGCTCCGCCGGAGATCTGCCGTGCCCCAACTCGCTGCCCGCGCCACCCTTGGACCGCACCGTCGCAACACAGATGCTGGAGTTGGGCTCGTTCCTCTACTCCGGCACCGCGCCGGTCCAGACCGGCGTCATTGCCGGAACCATTGACCCGCGGCGCGCAGCGATTCTCCGGGGACGCGTCAAGGGCATCCTGGGACAACCGTTGGAGGGTGTGACCATCATCGTCCGAGACCACCCGGAGTATGGCGCCACACTCACGCGTGCGGATGGGCGATTTGACCTTGCGGTAAATGGCGGCGGAGTTCTTGCGGTCCGCTACGGCAAGACCGGCTATCTGCCACTTCAGCGTACGGAGTACGTGGCCTGGCAGGAGTTCACGCTGTTACCGGATGTGGTCCTGATTGCACCCAATCCGGATGCAACCGCGGTTGACCTCACATCACCGAACGTCCAGGTGGCCATTGGAGCAGAGGTCTCGGATGCGGATGGGCCGCGTCGGCCCCTGGTGGTTGTGGTCCCCGGAACGGCGGCGGAGATGGTCTTCCCGGACCTCTCCACCACACCAATCTCAAATCTCACCGTGCGGCTCACGGAGTACACCGTGGGGCCCTACGGCCGGCAGGCAATGCCGCTCAATCTTCCCCCGGAGAGTGATTACACTTATGCCATTGAGCTTGGCATTGACGAGGCGGACGCCGCGGGAGCGGATTCGGTTGCGTTCTCACAACCGGTACGGCTGTACCTGGAGAACTTCATTGGGCTTCCGGTGGGAACCATTGTGCCTTCCGGCACAGTGCAGCGGAAATGCGCGCAGTGGTGCGGAGAACCCAACGGTCTGGTCATCAAGCTGGTGTCAATTTCCGCCGGGATGGCCGACCTTGATACTGACGGTGACGATGTTGCCGAGTCCAGTGCAACGTACGCCGCCTTGGGCATCCTTGATGTTGAACGCGCGGAGCTGGCCAACCACTACACCGCCGGTGAGACGCTCTGGAGAGTGCCGCTCAGCCACTTCAGCTCGCAGGATTTGAACCTCCCGGAGCTCATTCCAGATGGTTCACAACCAGGAAATGGCGGCGGAGGCGGCGGATCGGTTGATGAGAGCTGCGAAGCGGAGGGCTCCATCATAGACATCCACAACCAGGTGCTGGGCGAGCGGGTGGCAATCACGGGAACGCCGTACGCGCTCCGCTACGCCAGTGACCGTGTTGCGGGAAGGACTGCGCAGTTCAAGACGCCCATCATCTTGAGTGAGGCTGTTGTTCCTCCGGACCTCGTGCGGATTGTTCTTGATATCCAGGTTGCCGGCCAACAGCTGATTCAGGATTTCCCAGCCGCGCCAGACCAGAGCACCACGTTCACGTGGGATGGCCGGGATGGGTACGGACGCCTCATGCAGGGACGCCAGGTCGCGCGTATCCGGCTGGGGTACGTCTACACGCCCACGTACATGAGCCCCTCCAACGCCTTGTCCAGCTTTGGCATGACCGGGTTGCTGCCGCTCAACGTGACTCGGGTGGGCAATGAGGTCATCCGCTGGCGGGAGCACCGGGTCATGCTGGGCGGATGGGACGCGAAGGCATTGGGCCTTGGTGGGTTCTCCCTGACTCCGCATAACGCGTACGGCGCGTCCCTTGAGCGCGGAGTGAGCGCGTTGTTCAAGGGAGATGGTGATGAGCAGTCCGCAGAGTCAACCCGCAATGTGGTGCGCACCGTTGCTGGAAACCGTTTGTCTGGGTTCACCGGTGACAACGTGCAGGGCCCCACAACAAGGCTCAGGTTCCCACGCGGAATTGCGCTGGATGCTGAAGGCAACCTCTACATTGCGGATGACGGAAACCACCGCATACGCAAAGTCCAAAGGGACGGCGTGATTGTCACGGTGGCCGGGACCGGGACCAATGCGTTCACACCGGATGGTGCACCCGCGGTTACCTCGTCCATCCGCTCTCCACGGGATGTTGCGGTGGGTCCGGACGGCAGCCTGTTCTTCTGGGAAGGAGATGCAGGCCGGATCCGCAAGATTGGGATGGATGGCATCCTGACGACGGTGGCGGGCGGCGGTGCGCTGGGACTGAACAACGGAGGCGCCGCAACCGACGCGACCTTGACCGGGTTCTTCAATGGGGTGGCCGTTGGCCCGGATGGCACCGTGTATTTCTCGGACAATGGTAACCGGCGGATCCGCCGCGTGGACTGCAACGGCATCATTCACACCATTGCAGGCACAGGAACAGATGCCCTCAGCGGCGATGGCGGACTTGCAATTGCTGCGGCAGTTGGATCGGTTTTTGGTGTTGCGGTCGGGCCTGACGGAAGCATTTACCTGGCAGCCACCACCCAGGGCCGCATCCGCCGGATCTCGCCGGAAGGCATCATCACCACTGTTGCGGGTGGCGGGTTTGGTGGCGACGGCACGCCGGCCATTGGTGCAAACCTTCACAGTCCCGCGGATGTGGCGGTGAGTGCCGCTGGCGAGTTGTTCATTTCCGGCGGTGACGGTGTCCTGCGCGTCAGTCCGATGGGGATCATCAGCAGTCTGACCGGTCCTTTTGCGACCAGCCGGTTTGAAGAGGGCGGGCGCTCCAACGTGTGGGCTGTCGCGTCCAACGGGATCGCCAAGGGTCCGGACGGCGCGCTCTACGTCAGCAGCGCGGTGGGCCACGTGGTGCGCAGGATTGACAATGGACTGCCGTTCAGCGGCGGTGGGAACATCGTCGTGGCCTCGGAGAACGGCAAGGAAGCCTATGTGCTTGATTCTGCGGGACGGCACTTGAGGACGGTGGACCCGACAACAGGCGTGACGACATTGACGTTTGGGTACACGCCCGGTGGATTGCTGCAGACGCTGACTGACCGGAACGGATTGGTGACCATGGTTGAGCGGGATGTGACCGGCCGCCCCACCGCCATCATTGCGCCGCACGGCGAGCGCACCGAGCTGACGCTGGATTCCAATGGGCGGCTGGCCACCATTGCGGGACCGGAGAACATCACGCGCCAGTTCACGTACATCGGCTCAACGGGCTTGCTTGCGACGATGACCAATCCGCGCGGCGGCGTCACTGATTTTGAGTATGACGCGGACGGGCGGTTGACGCGGGACAATGACGCTGCGGACGGGTTTCTCACGCTGACACGGACGAGCACGCCGGACGGTTTCAGCGTGGTGACGGAGACCGCGGAATCACGGGTGACGCAATTCAATGTGGGGTCACCAGGCGCGGGCGGGCAGACAAGGGCCAACACCTGGCCCAGTGGGTTGTCTACGCAGGTCCAGAGCGCGGAGGCTGGCACAACCTCCATCCAGCGACCGGACAACACACTGAGCGTGACGACGCTGACGCCCGACCCTCGCTTTGGGATGCAGAGTCCTATCCGCAGCATCAAGGAGACGTTGCCGTCCGGGCGGGTCCGCAACCTGGTCCGCAGCCGGACGGTGCAACTTGATGACCCCATGGACCCGTTCTCGGTCAGCAGCGTTGTTGATGTGACCCGGCTCAACGGCGCGCCAACCACGTCCGAATACCTCAGCGCATCTCGCACGCTCACGACAACAACCACACTTGGGCGGACCGCGGTCACCACGCTTGATGCAGCCGGCCGGGTGATTCAGGTCAGCCCAGCGGGAGCAGCGGCGACGAACATTGTGTATGACTCGGGAGGGCGCCCGGTGGTCATCACCACTGGCGCGGGGCCAACCGCGCGGCAGACGGTGCTCACCTATGACGCCCTTGGCCGGCTGGAGACGGTGACGGATCCGCTGCTCCGGGTCACGCGCTACGCATACGACGCGGCGGGCCGCACGACGCTGCAGACGCTGCCCGGCAACCGCGACGTGGCAACAACCTACGACGAGAACGGCAACATTGCTTCAATTGCCCCGCCAGGGCGGCCGCCGCATGAATTTGAGTACACTGCGGTGGACTTGGAGCAGACGTATTCACCGCCGAACCTTGGGTTCTCACCCAGGGAAACCAGCTCCGAATACAACGACGACCGGCAGTTGACCTTGATGAGCTACCCCGACGGGAAGTCCGTCACCAACGCCTACGATGCCGCGGGCCGTCTTGGCACCGTGGCCTTTGGCAGCAACAGCCGCACGCACGTCTACCATCCGGCCACCGGCCAACTTACCCGGGTTGAGGACACCAACGGCGATGCCTTGGCGTTCAGCTATGACGGCAAGCTGTTGGCTGGCAGCACATGGAGCGGAGCGGTGAATGGCTCCGTGGCGTTCACCTTTGACAACAACTTCCGGGTTGCACAGCGCACGGTCAACGGTGGGTCTGCGGTTTTGCTTGAGTATGATGGTGATGGGTTGCTGACCCGGGCCGGGGCTCTGCAAGTGAGCAGGGATGTGGTGAGTGGGCGGGTCACGGGCACCAGACTGGGAGGGCTCTTGGACGGATTCACGCACAATGAGTTCGGCGAAGTGTCTGACTACGTGGCGCAATTCGACACGGGGATCCTTCTGGAGGACGTTTTCCACGTCAGCTATTCCAGAGATGCGCTTGGGCGCATCACCACGATGGTTGAGATCATCCAGGGTGTCACCCATACCCGAAGCTTTGAGTATGACATTGCTGGGCGGCTCAAACTGGTCCAGACGGACGGCGCGTTCACTTCCGAGTATACGTATGACTCAAATGGCAACAGGCTCAGCCATGTGACACCGACGGGGACAGTGACCGCGGATTATGATTCACAAGACCGGATGCTGCGGTACGCAGACTACAGCTACTCATACACGCGCAACGGAGAGCTGGAGACCAAGGTCCACGTACCCACGGGCGCCACGACCACGTTTGTGTATGACGAATTCAGCAATCTGCGCCAGGTTGGGATGCCGAACGGGGATCAGTTGGAATACGTGATTGATGGGCGGAATCGAAGGGTGGGCAAGAAGGTCAACGGCGTGATGACGCAGGCATTCCTTTACGAGAGCCAGCTGCGCGTGGCGGCGGAGCTCGATGCTACTGGAACGGTTGCAAGTCTCTTTGTGTACAGCGAGAGCCCAAACAGCCCCGACTACCTGGCGAAGTCCGGGGTCGCCTTCCGCGTGTTGAAGGACCAACTTGGTAGTCCACGCGTTGTTGTGGACTCGACGACGGGCGCTGTTGCGCAGCGCATGGACTTTGACGAGTTTGGGATAGTGACGACGGAAACGCCGGCCGGGTTCCAGCCGTTCGGATTTGCGGGTGGCCTCTACGATCAACACACCAAGCTCACGCGGTTCGGAGCGCGCGACTACGACGCCACAACTGGCACCTGGACGTCGAAGGACCCAATCCGCTTCGGCGGTGGGCTCAATTTTCTCACCTACGTCGGGGCGGATCCGGTCAACAAGACAGATCCAAGAGGGTTGAGCTTTGTTGACGACCCGGACTGGATGACGACGCTCCCTGATTGGCTTCATGACGCCAGTGAATGGATGCACGATGGTGCGGATTGGCTGCGTGACGTTGATGAGCCAGCGCCTGGCCAAGATGGCAAGGATGACAACACCTGCCAGCCAAGAGCCGACCACGGCACAAGGGGAGCGGGATGGTGCGCTTTCACTTGCGCGCCGTTGCTCGTGTTTGGGTTTCCAGGGGAGTTTGAACGCTGCTTCGAGAACTGCATGGACAGGAACTAAGTCATGGGCGCGCGAATCCCACAAAGCGTGCGGCACACGTTGGCAGCGGCATTCGTCGCTGAAGCCGAGGAGGAGCACTCTTCCAGAAGCGCGGTTGAAGCCCTCAAGGAGCTAGAGGGCGCGGCGAATGACGCCGCGTTCATCCGCATCCTTTACGACGCTGCGGCCATGATCGAGCACAACCAGATGCGAGCTGAACTTCAGATCCTCGCTGTGTCGCTTCAGGTGCAATATTCGGAATGGAGCGGCATCACGGAGGGAATCGAGCAAGCGAGCGCCTCGGTTTCCCAGCTCAAGGCTGGCGAGCGGAAGGAGTTGATGGCTGGCTCGCTCATCTTTGCTTCTGCAATGTACGCTTGGGAGATGAAGCGTTTTCGAAAGGCGCTTCCGCTCTTTCGCCAGCTTTCACAGTTGGCGGGCTACTATAAGAACATAGGGAATTCCTACCTCGGGCTCTATGCGTTACAGCGAGGCAGGAAAGCGGATGCGCTCCGGTGTCTTGAAGACTCTATTTCCGACGACACGGACGAACTTCTCGCGACGCGGGGATCTTCTACATTGCTTCTGAATGCGCTGGTCGAGGCAGGCAGCTCCGGCCCTGTCATCGAGCGCTACAAGGAATTGGTTCTGTCAAATCCGAGTTGGAAGTGACGTGGAGTCAGCTCCGACGACCGAACGATGATGGAGGAAGTATTGCACTTTCGGGCGTGGCGCGGGGCGTGCGGGTGGGTGTGGCGGGTGCAGCGGCTGCACGCCACGTGACGCGCAAGACGGTGAAATTGGTTGGGTAGCGTGGCGCGGCGCATGCAGCCACGTCACGCTCCACACGCACCAGCATGCGC
>Ga0163154_10009432_pt1 | contig 11134 bp, 8 predicted proteins | sample OliLakLV19MP9P1_FD_148649 | JGI IMG/M metagenome (GOLD analysis project Ga0163154, IMG submission 148649) | Freshwater microbial mat bacterial communities from Lake Vanda, McMurdo Dry Valleys, Antarctica - Oligotrophic Lake LV.19.MP9.P1 | ecosystem: Environmental > Aquatic > Freshwater > Lake >...
CCGCTGTATCGCCCTGAGCCTGTGCAATCATGCCAGCCCGATAGAGCATGAGTGCATCCTGTGTGCCAAGCCGTAGTGCTTCATCCGCATAGCGGCGGGCCTCAGCATAGTTTCCTGCACGGTAGAGCGCCCATCCTAGCACATCTGCGCCCTTGATGCTTGGGTGGCGCTGGTAGGCAGCCCTGGCCAGATCAACGGCGGCAGCCGGATCACGACCGTGGTTGGATTCAAACAATGCCAATTCCAGATCGGTATCAACGCCATTGGATGTGAACAATTGTTGCATGGCGCGCACAAGCTGATACTGCTGTTCGGCTTCTTTGGTGTGGCCAAGCGATTCCTGGAGTTCGCCGAGTGCGATCACAAATTCCGGCAGTGGTATGCGCTCAATCGCATGCTGGTAGAGCAAGATTGCTTGATCTGTTTTGCCCTGAGCGGCACGAACATGCGCCATTCCAGCCGTTGCATACACATAATCTGGCAGCCGCTGGAGAGATGTTGTGTAGTGTCGTTCCGCTTCAGCCAGATCGCCCTTCGTAAACGCCAGATTGCCAAGCTGCACGCGGGTCCATTCGACATTTTCTGAGGATGGGCCACCAGCGCTGACAGCTCGTTCCATGGCCTTGATCGCCCCATCCAGATCGCCATACAGTTCACGCAGATAGGAAACACGGCTATAGGAACTCAGATCTGGCCGCATGTCCACCATTTGTTGAACAGTATTGACCGCTTGATCATACATTCCCAGCTCGATCTGCGCGTCGGCAATTACGCCATAGACACGCGGGACGTGGGGATTGATTATTCGGGCTTGCTCACCAATGGCGAGTGCCTCACGAAACCGGTGGCGTGATAATGCTAGGCTACCCTTGCCGATCAATGCATCAAGGTATTTCGAGTCAAGCGCTAGTGCTTCATTGAGTACCTGCTCGGCCTTGCCATAATAACTTGGGTCGCCGGTTTCGCGTGCTTTCTGAATATAGGCTGCTCCAAGCACAGCTCGTGCCCCAGCACTTTTTGGATCTTTGCGAGCGCGCTCCTGATAATCCCAGATCAGTTGATCATTGCGGCTCAGTGTGCGATTTGTGGCAGCCGTCCGCAACTGCTCTGCTGCCGGGCTAGCCGCCCATGGCCAGGCAATGAAGAAGATGATACTTACCCCGACGATGCCGGTCATAATCGGAATCAGCAGCTTTGGTGAAAGCGACAGTCGCATACTATCCTCATAACAATCTGAAATAACCGATAACCGATAGCCAATAGCCGATATCTGTAAGCTAAAGCGCTTGTGCATTTACTGTGCAATGCAGCGAAGCTGCACTGCACAGTAATACTTTCTATCGATGGAGCGAGCTATCGTAGCCGGAGTGTGGTGCCGCCACGTACGGGAAGTTTGGCAGGAACGGCTTGTCGTTGGCATCGACGCCATCACCAACAATATTGTTCGGGCTGTTGTTCGGCAGGCCAAACAGGCTGTTGAGTGCGAAGCCATAGCCATCGATCACTGCTCGGATTTCGATGTCGGTCACATCATCTTCGAGGCGGCGGCCATTCGGGAAGCCACCCAGATCCGGTGCTGCGCTTGGATCGGTGGTGATCACCGTCAATGGGTTGCCCTCGCCAACTGGTGCTGTTGGTGCAATTGCGACATTCAGGCGCAACAGATCGGCCTTGGTATCGCCGGTGAAGTTGACACCAGGGATGCCAGTGAGCAGGATCAAGCTCAGGTCGGTTCGGCCCGTCTCGCGGGCGTCTGGCAGGCTTGGGTAGACGGTGTTCACAGTTGCAGCCAGTACAGGATTGAGATAATACTTCTCGAACTGTGCATCGTCCTTGGGTGCCTGTGAGTTCCAGTAGTCCTTGTCTGAGAGTGGGATAATGACCTCATTGATCAATGGGTTGCCAAGCCGTGAAACCTGCACCCAATCGCCTGAGTTCTGGACGGTGCCCTCATCGCTGAGTACCCGCATGCGCTGGCGGCTGGCACTGGCATAGATGCCCAAGTTCGAGAATGCGGTTGTCTCGGCGCTTTGCTTATCCATGGTCAGTGAACTGATCGGCACCTGAATGATCAGCGAGTGTGTGTTATAGCCACTGACGCCATCGACACCCTCTTCGGTTGCAAGCGGCAGCAGATGGGCCTGGTTGAATGGCCGCAGGCCACCAAGATCGAAGATCGAGCCGAGATCTACAAAGAATGGATCATCGCGTGGGCCGGCAAAGACGGTCAGGCCATTGGCGGGGTTGAGGACGCCGCCATCGGCCAGCGTATCGTAGTTGGGCGTCGAGCGTGGGCCGACATTGTTTGGCACAACCGGGAGATTGAAGCCAAGCAATTCGGAGCTACCATCGCCAAGCACGCGCTCAATCTTGTAGTACTGCTGGACATTCAGGTTCTCGTACAGGTAGTTGAGTGCGTCGAAGTTGACCGGGAAGGTGATGTACAGGAAGGTGTTTGGGTTGATGATCTTGCTGTAGAACGAGAACCGATAGGTGATGTCTGGAATTGCATCGCCGCTGTTATCGACATGGATCTCATAGCGAACATCATCACCGAAGGTGGCGAAATTCGGTCCACCATTTGGTTCTTCGAGCGGGATGTAGTTTGCAATAATCGTAACACTATCCGGCTCGTCGGGGCTGCGGAAGGCATACAGGTCGGTATTATCGGCCTGTGGGTCGGCTGAGATCAGCGGTGCTTCACGATGGCTGGAGGCCTGTGATGGCTGAGTGCCGAACGAGAAGGCGGCAGTACCGATCACTGCGATCAATGCAGCGATACGGGTCATGGTTCGTGAACGAAGCTTCAACATATCCAGATAATCTCCTGTGTCATACGTCGTGAGGTCGTGTGTTCATGGCCATGATTGAGGAGTAAGCGTCTTTCTGTATCGGCGTGTTGTTGTCGGCACCTCCTTCGCATACATGCCTGCGTTGGGCTGCTGAATGCACGGCACGCAGCGGCCAACCTATGGATACACAGGTTTGTAGCAGGCACAATAATTGTGTGGAACTGGTTAGACAAACGCCGAAGGAGAACGAGAGAAGGTGCGGCGTAGAGTGGAGTAGTGTGACAATGTTGATATATTGATTGTTACTAGCTCCACTAACATATGCGAAACATGCCTATTCTTGGATGCATAGAGATGCATAGATGAATAGTTTGTAAGGGAGGGACGCGATATATCGCGTCCGTACAGCGGCGAGGGGCAATTTGCAGGGAGGGGATATATCGCATCCAGGGAGGGACGCGATATATCGCGTCCGTACAGGGACGGGTGCGCTGCAGCGCGTCTGTTGGGTGTCACGCGAGCATTGGCCTACGGCTATGCCAATCGGTGATGCGCTGGTAGGCATCGCCAACCCGTAGCAGGGTTGCTTCATCGAAGGGGCGGCCAATCAATTGCAACCCAATCGGTAGCGCTCCATCGAACCCGCAGGGTACGACAAGGCCTGGGACACCAGCCAGATTGACGGGTAATGTACACACATCCTCAAGATACATTGCCAGTGGATCATCGGTATGTGCGCCAATTGGAAATGCGACAGTTGGGCTGGTTGGTGCAGCAATCAGATCCACCTGTTCAAAGGCATGCTGGTAATCGCGGCGTATCAGGGTGCGCACCTGTTGCGCTCGTTTATAGTAGGCATCATAGTAACCAGCCGAAAGAGCATAGGTGCCTAACATGATGCGGCGGCGCACCTCTGGGCCGAATCCCTGGCCGCGGGTATGTTCCAGTTCTGCACGATAATCCTGATCGGGAACGCGCAGCCCAAAGCGAACCCCATCGAAGCGCGCCAGATTAGCGCTGGCCTCGGCTGGCGCAATGATGTAATACACAGGCAGGGCATATTTGGTATGCGGCAGGCTGATCTCAACCACATCGGCACCCTGGGCCTGTAGAGCTGCGATGGCCTCACGCACCGCTGTTTCCACAGATGGATGCATGCCATCAACAAAGAATTCGCGTGGTACGCCAATTTTTAACCCGCGCACATCACCAGTCAGCGCTGCACGATAATCCGGAACTGCCTGTGATGCAGATGTGCCATCATATGGATCATGGCCAGCAATCGCCTGCAGAATCAGCGCACAATCACGGGCTGTTCGGGCCAGTGGGCCGATCTGATCGAGTGATGAACCAAAGGCAACCAGGCCATAGCGCGAGACGCGCCCATACGTCGGCTTCAGGCCTGTCACGCCACACAGTGCTGCCGGTTGGCGAATACTACCACCAGTATCCGTTCCAAGAGTGCCAAGCGCCTGCCCTGCTGCAACCGCTGCGGCGGAACCGCCGCTCGAACCACCAGGCACACGCGAAAGATCCCAGGGATTATGGGTCTGCTGAAAGGCGCTATTCTCCGTCGATGAGCCCATCGCAAATTCATCACAGTTGAGCTTGCCAAGCAGCACGGCTCCTGCCGTTTTCAGGCGTGAAGTTGCGGTTGCATCATATGGCGGAATATACTGCTCAAGTATCCGCGAACCACAGGTCGTGCGCACACCCATTGTCGAAATGACATCCTTGATCGCCAGTGGAATGCCACGCAATGGTGAATGATCACTGTTCGGCGCATTTTTGTGGGCGGTATCGGCAGCCTGTGCCTGTGCCAATGCTCCATCTGCGTCGATTGTCAGATAGGCAGCAACCTGTGGTTCTGTCGCAGTAATGCGTTCTAGCAAGGCCTGCGTCAGTTCGGTCGATGTGATTGCGCCCTGATCAAGCATATCGCGCGCTTCAGCAATAGTCAGTTGATAGAGTTCAGTCATGCACTACTCATCATTCAATATTTAATCCCCGTGATTCCGGCCAGTCAGAATATCGAAGGCTGTCTTGATAATAATTTTAATATCAAACAGCAGCGACCAGTTTTCGACATAATAGAGATCATAGCGCGTTCGCTCTTCCACGCTTGTATCGCCGCGCAGGCCATTTGCTTGCGCCCAGCCGGTAATGCCAGCCTTCTGTTTATGGCGGCGCATGTAGCGCGGAATGTTCTGGCGAAAGCGCTCGACATACTGGGGTTGTTCTGGCCGAGGCCCAACCACACTCATCTCGCCCCGAATGACATTAATGAACTGTGGCAGTTCATCGATTGAATAGCGCCGCAAAAACCGACCAAACGTCGTAATCCGTGGATCATCACGAGTCGTCCAATCGCCAAGATTTTGGGCATCTACGCGCATAGTGCGAAATTTGATCGTCGGAAATGGCCGATTATCCAACCCGACCCGTTGTTGTACGAAAAAGACCGGCCCACGCGATTCGAGCCGGATCAGCGCCGCAATCAGCAGCATCCATGGAGAAGCAATCGTGAGTGCAATTGCGGCAACCACCAGGTCAAGCAAGCGCTTCATTGCCTGGTTGAAGGGGTTATCCAGGGCAACATTCCGCACGCTGATCAGCGGTAGCCCGCTAATATCGCCAACGGTGACGCCATTGTTGGTGATCAGATGAAAGGCATCGGGATAGACCTTGATTTCGACTGCTTCATCCTCTGCGAGTGCGACAAGATCCAGTACCTCATCTGGCGTACGGCCAGAAAGTGCAATAATCACCTCATCGGCCAGAACGGCGCGCACCACCCGGCCAAGTGAGTTGGGATTACCAAGGACGGGCACTCCATCAATGATCGTACCAATCGGAACGCTATCGGAAAGGAAGCCCTGCACCCGATAACCAAGCTCGGGCGTCGCCTGAATGCGCGCACTGATCTCGCGCCCAGGTGCCCGCGCCCCGACAATCACAACGCGGCGCATGTCGTAGCCGCGCCGCCGGAGCGCCGCAATCGTACTCCGAACGACACCCCGAGTCAGGGCACAGGCAGTCGCGGTGGCACCCCAGACGCCCACCAGGATCGTCTGATCAATTGGCAGATTATCGCCGCCAAGCTGTGGCAGCAATGCGTTGACAACTAGGGCAACGAAGGCACTCAGCGTCACAGCAACGATAATCCGGAAGCTCTCGTCAATCCGGGAGATACCACGCCTGAGTGTGTACAGGCTAGCTGTTGCGAAGGCAACTGCAAGGATGATATTCAGCAGAATCAGAAAGAGCTGCCATGTTCCTGGATCAGCGGCATCGAAGGCAGCCTGAACATTGGCGTCCACAACCAACCGCCAGCGATACACCTGAATAATCGCTAGATTAGCGGCTAGTGAGTCGCCAGCGATCAAGCCAAACATCATCAGCAACCGCACCTGCCAACGACGTGATCGCAGCGCTTTATTCGACTCTGCGCGCGGTTGGGGGGCGGAGGAGATTACGGCCAAGGCCCAGGACCTCCTTGATAGTAATGCCGGCCTCGATCAACCACCCCAATGCTGCCGGGGTTGTCGTGGCATAATATTTACGATAAAAAATTCGCATTGCATCATAGAATGCCCGGATTGATGCGAATGGGCGCTGGCTGCTGGCGGCACGTTTATGATGGTGGACGATCACGCCAGCAATATACATGATCTGCCAGCCATACTGCTTGATCCGAAACGCCCAATCCAGATCTTCGCCATACATAAAATAGGTCTCATCCAGGAGCCCGACCTCACGAACTACTGCGCTGCGCACCAGCATACAGGCCCCAACCACCGAATCGACTTCCGTTTCAACCGTTGGATCGAGGTAGGTCATGTTATAGCGCCCAAAGCGCTGGCTGTGTGGGAATAACCTGGAGAGCCCCAACATGCGATACAGCGAGACTTCGGGGGTTGGAAATGAACGTCGACATGCCAGATCCAGCGATCCATCTGGCAACAATAACCGTGGCCCACAGGCGCCAACCGCCGGATGGCGCTCCATATAATCAACAAGCATATCCAGCGAACCAGGTGGCGTAAGCGTATCTGGGTTCAGCAGCAGGACATACTCTGGATGTGTGTTTGGCGCGCTATCATCCAGAATCTGGCGAATGGCAATATTGTTGGCATAGGCGAAGCCACCATTATGGCTGTTCACAATCAGCTGTACATGCGGAAATTCGGCCTGAACCATTGCCGCACTGCCATCGTGCGAGGCGTTGTCCACAACCCAGATGGCAGCATTGCTACGCGCAGCCCCTTCCCTGAGCGAAGCCAGGCAGGCACGCAGAAGATCGCGGGTGTTATAGTTGGCGATAACAATAGCAAGTGTTTTCATTGCGAGCGAATTATACCACAGCGTCTTTCGGCGCTTGTCTAGCGTGCGGCTGAAGAGCAGCATCGATTTTGCTGATGCCCTATTCCCGATTTAAAGCGATTATGATATAGTTGTTCTTGTATAATTGTTGAATGATAACGCTTTACAATACGTTTGGTCGGAGGTGGTTGATGTCCCGTCGTGCCCTCATTCGGGCTACCATAGCAGCCAGCGCGGCTGCGGCGTTGGCTCCATTCTCACATGTATTGGCTGCGCCTGGTGTTGCTCCAGCACCCACTGTGCAGATCTATTTCCCCGAAACTGGTCATAATATTGGGTTCAAATTCCGGCTCTTCTATGAGCGCAATGGCGGCCTGGAACTCTTTGGCCTGCCGCTGACCGAAGTCTTCACCGATGGTGCAACCCAGGTTCAATATTTTGAGCGAGCACGCTTTGAACTGCGGCCCGATTTGGCCGATTCTGTGGCACTCTCATTGCTTGGCAGTGAGTTGACTGCTAGCCGCACTGATCCAGCATTTCAATGGTTATCCGGCGAGCCGGAGAATGGCCGGAAGTTTTTTCCAGAAAGTGGGCACTCGATTGGCGGCGCTTTTCTGGAATACTGGCAGCGCAAGAATGGCCTGATCGCCTTTGGATACCCTATTTCGGAGGAATTATCGGAAACCAGCTCCGATGGTGTTGAGCGGGTTGTTCAGTATTTTCAACGGGCACGCTTTGAACTGCATCCCGAGGCGGCCTTTACGCCCAATGCGATCCAGCTTGGCCATCTGGGGCGGCAGGCGCTCGATATACGGCCCCGGCCACTCCAATGGCGTTGCTCGGCAGTGCGACAACCGGTTTCCGTGGTTCTTCCTATGAGCGGCGCACCAATGTCCAACGCGCCTCGGCATTGTTCGATGGCCAGATCGTGCAACCAGGCGAAGAATTCTCCTTCATTGGCAATCACGATTTCTCGGAAGCATCTGGCTTTGTTGAGGGCTACGGGATTGTGAATGGCAAGCTGGATCGGGTGATCGGCGGTGGGCTATGCCAGGTCTCGACGACCATGTTCCGTGCGGTGGCCAATGCAGGCCTGGAGGTTATGCGCCGTATTCCGCATAGCTATGTCGTTTATTTCTACGAAAATATCCCCGGCTTCGATGCAACGGTGTTCACACCAGGAGTCGATTTCCGCTGGCGCAATGATATGCCAACCCCAGTAACAATTGTGACGAATGTTGATGTCGCTCGCGGAACGGTGACATTCGATCTCTACGGAACCGGTGACGGTCGGCAGGTTGCCTATCGCGGCCCAGATGTTCGTAATCGGGTCAATCCAGGGCTGGCGATCTGGCAGTATGATCCCAAACTCGCATCTGGCCAAAAACTCCAACTGGTGCATGGACGGCCAGGAATGGATGTCACACTCGCTCGCAGTGTTGTACTGCCAAGTGGCCAGGTACTCCGCCTGGATACCTTCCACACGCATTACCAGCCCTGGACTGATTTCTGGACCTATGGCAAGGGTGTGACGCCCCCCGCAAATGTGATTATTGCCCCATCTCAGGTATAGAGAGTATTCAGGAGTCAGTATTCAGAAGTCAGAATGATTGAACTGCTTTGCCCCTCATCCCCGCGCCCCTTCTCCCAGAACGGGGGAGGAGTTGGGGTGAGGTCTAAAGGCAATACCTTTGAAATAAGACCTGATAGGTCTTGGAGAAGCCATCGGAAAGTGTTCGAGGCAGACCTGTCAGGTCTCAGCACGACCATATTCGATAAAGGCTTGCTGGTGCGCCAGCCCTTCTGACTCCTGACTTCTGGCTTCTGAATACCGGTCGGGTACACCAGCCCTTCTGACTTCTCACTCCTGAATTCATACTCCCGGCGTCTCCAGGTTCCATAGCAGATCGGCGAGTTCGCTGAGGGTTGCTACCGTTTGCAATACAGGCTTGAGCTTGCCAAGGATGCTGAATTCATGCAGCAGTGTTAGGGCCATTGATCGCTGTGGAAGTGCGGCGGCCAAGGTTGGTTCGCCATAGGCACGGAGAAACGCCTGTAACAGCCGTTTGTCGGCATCGAACAGCCCAATATGTAATGCCACCAGATCATAGGCTGGATCACCAACGCGTGCATCACCAAAGTCGATCACGCCGGTTGGCTGCCAGTGCCCACCAGCCCATTCCCCCAGTACATGGTCACGATTCAGATCGCCATGCAGGAGTTTTGGGGTGTTGGAGTGATTAATCAGCACTTCAACACGTAGAAGATACTGGTTGAGCTGGAGACAGAGGTGTTCTGGCAATAGGTTCCTGGCGATCTGGAGTTCAACCACATTCGCCCGTTGTGTGCTAATGAACGCTGTATACGCATCCCAATCCGCACGCAGTGGGCTATTGTCATCGATTGGGAGCGCATGAATATGCCGCAGCAACGCCCCTAACCAAGTTGCGAGCGCGAGCCGATCCTCAAACCCAACATCCTGCACTTCCCTGAGGCTTTGCCCAGGCAACATGGATGTGATCACATATGGCCAATGCCAACCGCCATCGCGATCAAACAGTTGCCCACTTGCAATCAGCCGTGGAGCCAGAATACCATCGGATTGGGCAATAAGTTCGTAGCACTTCCGCTCGGCAGGGAAGCTGAATGCGCCGCCAAATAAATCGGGATAGAGTTTGATCGCATAGCGCTGATCGACCAGAAACACCGCATTTGTTCCTGGCAAACCCGCTCGGATCGCGGTGCAGAGCAATCCATGACGATAGCATATTTCGGCAACATATGGCTGCCAGAAGGCTGGATCGGTGAAGCGTGTACCATACTCGGTACGGCTGGTGAAGATCGGTCGCTCGATCATGTCTCGAAGCGGTAGCCTTTTGCAACGGTTTTGATATGGTCCGGGCGGCTGGCCGATGGCTCGATCTTGGTTCGGAGACGCCGGATATAGACGGCAACAAGATTACGAGCAGTATTATCGCTATAGCCCCACACATCACTGAGGATCTGATCTGTCGTCAGAATCTGCCCGACATTCTGCATCAGGTAGTGCATCAGCCGAAATTCGATTGGCGTCAGATCGCTGCGCTGATTATTGTTGATCGTCACCACCTGTGTTAATGGATCGAGGCTGATTGCACCACAGGTGAAGCGTGATGATTCGCGGGTGCTTCGGCGGCTACGCCGTAGAACAGCATTCACGCGCGCTATCAATTCCTCGGCCTCGAAGGGCTTGATGATATAATCATCGCCACCAAGCCGCAGCCCTTTGACCCGATCCTGAACCAGGCCACGCGCCGTGAGAAACATAATCGGCACGCTTGATACGAGCCGAATCTGTTGACAGACCTCGAACCCATCGAGGGTTGGCATCGCAACATCAAGCAACACGAGATCTGGTTCACGCCGCTCGATTTCGGCTAGCGCCTGCATGCCATTCGGAACATGGCGTGGTGTATAACCAGCTTGTTCAAGCACAAAACAGATGAGCCGCAATGTTGCTAGTTCATCGTCGACAACGAGAATATCCATCAACACGCCTCACCCTGTGCACAGGCGACACGACCTGGCATTTGTTGAGCGGCTTCAAAACATTGGGGAGCCGTACAACGCATATAATCAGATACCAAAGGATGCCCATATACTACGCAGAGTGAGCATCAGCGTCAAGTAACGATGTATTCATTCACGCGGTCATCAGATAACGATGCGTTTATGGGGCAATAATCTAACAATATTCATTGCATGATTCGGAGCGTATAGCTATACGCCTATACGAGATGGAGTACACCATGCATCTTTCCGATCTACTGGCTGGGCTACCTATTGCACACACGCAGGGAAACCTAGCAACCCCGATTACAGCACTGGCCTATGATTCGCGTAACGTCACGCCAGGTAGCCTGTTTGTGGCGGTGCGTGGCTTTCATACCGATGGCCATGCCTATATTACCCAGGCGCTTGAGCGTGGCGCAGCAGCAATACTGTATGAAGATGTTGGTTGGAATGATCGGCTTCCCGTG
>Ga0163154_10009435_pt1 | contig 11131 bp, 16 predicted proteins | sample OliLakLV19MP9P1_FD_148649 | JGI IMG/M metagenome (GOLD analysis project Ga0163154, IMG submission 148649) | Freshwater microbial mat bacterial communities from Lake Vanda, McMurdo Dry Valleys, Antarctica - Oligotrophic Lake LV.19.MP9.P1 | ecosystem: Environmental > Aquatic > Freshwater > Lake >...
CTAACACCTTTACAGACCTCGTTCAAATCGCTAAGAAAGCTAAGCCGTACATCCTTGACCTGCTTCGCGCTCAAGCCCCTTGCGATACCAAGGAGATTGAATCGGAATTGGTTGATCAATGCCCAGATGTTTCTTGGTCAAATGTTGCTCTGATCCAAGTCCTTGCTCTCGCTGCTCTCATCCGAGAAGGACAAGTTCAAGAGTGGGAACAATACTCTGACCTGAGACGGAAAAATGGCCCTGCCTGGGAAACCACCGATGCGAGACACGAAGAAAAATCATGACTACTCAAAGGAAATGGTATGGCGGTTTACCCAATGTTTGCTCTGAAGCTGGTATCTCAGTTCGCTTCTATAGCGATTCCAAAATCTATGCCGTTGTTGATTCTGATAATGTTGAACTACGGCAATTCAATGACCAAGATGAGGCGATCGAATATGCCTTAAACATCGCTTGCGATCGGTTTGACCTTGACTCTCAAGATTACGGACACACCTTCCTGTAGTCCCCAAGAGAATTACCAGAAGATTGCCGACATCCACTAATGCCCAGCAGATAAAAGAATCCCCTGCCTTTAGGCAGGGGGAGTCGTCAAGACTGGTACGCGCCAGATCTGGAGATTTAACGCCAGGCAACTCCAAAAAGGAACCATCAAGTATTCATCGTTTGTCACTTAGGGAATAGTTAGGCATTGATTACCCCCTAACTATTCTCTAAGTCAATCCAACGTAACTAACCGACAGCCCCCGCAGTTGGCATTTTGTGCTGCTCGAAAAGGAAAAGTACCCATCTCTAGCTCCGTCATACCGTCATAACTTCTGAGCAACTTCTAAACATATGAAAATGAACAAACCAGCCCTGAACAAACAAGCCCTGTTGAAATTACTACGGTTCTCTGTCTCTGACTGGAACCAGATGCGATCGGAGAACCCAAGGGTAGCGATCGACCTCTCTGGAGTGAACCTAGTGGCGCTCGACCTCTCTGAGTCCAACCTAAAGGAAGTTAATTTGGAACAAGCCAATCTCAAAGGAGCCTCTTTGCAGTATGCCAATCTAGAGGGAGCTAATTTAAAACAAGCTATTTTGAGCGATGTAAACTTAAACAATGCCAATTTGGAGCGGGCTGATCTGAATGGCGCAGATTTAAAGAGATCACATTTCCGGCAATCTAATTTGATAGAAGCCATTCTGAAAGATGCCCATCTAGTAGATGCCCATCTAGTAGATGCCAACCTAACGTGTGCCAACCTAACATGTGCCAACCTATTACAGGCTGGGTTGCAGGGTGCCATCCTCAGAGATGCCGACCTAACAAGCGCTATGTTGATAGCGGCCAACCTATTGGATGCCAACTTAACGAGGGCTGATCTGAAGCAGTCCATCATGTTAAATGCTTTACTCATTGACACCAATCTCACGGCAGCCAACCTGACATGTGCTCTTCTATTAAGCGCCAATCTCACGGGAGCCAATCTCACAGGAGCCAATCTCACGGAAGCCAAGACGGCAGCCAACCTGACATGTGCTCTTCTATTAAGCGCCAATCTCACGGGAGCCAATCTCACAGGAGCCAATCTCACGGAAGCCAAGTTGGAGTTGGCTAACATGACGAATGCCAACCTAACGGATGCCAACCTAAAGTGTGCCAATCTCACGAATGCTGATTTCACGGGAGCCAATCTCATGGGAGCCAATTTACGGAATGCCAAGTTGGAGTTGGCTAACATGACAAATGCGAATTTGATCGGAGTCGATCTCATGAATGCCGATCTAATGGATGCCAGTCTCCCAAAAGGTTTTCCCATGCCTGCGGCAAAATGACGGCATCGTCTCAGAAAAGATTCAGCAGTTTTCTCAAACGTTTGAGAAAACTGCTGAATTAATCAGTAAGTTCCTTGTCTCGCCATTGCCCAGCCCCCACGATCGCCACGACACTTTGAAGCCGTGCCACCTGGAACTACTCGCCCTTGGGCAAGTTTTGGCATCTCCGATCGTGGACTATCGTCCCGACATGCCGACAATAGCGCCATAATCGCTGGACACAAGCACCTAGACTTAGGGCTTTCTCTCTCCCCCCTATTCCATTAGGGCTTAAGTCTGGGAGCGGGTCGTGTGGTTTCATGTTCCTGTTTACCGTTTTATTTCTAAAGGAGATTTGTATGCGTAATAAAGAATTGAGATTCAAAAAGGGAACAACAAAAGAGCGTGTTTGCGAAGCCTTGGTGAATGTTTGCAAACGATGAGGAGAGTCCACACCCTATACATATGAATTGGTAGGGGGTCATCTGATCGATATAGATTTTGATTACGACGACGAGAGGGAATGCAGAGTTCTGGCTGAAGACATCGAGTTCTACATCTAACAAAAAGCCTGGTGATGTTTGCAGCATCACTAGGGATTCACCAAGAAGGTAAACCCATCATGACTCAACTCAACAAACAACATCAAGCGCCCCTAGTCTGCTCTCAGTGCAAGCACTTCCGGTCATTCCGCGATCAGCGGTATGGGTATTGCAAAGTAAAGCCCACAATTTACGAGGATATGCGCTGGTTACGCCCAGAGGTGAAAGCCTCTGACAACGCTTGCCCCTTGGTAGCTGTCAATTGCCCGTTTTAATCATAGTCAGCGAAAGATTCAGCACTTTTTTCAAACGTTTGAAAAAATGCTGAATTAATCAGTAAGACCCTTGTCTCGCCGTTCCCCAACCCCTTATCGAAACATGAAAACGACACAAGAACTTCTTGCAGCTCACTTTGAATTCCACTGCCGATCGGCTCGCGATGGTGGAAAGCTGCTAATTGCCCAAACCAAAATAGGTCTCCTTCGACTAACCTACCAGAAACGCTCCTATAAGCTGGAGTATCTGCCGCAGACGTGCCGATTGGTTGAGGGTGAATGGCAACCGAGTGAAGCCGTTCTCCTAGTGGAAGGCAAAAAGAGCGCTCTGCGGAGAACTCTGACAGATCTCTATGTAGTTGTGGAGTCCAGCTAAAAACTATGGCTAAAATCCATCCTATTTTAATTAACTCTCAGGAAGAAGTTCATTTCTACGAGTTACGACAGACACTCGATCCAAATTACCCACCTCATGTTCTCTCCATGGGTGGTGGGTATGACTCGATCGCTCTATTTCTTGAGTATTGCCTGAACCCAGATTCTAGAAACTTTCCCCTGTCTAACTTAGTGGTGATCCACTCAGTTGTAGGAGGAGAAGCAGCAGAACTAAAGCGACTAATTGAGACCGTAATCTTTCCACTAGCAAGGAGACTCAACATCTGGTGGATTCAAGCCCACCGCAATGGAGACTCCCAAAAGGACGGAATTACGATTCTGTCCAGCACTCGCCAGCCCACAAAGTTCTACCTAAAAGGCAGCTATGAACTCCTCACACACTTGGTTATGAGTGGAACCGTACCTCAGAGAGGCGGAGGGAAGCGGCTCTGCACACTGAAATTCAAAGGCTGGGTCATTGACACGATCGCCCAGGCGTTGTTTCAAGATACTAACCCAGAACGGCTGGTAGGTTTTAACGCTGACGAGACATCGCGGCTGGACAAGAGCTATGCCAGCCAACCCTATGAATACGAAATTGGCTTTAATTCAGATGAAGCAGGACGAATTAAGGAAAGCGCCGATCGCAAGCAAGTGTTCCGTTTCCCCCTCATCGAGATGGGGCACGGTCGCCAGTGGTGCGAGGATCGGGTCGATCGCTATGTAGCAGAAGTCACACACGGACTAATCACCCGCTGGCGCAAGTCCTATTGCACGAATGTGTGCCCATTCCCAGAATGCAACGGCAAGCGCAAGAAGGGCAATAATACCCACGGGGATTTACGCCAAGACTGGCTAAACGAACCAATTAGAGGCGGTGAGGCAGAACACATTGCACTAGCTATTAATGAGAACCAGCCTCTTTACACCAAGCAGTTGGTCATTGAGATTTTGCGAGAGACTGGAAATCAAGCAGCGATCGCCCACTATAACGCCTTGCTAGTTGGGGACTGGGCAGACAAGGTAATTGCATCCTTGGAGCAAATGCATACCTCTTCTGCCATCGCTCAAGCTGATGGTGTTAAGCAAGGTAGAACTTGGGCTGTTTACTGCGTCCGGCGAATGTTTCTAAAAGAAGCCATGCCCTATCGCCAAACCCAAATTCTGTACCAAGCTACAGCTTCGGAGTGCCAAAAGTTTCTCAGCGATTTAGCTGAAAAATATGACCAGGTTCCCCGATTAATTCAGCTATCCAATCGCTTCTGGTCACAACGCCGACCAGAAGGGGAAAAGCCACCACGTCCTTTTGTTGAGGAAATGTTTGTTGCTTGCCCAGCAACTGTGGTGGAGAAGCAACGAACAAAGACGATCGAAGCATACAACTTGAATTGGCTGGCAGTGACCGGCCGCTATCCAATGATTACAGGAATAGATAAAGATGACCATCACAGCCCAACTCCCAGCCAAGTCAAACATACTCGGATTACAGCAACCCGCCGCTGCTGATTTTCACTTTCCCTGCACCCAAGGGTTTCAGTGCCGAGAGTTTTACTGGATGACAACATTCTCATTCGACCAAGCACGAGAATTATTTCAGCCTTTCTTCAGTCGGGTACAGGAGTCAAACCCGATCGACTTGGCTCAACGGACACTTGATCGCAAACGGAGCCAAAAGCTGGCGAAATATGTGATTGATGGACTTTCGCACACTGAAGCCTTCTATGTCCTACCGCCAATCATGGTGACGCTTGATATTCCTTCTGAAGCCTTCTTTGAATTCCAGTCGATCGACCTGGAGGGCAGCGCGATCGATAACCTAGGGATGTTGGTTCTGCCTCCGACCACAACCTTCTGGATTCCGGATGGACAGCACCGAGCTTTTGGCTCTTACTTGTCTCTATTGCAAGCGCCTGGGCTGGTTCGTGAGCAATCATTTGGTGCCATGCTCATGCCCGATACAGGCGGGAAGAAACGGCAACAGATTTTCCTGGATACCAACCAGCACTCAATCAAACCAAATAAGTCGATCATCAGCTTGTTCGACCATCGAGACGAAGCCAGTGAAATAGCCCGCGCCGTTCTGATGAATGTGCCTGTGTTTTGCGATCGGACTGCCTTGGAAGCAACCAACCTGCAATCCAAAACAGGTGACTTCTTTACGATGAATGCATTACGGGATGCTTGCAAACTTCTGCTGGCTAATTACCAGGGCGAGGGCGATCGTCAACAACGAGCGACCACCTTTTGGAGTGCGGTTGCAAATCACCATCCCCACTGGCAACAGGTGGGAGATGCAGGCTTAGTCCTTCGCCAAAGTAGCATCAGCTTCACTGCTCTTGCTATCAATGCCTTGGCGATCGTAGGAGCGGCGAGACCCCAGGACGACAGTTGGATCAGTAGGCTAGGAAATATCAATTGGTCGATTGATAATCCTGCTTGGAATGGGTTGTGCCGATTCAACGGCAGAATCGTCAAGAACAATGTCACCATTCGGGCGTTGGCAAACATGATTGAAGAGTTAACAGATTGACCTCTCGATCGAACGTAAGAGCCGGAGGGCTACCGCCCAGATAGCTATAGGAGCCTTCAGAACCTAACTTTATCACTGAAGGAATACAATCATGAATTCAGTTAATTTGATCGGGAACCTAGGTGGTAGACCTGAACTCCGTTACGTCGGGGAAAGCTCGATGGTCACAAAGTTTTCAGTGTGTATCAACACCAAGTACAAGGGCAAACAATCTTCAGATTGGTTCAATGTCGAGTGCTGGGGTAAAACTGCACTATTCGCGAACGATTACCTGGACAAAGGTAACCGCGTAGCCATTCAAGGTAGTCTGAAATCTACCACTTGGGTTGACGACAAAGGTGTCAAACAAACCCGTGTGCTTGTTAACGCCACGCGGATCGAGAACTTGTCCCCTAAGAAGGACGATCCTCAAGAAGTCGCTGAAGACGACCTAGAATTCTAAAACGCTAATCTGGTGTTGCCTACGGGTGATGCCAGATTATTTTTTTTGAAAGCCGATCGCCTTCCAATCCGATCGTGTTAACACTCTGGAGCTATCACCTTCTAGCTTTTGGTGATTCTGATGAATGGATTTCATGAACTTCCTCCCAATTTTGTGACGGATCTTAGTGCCCTATTATCGTCTCTAGCAACTGATGCACAAATGGCACTGGACGATCGGTGGAATCCTTCAGGAGAAGGTTCTGAAGGTTTTACTGCCCAGATAGATCTAATAAAGGATTTCTCAAAAAAATGGCGTATCCCGATTATTGAATCTGATGAGTAATAAATGATTTATCCCTACTTTTCTCAAACCTTTGAGAAAAGTAGGGAGCTATTTTTGAGTCATCTAAACCTGCTGAGTTCTTAATTCTCATATTGAGGTTTTTTCAAACCTTTGAAAAAACCTCAAGTTGCCTTGCTCCTCAAAATCTAATCGCCAAGAGCCTGAAGGCGATCGCCTCGATCGCTATAGGAGCCTTCAGAACCCAAACTTTATCACTGAAGGAATATAACAATGAGTGACCTTAGATTCATTAGAGAATTGATTGGTGAGTTAATCGAAAAGACAGCAGGTCGCCTATCGATCCAACAAGTTAAAACGATTGCCAGTCATTTTCATCAGTTGTCTCCAGCATTGTCTCCTGGTGATGTTAGGATCTTCGTTCACTATGGGAATACAAGCTCGTTCATCAGTGGAGCGACCCTCACCCATGTTGGATATATTCCGTTTCCTGATACTGGTATGGCGACCAGCACTAGCCAGAGTGGAAGTTGGCTTGTCGGGGAAGGAACCTTCGGAGTCCGCACCAATATAAATGCAGATCTTCCAGATGATCTACCAGCTTATATTCCTAACCAGGAGCCAGATTTCGATCGCCACACAATAAACGCGATCGCAGTCAAAACTGTTCAGACAAGAGGAGTGACCAAAGAAATGTGGTCACTTGATGTACTGCTGCCAGTTCCATCCATGGCTGAAACCAACTCGCTAATCGCAGAGATTATCAGCACACTTTGATTTGTGAGACCAAGCAGACGATCGACTCCATGTCCATATTTCTTGTGAAAAAGAGGTCTGTTGCTCCGGCAGCAGACCTCTTTTTTTGCTTCGTCTAAGCAACATTGAAGCCCAGCATCTAATTGGTGAGTCACGGCAAAACATCTAAATCCGACCCCGCTCTCGCGCCGGAAAGGTTGACGTTATTCCCGACAATCACAATGCGTAAGCTCACTCTTGCTTTGGTTTTAATCCCTGGTCTCTTAAGCTTTGGTTCAAGTGCTTTGGCTCAGCAACGTCGTACAGTACCAAAGACGGGTACGGGATGCCCCGCAGGTCAAGTCCGTGCCTATGGGAAGAATGTTCCTATATGCCTGCCAGTCTCCTGGACGAAGCCGATCGGAGGCGATCAATCTCCGACAGCCGATAGTTTCCGGCGAAATCGATGCCGTGCTGGAGGCTGCTAATTAAGGAACATGGAATTTCGTGTTCCATTAGATTCCCCCCGAACAATCTGTGAATTAACCAATAATGCAAAATACCCACACTCAGCTTAAGCTGAGTGTGGGTATTTTTTTACCCGTCTAACAGACACCGATCGCATGGGCATATTCACCCCATTTATTTTCTGCCCTGCGGCTCAAAACTTCGCTCCTGGGGCGGACTCACCCAGACGAAGCAGTACCCAGATTTTGCCTTCTTGCCATCTACCGTCAATGTGACTCCGAGGTTGGCAACATCCTGCTTGCACCCCATCCCAACCAGCTTTTCCCGGTTCCACTCCAGAAGCTGTCTCGCTAGCTGTCCCTCAGAACTGGATGCCCACTCCAAATCCATCGCCTGTTGCAGAGTCAAAGTCTGTTTCCCCCTTGGGTCTAAAACAGGTTTATTTAGTCCTGGAATCGCAAACCCCACCAGTACTCCTGCCACCAGCATCAGCGTACACAGACCAGACAGAGGCAAAACTACTGCCTGCCAATGTTCTGTTTGAGTTGAGGTCTTCTGATGCTTCACCAAATCAGCCACTCCTTTGGCGATCGCATCCTTTTGTGATTCGATCGCCGCCCCCTGAATTGAGGTAATTAGCTGCTGAGTTTGAGTGATACCTGCGGCATAGGCATTCCCGATCGCCGATTGAATTAGCTCAGGTGCCTGCCCAACAGTTGCAGCCACCTCAGCATTACTCAGAAAGATGGCGATATAGGGGTCATCCACTGGAACCTTGGCTCTCAGGACGATCTGATAGATTTTCGCCCGGACTTCAGGAGAATATCCTTCTAGAGCAATATCCAATGAGGTGCTGGCAGCGCTGGCACTAGGAACAGTACCAGCGCCTGGGCGATCGGTATCAGCTAAAGCAGCAGGAGCCTCACGCTCTCCTGAAAGGGAGCGTCGAGAGGAATGCGCGGCTGGCGTAGGAACGGAGTCAGCTAATAATTCATCGGGCATACACTTGTACTCTCCTTTCTGATGAGGTAAAATAGAGCTATGAAGCAAGTCCTCACTATCTCCTGTAAGCTCAAGGTGTCCGAGTCGCAAGCCATAAAACTGGAGGCGACTCTCGATGCATTTGAACAGGCATTGAACTGGGTCAACCAGAACACGCCAGAGACGATAGCCAATGCGGTGAAACTGCAATCGCTCTGCTACTACGAAGTTCGCACCCGATTTGGATTGTCCAGCAATCTGGCGCAACAGGTATGCAGACGAGTTGCAGGCTCTCGTAAGGTTGCCAGGCAAAGGAACCGCCCCGTAAGAGCGTTTAAGCGTGGCTTTGTTACCTACGACGCTCGGATCTTCTCGTTTCGGGAGAAAGACTGGACGGTTTCGCTCACGACGGTTGAGGGGCGTGAGCGGTTTGAGTTGAACCTGGGCAACTACCAGATTGGGATGCTCAAAGAGGCTAACCCCAAATCGGCAACGCTGGTCAAGCGGCAAGATGGGTCTTATTACATCCAGATCTGCATGGAATCTGAGCCGCCAGAACCGCAAGACAGTCATGAGGTTCTGGGTATTGATTTAGGCAGAACGGATATTGCTCATACCTCTGAGGGACAACACTAGGAGGGACAAGACATTACCAACGTTCGTGACCACTACACCCACTTGAGGGCGAAGCTCCAACACAAAGCCAGTAAGGGCACCCGCAGTTCTAGACGGCGCTGTCGTCAACTGTTGCAACGGCTGTCTGGCAAGGAGAAACGCTTTCAGGGTTGGGTGAATCACAACATCTCGAAATGCCTAGTTGCCACTGCCAAAGCCAATCAATCCAGTATCGCCTTGGAGGACTTGACCGGGATTCGGGAACGTACTAATCAACAGCCTCGCACCAAAACTGAACGGAGGCGCAGCAACAGTTGGGCATTCCATCAACTGCGGTTGTTCATCCACTACAAAGCCTTGGGGTCTGGTGTCAAGGTGGTTCTGGTCAATCCCAGGTATACTAGCCAAACCTGTCACCAGTGCTTGCACCTGCATCCGGTGCAAGGCAAAAGTTATCGAAGTGGCAAGAAGTTTGAGTGTGGGCATTGTGGGTGGCATGGGGACGCGGATTATAACGGGGCGATGAATATTAAAACAATCGGGTTGTCGGTAATACAGCCTGGAGGCTCCTGGTTATCTTGCGAGATGACCGGAGGGCTACTGAAACTTCCTGGGCTTTCCAAAAGCCCGCGCTGTACCACCTAAGTGGTCAGCGTCGGGAAGACGTTACTAGTGTCTTGAATGTCTTGGATTTGGATATTGCTAGTCATGCGGCTTTCTTCGGTGCTGAATTAGCTGGCGCAAATAAGCCTGTTGATTCGAGTGCAGCATAGGACTGGTTGAGGAAAGTACTGATTTGATTCCTACCAATGATTCCAAATGGCTCATGCTTCCTAGCCTCATCAAAAGTTAGCCTCAAGGCATTTATCTCGACCCGCCGAGCATCCCCAAGCTTGGGAAAGTCAATCACAGGAATGTTGCTTTGTTTAATGGCATCCTGGATCGCCTGATGTTTTTGGAAAAAGCCCCACTCATCGCAACGACCCCAATTCTTCACAAAGATGTGAGGAATGGCACTATCGTATTGTTTTAAGGATTCCAGAAACAAATTGATGGAATCATCTTCCCCATCACTAACCCACCATTTGCAAAAAATCACACCATGCTCTTTAGCTAATGATGAAAGCCCTTTGGTTTGGAACCACTTGAAGAAGGCTCGGTGTACCTGTGCTGGAAAATTGACGATAACAGACTGACTTAGCGCCAAGTCAAACACTTTGTCTGGTGAATCTGCCAACTTCTCGTCTTCAGAGAATGCCGCTCCTTTACAAATATCCTTATAGACGTTCCGCAGAGTTGGATTGCTGCGATCGGCTTCAACACAGACAAACTTTATCTGTTTGTCTAAATGGTATTGAGCCAATGCCCGTGCAAAAAAGGATTTACCAACGCCGCCCTTCTCACCATCTGTCAAGTGGATAATACCCATAATATTCTCCTGTGTGATTACTAGTATTTGTTGAACAATGCGAACTCATCATCATCTTCTGTTGTCACCACCGAATGAGTTGATGATGTACCAGTATTTGCTACTTGCTTTGGGACAACACTGTTGGCAAGCTGACTCATCACCTCGCTTGGAGGTTCATAAGAATCACCAGGGAAAGATTGAGGTTGTGATGCGATCGGTTTCGATTGTTGTGCGCGTTGTGCGATCGTCGGCTTCTCAACAAGGTCAGACATCACCGAACTTTCAGAATCGGGAGAGGTATTCAACTGTCGCTTAGCCTTTGCCCTATTGCGCTTAATCTGTTTCTGAACTTTGAGTGTCTCTTTTTCTAGTCTTTCTTTGGTGATGATGCTTAGGTAGCGCCTCAGTGTGCTTCCTGAAATATCATCATCAACTTTGAACTGGTCTTTTAAGATTTCAGAAACTTGTTCATAAGTGAAACCACCTTGCAGCATTGAGCGAATAGGTGTCTCAAGTTTGGCGATCGTATCTATCAACGCTCTTGTTTTTTTGGGAGGAGGCTCCAGCGTGTACAAGGTGGTGGCAATCCGCTCAAGTTCATCATCGCTAATATCAATCTCAACTGGTTTTGGCATAAATTTCCCCTTCATACTTCACATCAGCCGTCACATCAGC
>Ga0163154_10009438_pt1 | contig 11127 bp, 12 predicted proteins | sample OliLakLV19MP9P1_FD_148649 | JGI IMG/M metagenome (GOLD analysis project Ga0163154, IMG submission 148649) | Freshwater microbial mat bacterial communities from Lake Vanda, McMurdo Dry Valleys, Antarctica - Oligotrophic Lake LV.19.MP9.P1 | ecosystem: Environmental > Aquatic > Freshwater > Lake >...
TCTTCCCTCAATTTGATGATTTAGAGCATCAAATTGGCTGAGGCACAGGGGAATCCTTCCCTCAGATGATTGGACTGAGTACCGGTTAAAACCTCGTTTTCCCCTCAAATAGGGGCTGAGTAGTTACTAATTATCACTATAACCGCAATACACGCCCGCACCTGTACTGGTTGGGGTTTGCTAATCATCCTAGCGAACTCAAAAACTTGGAAGAAGCCAACTTTGGGACGTATTGGCAAACGGCGCGGGACTTGGCGCATGTCGGGTTAAATTTTTCTTTGCCTTCGTCTGAACTTGCAGACAGCATTGAAGCGATTCGTGCGCTTCACCCCGAAAAAGGGATTTACGGCGGAAAAGGCTGGGCAAATTATGCAGCACGTTATTTCAATGATTGCCTCAAGTTTGCCCAAAGCGCGGCCTACGCCTTGAAGCCCGGGGGCTACGCTTGTGTGGTGATTGGCAACAGCATTTTGCAAGGGGTGATGATCCCAACGGATGTTTATTTGGCCGACATCGCAAAATTGGCGGGGTTAGAAATCATCAGTATTGATATTCCCCGCGCCTCACGGGTCGGCAACAGTATCATCAAATCCGATGCCCGAACCGGAAAGGCTAACCCTAAACATCAGCTTTACGAGGCGGTTGTCACGCTCCGCAAACCGTAAGGCTATTCGGGTTCTAACCGGTCTGAGAAAGCTTTAATTTTTGCTGAAAGTACCTCGATATCCGGTTTTGCGCCCATTAGTTTAGCCGCCCATGTTCGCCCCGGATGTAAGACATCCCAACTGGATAGCGCCTGTGCATAGCGCCCACTGCCGGGATCATGATTGCCAAGTCCATCAATAACCGTGTTCCATAATGGCCGAGTGTGGCGGATAAGTTCCGCCTCTAGCGGCACGACCAAATCTACTTCGACATCCTCTAATATGACAAAACGACAGCGAAAGTCGCCCAATTCGAGATTTTGCGCTTGCGAGATGCTGCGAGCATGTTCACGCAGTCGTTGATTTAATTCTAGGCTTGAGGAAAGTTCATTCGTTCGCGCTGTACGCTATCCAACCGGGACGGCCTTCCCAACATAAATCGGAAGTTTTAAGTCTGAGGTAGCGATACGCCGATAAAAACTATCGTGTTGGGTCAGATAAATTGCATACACACCAACACCACGGAATGAACCATCGGGTGGTAGAGGATGAAGAGGCGTATTGAAAAAGAAATCTAGGGCTTGTGCGACGACACTCTGGAAAAGCGGTGAACGGAACAAATGATGTTCAGGGTTTACTAGCATGAGGCTACCTTACGCGAAAAGATGTCAGATTTGAGACGAAAACAAATCGTATTGTGAACTACAAATTATACCCATCCGCAAAACCCCATACAATTTCATGAGAAAGGGCATTTTCAACCCAACGCGACTGATATAATACGATTAGACAACATTGCGGAGTTTTAATCGGATGGCAAAAATCGGACTCATGTTGGTATTGGCGGTGGCGGTGGCAGTCACGGGCTTCTCGATGATTGACTCGAATGGCGGCGGGGATATTACGGCCTCGGCGATTTCGGCTGCGCCGTCGGCAGATATGTCTGGCTATGCCCGCGCTGTCGAACCGTGGGCGTGGTCGTTCCCGCGTGATTACGGCGCACACCGCGACTTTCAAACCGAATGGTGGTATTACACCGGAAATTTATCGGATGAAACCGGACGGCGATTCGGCTACCAATTCACCATCTTCCGCCGCGCAATCACCCCAGATGAGACGCCCACCGACAGCGAATGGCGCACCAATCAAGCGTATCTGGCGCACTTCACCCTCAGCGACATCGATTCCCAGACCTTTTACCACGACCAACGCCTGAGTCGCGGCGGGGCAGACCTCGCGGACGCGACGCCGAATGAGTCTGCGCCAGACGCGCCTTATCATGTTTACATTGAGGATTGGGCGATTACGGCAGACGATTCCGCGCCTGACCGATTCACGATTCACGCGACCAGCGACGACGGATTCGCGGTGGACTTCACGCTGGACGCGCTCAAACCGCCCGCCCTACAAGGAGTCAATGGACTGAGCCACAAGAGTGACATTGATGGCAACGCCAGCTATTATTACAGTCACTCCCGTCTAGCGACATCCGGCACGCTCACTGTCGGCGGTCAGACCCTAGCGGTCAGCGGCCTGACGTGGAAAGACCACGAGTTCAGCACGTCGGCACTGGGCGAAAATGCCCTCGGATGGGATTGGTTTGGCCTGCACTTTGACGACGGGCGCGATTTGATGATTGGACAGATTCGGCTTTTGGACGGCGACAAAGAACCGGCTTTCGGCGGCCTAATGATCGACCCCGATGGGACGACGCGCTATCTCAAGTCCGATGAATTCACCATCACCCCAACCGGCACATGGGTTAGCCCGCATACCGGCGCGACCTATCCGGCGGGATGGGACATCACAATCCCCAGTGAAAACTTGACCTTCACCGTGACGCCATTACAACCTGACCAAGAATTATCCGACAGCAACCCTTCGTATTGGGAGGGCGCGGTATGGCTTGGCGGCGATGTGACCGGTTTTGGTTACGCCGAACTAACCGGCTATACCGCCGCGATGACGAGAAGATTTTAAGTGATGCGTGATGAGAAAAACGGATTCGCGGTATACATCACAAATCCTTTGACCTAAACTCATCACTCAAGACTCATCACTCCAAAGGAAAAACCCATGACTCTCCGTGACGCCCTGATGATTGTCGCCCGCCGCTGGTGGGTGGTTGTTTTGCTGATGGTGATTGCGGGCGGCAGCACCTACGTGTTGTCCAAGCGCCAGACGCCGATCTATCGCTCGACACAATTGGTCTTGGTGCAGCCGTCGCGCTCAGATTTCGGATTGACCGAGGCCAGTCGCTTGTTGCTCAACCCACTGGTTGTCTATTTGGATAGTTCGCGCATCGCGGCCAAAATCATCGACGACCTGCAATTGCCGTATACCCCACAGCAATTGATGGAGAGCAAAACCATCGCGCCGGACACCTTGCGGATGGTGATTCAGATTGACGTGGATTTGGAAGATATCGCCGCCGCTGAAGCCGTCGCAGAGGCGTGGGGTCAGGCGCTGGTCGAATATCGCAACCAGCAGAATCAGGCCGTCTCGCGGGAAGACCGCGTGCTGGCGATTTTGCCGGATGTCCCAGCCAGCCAACAAATCGCGCCGCAATCGACTCTGAATACCGCCGCCGCCGTCTTGCTCGGCCTGATTCTGGGAATCGTTGCCTCCTTCGGGATTGAGTTCATCGAGAGCGCCGTCTTGCGCCGCCGCGATGACCTCGCCAAGCTCACGCTTCCGGTGTTGGGGGCGATTCCGGACTAGCCCGCCAACTCAGCCAGACCAAGACCAGCACCCCGCCCACCACCGCGTGGTCTGCCAGATTAGACACATTCGACAGCACGCCGGGGATGCGGTAATTGATGAAATCGACCACATGCCCGTATTGGATGCGGTCAATCACGTTGCCCAGCGCCCCGCCAATCACCAGCGCCATAGCGACTCGCTGCGTCCATGCGTTGGCGGGGCTGCGCCAATGCGCCACCATCATCCCGACCACCGCTACCAGCGCAATCACAGTAAAAATATTGCCCGAATCGCTGAACATCCCAAAGGCGGCGCCGCTATTCTGGCTGCGGACGATTCGGAATACTTCCCCAAGCGCGGGGATGGGGACGACCATTTCGCCGGGATAGAGCCGTGCGGTGATGGCCGCCTTGCTGAATTGGTCAAGCGCCAGCGTCACGGCGGCGAGGGCGATCAACACAGCCCAATGTTTGAGGGTCGGGCGCAGCATCTGGGGGATCCTTTAGGCGAATCGGTTCAATCTTATCCCTCCATTTTATCATGCCGTCCATGCCGAGTAACTTGTGACGCAGTTCAGTCACAAAAAGTTGTTTTAATGTAATAATAGAAACGGGGGCGGAACGTTCCCCATCACCATTACGTTACCTGATTAGGGAGGAATTTAGCATGAAATTTGGTTTATTCCGTTATATAAGCTTGGCCGCAGTTTTAGCCGCATCTGCACTAGGCGTGCTGGCACAGGACGCCCCACCGCCCCTGCCGGGGACGCTGGTGATTGAAGGGATGTCCGCCCCGCGTGGTATCGCCTTCGATGGTTTCGGCAACCTGATCGTCGCCGATGCTGGATCGGGCGGGGAAAACAGCATGGATGTCCCGTCGCTGGAAGACTCGACGGTCATGGCGACCATCCTATTTGGATTGACCGGTTCGGTACAAGTCGTCTCGGAAGACGGCAGCGCCGCCCCGTGGATTGTCGGCCTCCCCAGCTATGCTGGCCCGACGGAAACCACAGGCGTCTATCGCGCTATCCCGAATGGTGATTCGTTATGGCTGGTGGTCAGTTCCAACGGTCAGGCTGGCGGCTATTGGGGCAGCAGCGTCGTCGAATTAGACGGCGCAACGCTCGCCACCAAGACCGTCATCAGCCTGAATGGGAGCGAACTCACCAACAACCCAGACGGCAACGAACTCGACAGCAACGTCACCGACATCGCTTGGGGTGCGGACGGCACGTTGTATATCGTGGACGCGGGCGGCAATACGCTTTACTCGTGGATGGCGGACGGCGGCCTCGTTATCGTGCAGACATGGCCGGACAATTCCGTGCCGGATTCCATTGAAATCGCCGAAAATGGCGACCTCTATATCGGCTTCCTCGGCGTGGGTATCGCCCCCGGCGCGGCCAAGATTGAACATTGGTCGGGCGGGGAAGTGATCGAAACCTTCAGCGGCCTAAATGGGATTACCGACATTTTGCTTGATGGCGATGTGTTGTACGCCGTAGAGATGGCGAATTTCGCCGAGGGCCCGATTTCTGGCCGAGTCTTGATGATTGACGCTGACGGCACTGTCACCCCGATTGCAACTGGCCTGAACGCCCCGTTCGCGCTGGCGAAAGATGCCGACGGCGGCTTGTATGTCAGCATCGGGACGCTGTTCTTCGGCCCCGATTTGCCCAGCGGCGTCCTGAAATTGGATATGCCAGAATAAAACCAACCTGAGCCATGTATTTATGGGCGATGCGCTACAATGAACAGTGTATCGCCCATCCAATAGGCCATTCTCCTAAAAACTATGCGCCCTCTGATCGCTTTCATCCTGATAACCATCGCTATCTTCCTCAGCGGATGTACGCCATCCTCCTCAGTCAATATCGCTAATGGCGAGGCTATTTATACCCACGGCAAAGCTGAAGCTCCGGCCTGCTCAAACTGCCACACGTTGGAAGCAGAGGCCTTCGGACTCGGCCCGACGATGGTCGGGGTTACCAGTCGCGCCGCCGTAGAGATCACTGGCGACCAGACGGTTGAGGACTACCTGCGCGAGAGCATCCTGCACCCTAACGAGTTCCTCGTCCCCGGCTACCGCAACATCATGTACGGCGAATATGCCACGCATCTGACCGAACAAGACATCAAGGACATCATCGGCTATATTTTGTCGCTGTAGAGATATAGTCCAAACTGGGCGACCCAACGGGTCGCCCCTACAATATTCCGGTGATCTGTTAATTACACATCGCACCCCGGCGTGGCGCGTATCGTGTCTGCGATGACCTGCGCGGCGAGGTCGTGACCGGCCTGATTCCAGTGCGTGTCGTAGGGGTAATACAGCAATTCGCCCCGCGCCACGGCTTCCTCAAACGCCGGCAAAAGGTCGATAAAAACCCATTCTCCCCGCCATGCTCTTTCATCCTCAATCAATCGTTTCATCGCGTCGCGCTGACCATATAGCGACTCGAAAAAGGCAGCTTCATCTTCCTCAGCGACAGGCGCTTCGACATAGACCAATTGACCGCTTTTACCCAACTGCGGACGTTGATTAATTGCGCGTAGAAATTGACGCACGTCAGGATGAACGTAGGGCAGATATAGTTGCTCTTTGGTTGGGATAAAGACGAAGGCGTTACAGACCTTTTCGTTATAACTGGTCAGCGTCCCGACAGCTTGCGCCACATGCTCAAAATTCCGACTGGATTCAAACCCTTCATCTGGCGCTTCTTGCCAATACCAGTAATATGGGACGAACGCCAATTCATAATAATTCCCGCCGATAATTACCGGCACGGGAAAGTCGTATTGCGGCTGTCCATCCTCCCCTAAACGCGGGGTAGCGGTTGGGGCTGATGCGGCATATTGACCCAAAAATGCGCTCCACTGTCCCCATGGGCTTGATAAATTATGTAGCGGCGGGCGCATCGTATCACCGAGGTCATTTCCGCTGAAAAACCCCCAAATCACCCATTTATAGTCAAGACTAAGGCTACCTGTTACAGAGAGGTTTGCCATTGCTTCTTCATAAAAGTCATTGAACCACAGTGAGGAAATCTCATCAGGCCCATAGGCGCGGTAGCCATAATTTCGGACGCCGACGCCCAACAGTTCCGCCAAGCGGTCTGGGTATGGGAAAGGGACGGAAAAGCCTTCGGTGAATGAGTCGCCAAATACAGCGATGGGGTAATTCTCGTATTCGACAGCAGGCACACGGAATCCGTCAGCGTCCCACGCCAATTCAAATGCCGCATACGGCTCATCATCGGTGGGCGGGCGCACCCGTCCGGGCAAGGCGGCGAAGACATCTCCACTACTAGGCCGCCACACCAATTCCATTTTCTGATTCGCCTGAAAGCGTGTCCTATAATACGGACGTTTGATGAGCGCCTCTGGAAAAACGCTGAGGATGGCGCTGAGGCTACACGCCATACAGAACAACGATAGTAGAATGATGGTCAGAATACTCATCAAGGGGGACAAACGTCTGCGAGCGGGAGTAGTCATGTGTATAATTGACGCCTAATCGGTTCAAGACAGATGAGAAATACTCATGGCGATTGATTTTACCATCGACTACCCGTGTGCGCCGAAAGACGCGCTCTCGACACAGGGCATCATTGACCGGCTGAAAGGCGAAGCCCGCGCCAAAGCGATTATCAAGCTGTTCCGCGACGCTGGGGATGACCGTCCGCCCTCGCAAATGGGCTTTGAATTCACGCGCAGTACGCCGGAAGGCACAGAAGAAAACCGCGTCATCGTCGTGCAAGAATTATTGGACGCGGCGTCGGAATTGGATGTTTGGGAAGGGGCGTGTGCGACTTGCCCCGCCAATCGTACCCAGAAGCGCTACGGCTGCACTGGTCAGATTGAATATCCCCTCAGCGGCAGGGGCGAGGCGTGGCTGCTCGACCAGATGCCCCCGCCCGATGATACCCTGATTTGGCTGTTGCTCAAGCAAGGCGTAGACGAATTTCAATATGACGGCAAAACGGTTGAAGTGTTGCGCCAACAGACCGACTCATACTTTGAGGACAACGTTCCGGCCATACGCTCATTGGGCGAATTCATGCTCAACGCCAATCAGACCTTCGAGATGCTGTTCGTGCTGCGCGAGGCCTCGATTTACCCCAATCATGGGTCGATTTTGCTACTGTTCGCGGGAGCTATCAGCCGCGATGTCGAAGCCAATCTGTTGATGAAGATGGTTCCGCGTCCGCCAGATGCCGAAAAGCGGTTCGCTTTCAAGTTTCAAGAGCAACCGGATGACGACCCGACCACAACGCAGCTTAAAGGGTTTTTCAAAGCGCTGTGGTTGGGTTGGATTCTCAATGTGCGCGTGCTGCTGGATGTCTAGGGCTTAGGGAGTCCTTTGTCCTCAACGGGGTCAAGCAGATTTAGGATGTCCGTGATGAGGACGTTCATACGCTGAGTCCCGGCCATAATCTGGTCAAGATGCTGCTGGCGCTTATCTTCGGTCATTTGGTTAGAATATTGTTGCAACAATTCGCCCGATGACCGAATAATCGCCAGCGGATTCCGCAGTTCATGAGCGATTCGGTGCGCCACGCGGTCACGGAAAACCGCCAATTCGTGTTGCTTCTGGCGCTCAATGCGTTCGCGTTCGACCTCTAACAGCTCGTCCAACGACGTGCCGCCGTCGGCGGTGTCCAGCGGAATATCGACCCGCCCACGCAGCGCATACAGGCTGCGGAGGATGGTCAGACGCGCCTCGATTTCTTCTTCATGCAGCGCGGCGCGGAGTTTCAGCGCGTCTTGATCACAGTCCAGCGAGTCGAGTTTGCTGCCGATTTGGGTGTGGAGTTCAGCCAGTGTGTCGAGGATAGCGACCAGCGTGTGACCGTGCCTGTGGATTTGGGCGATGTCTCTCGCCTTTTCCAGATGGGCGATGGCCGCATCAAAATTACCGCACGCACGCTCTAGTTTTGCCCATAGCGTATGGATTTGGATTTGCAAGCGCGGAATCGACGGCGTTTCGACCATTGGCAGCGCCAAAGCATAGAATTTCCCGGCCTCGGCGTGGTGAGATTGCCGGAAAGAATCCTGCCCCAATTCGGTATAGATAACGGCCATCACCCCACCAGCGGGGTGTGCAGCGACCACCTCTAGCGCTCGAAAAAGGTGAGTTTCAGCCTCTTGATGCCGCCCCATTTGTGAGTAGGTACTACCGAGGTTAAGCATCAAAATCGCCCGTGCCATGCCGCCGCCGGATGTGCGCGATAGCATCGTCAAGCCGCGTTCAAATAAGACCAGCGCGTGTTCTGGCTGCTCACGGTGCAGCGCAATCACGCCGAGGTCATTGAGCGTTAGTCCCATTGAATCGGGATACTTGTGTTCGGTGGCGATTTGCTCGGCACGCTGGTAACAGGCCATCGCCTCGTCGTTGAGGTGGACGCTCAATAGCGCCGCCCCCAACATCCCCAGCGCACGCACTTCCTCGCGCAAGTGGCCGTATTCTTGCGCCAAGAGCAGCGCCCGAGTCGCCTGTTCGACCCCGCTGGCGGAATCCCCTTCCAGCGTGTGCGACCACGCGATATAAGACAAGGCTTTGGCTTGCGAGTCGGTAGCCCCGACCTGTTCGGCCAGCACCAGCGCTTCTTGCGCCAGCGGCATAACCCGCAACGGGTCAATGAATTTAAGCTGGTCTAACTGAATCAGCAAGTTGGCAAGTTGTTTGGCGGTTTCAATCACGGGTATAGCGTTCATGGGGTTCAATGACTCACCCAGAAAAATCGGGTTTTCGTTTTGCGAACATTGGAATAATGTTACATCAAAGTGCCAGAGGATTCAATTAAGGTGATTTTCCTAGGAGTCACTTGGACTGAATTGGCACTCGCTTTTAGAAGTGCGACGTGTTTCTCTATATAGGATCGCCTACTAAAGGACACCTTTCAATGCCCTATACTCCTATCGAAGCCACCGCCCGCCTGCGTGATTTCCCGGTTGAACTTGAAGCCCTGGTCTCCTCGCTGACGGATGAGCAACTCGACCATAAAATGCCCGGAGAGTGGACGACTCGCCAGATTGTGCATCATCTGGCCGACAGCCACATGAGCGCGGTATTCCGCTTCAAGCTCCCGCTGACCGACCCGACGCCGCCTAATTTCATCGTCTATGATCAAGACGCCTTTGCGGAATTGGCCGATTACAAGCTCCCGATTGAGCCGTCGATCATCTTATTGCGCGGCCTGCACGCCCGATTTGCCGCGCTGCTAGAATCGCTAACCGACGCCCAATGGCAGATGGCCGGTTCGCACCCCCAATGGAAATTGGTCACAGTGGCCGAAGTCGCCTCGCGCTATGCCGACCACTGCGACAATCACATCGAGCAAATCACCCGCGTCTTAGCTTACCGCGAGGGGTAGAGTCACGCGGCTGCCGGGTGCGCCTTGTTCAATCAAGGTGCTGAGACCTTCAAATGACCGATCCATGACGGCTACGATACTGCCGTCTGGATAACGAATCCAAACGCTGGGCGTGCTGCTTGCGCCAAGTTCTCTTGCGAAGTTCACATCAATATCCACCTGATCAGCGGTCTCGGCACAGATTTCCACCTTCTCTAGGCTCAGGCCGAATTGCTCAACCAGCATCTTCCCGGCTTGGGTCGCGGGGATAGGTGATGCGCTCATCATGTCATAGAGGGTGTTATTGGCGAGGAAATAATTCGCCCCATACTCAGCGACACATTCGATCCACCCACCTAAGATGACGGTGCTTTCGCCGCCTGCTGTGGGCAATATGCGCCGTTCATAGCGCACCTGTCCGCTGGCGACATAGGTCATAATCAGTTGGTCAATCGTCGGCTTGTAGGCTTGGCAGTGCGGGCAGTACCAATCCTCAAATACGAGGATGGTGATTGGCGCTTCGAGGTCGCCGAGGATGAATGCGCCATCATCGGCGCGATTGACCCGCAGCGTGCTGATGAGCGCATCCAGTTCTGTAAACGTATCGTCCTCGGTGACAGGCGGTGTATCCGGCGGAAGCAACCGAGGGGGTATCATCGCTTGGGCGAGGTCATCCGAGAGCATACAGCCCAACATACTCAGAGTCAGGGCAAGCAATAGCAAAGTGCGACGCATAAATTAAAATCTCCGTTACGAAACATGTTTATCTTATCCGATAGGGGTTTGGCGCGCCAAACCCCTAATTATAGGTGTACTTTACGATCCGCCGCTGGAATCTTCCAACAGGTCACGGGTATTCAGCGATTGCACCGGGCGGGCATTCAGGTCAAAAATTGCGTGGAATGCGCCGATTTGTGCGCTAGACAACTCTACCGGTTCAGATAGCACCAACCAGCGGACACCTTGCGAGCATGGCGGGGTGGTCAGCGAGCCGCCGTAGGTTGTGAAAAGGCGCTCGGCGGGCAAAAGGGTATTGGCGTCAATCATCCATTCATTGGCTTCTGGCTCGTTCTTTTCGGCGGGCAGATTGGCGAAAATATCCGCAAAGGCCGGGTTATCGACATCCGATTCCCTCAGTAAGACGCCCACCACCGCCAACGCACCATCGGCGCTCTGATGGACGAAATGCAGTTCCATCCCAAACGATTCCCCGTTGACCGTGTGTTCGCTGGGGGTGTGGAAGTGGAATTGCAACAGCTTATATTCAATTTCGTTGTAGATGATGCTGCTGCCCTCGTCATACTTGACCTGAATCGTATGGCCGTTGTTGAAGATGCCCAGCGCGGACGGCGAATAGTTGAATTCGATGTCGCTCAGGTTAAGTTCTTGTGCGCCGCTGATGTCGATGGGGGATTGTGCTTGTCC
>Ga0163154_10009439_pt1 | contig 11127 bp, 4 predicted proteins | sample OliLakLV19MP9P1_FD_148649 | JGI IMG/M metagenome (GOLD analysis project Ga0163154, IMG submission 148649) | Freshwater microbial mat bacterial communities from Lake Vanda, McMurdo Dry Valleys, Antarctica - Oligotrophic Lake LV.19.MP9.P1 | ecosystem: Environmental > Aquatic > Freshwater > Lake >...
CATGTTCACCTTATATCTCTCGACTCAGGTGATAGGGTCGATACTACCTCCCCTATGGGGAAGGCATTCTTCCAAATAGCTGGTGTGTTCGCAGAATTAGAACGGGGAATGATTAACGCTAGAACTAAAGCCGGTATCCAAAAAGCTAAATTGGATGGGGTGAAATTTGGTAGGACTCTTGGAAGCATCAATAAAAAAACACCCCACAAAATCGAGCGAATAAAAATCTTTCTACAAGCAGGTAAAAGCTATGACTGGATTAGCGGGGAACTATCTGTAAGCAAGCAAACTATTGCTCATATCAAAAAATCTTTATCTCATCCCTTACTTCTACCTTCATAGCATCTTAGTTTTCTCATCTAGATTTGCTAGTTGTATACTCTTGTAGCTTAACATTTATAGCCTTTTTATTAAAATACCCCGCCGCAAGCAGCGGGGTATTTTAAAATGATTTTATTTTATCGAATCGAATTTACGCCGCAAGCGGCGGGGAATTCAACCCTAAGAGATTAAATAATAATATGTTTCTACACAGCCTTTTAATAATACGTTTTATCTTTTTGATTCGTGTTATGGTAAGTTTATAAAACATTGACTATCAGGACTTTTATTTCTAAATAGGAGAAATTTAATGCGGCACGCCTACTTTTTTATTGTTTAGACAGATTTTTCCACATTTTCCGTAATTGATTTTTATGAATCTTTTCGGAACCCTCTTTTTTTGCAAAAATTCGTGGCCTGATTTTTGCAAATTTCACCTTAGTTGCTAAGAGTCTGATTTGACAATTATTAGATTATTCTTTTTGTAGAATTGCGCCCTTTTTATTGAAGTAAAAAAATCATTTATATCGTTCTAATTTCAAAGATTATAATAGTTGATTGGTTGTTTAAACTAGGAGAAATTTAATGCGAAACTAGGAGAAATTTAATGCGAAGTGGGAGAAATTTAATGCGAAACTAGGAGAAATTTAATGCGAAGTGGGAATAGAAAAGGGAAAATTCTCTTATCTATTCCTATTATTTTATATAATTCGTTAATATTCAGATAGTTTTATTTAAATTTGACATCTAAATGGAGGAGTGATTACAATAGGTCAGAACTACTTATTAAGCTAAGGGAATAAGAAGCGGGAGAAATTTAATGAGCTGAATAATGCTGTTTTACACATGTTTGATAGATGTCTTCATGTATGTATGGTTTATAAGTAGGAGAAATTTAATGCCGATTAAACATAAATAAATGGCTCGTATATGCAAGAAATTAAGAAAATAGATAAGAATCAGGTCGTTGTAAAATATAACGCACAGGACAGCGAGGTGTTTGTTATGCAATCTTATTTTATAACTATGTCCCGTCATAATCTAAATATCCATGCGTTACGTATTATGACTAGGATTATTCAAACTTTACAACCCAATATGGAGTATAACAAAGACCGTTCTGCTATTCAACGCACTATTTTTGGTGATTTTATATTGAGGTTGCCTACTAAGGATTTACTTCCAGCCAATAGTGAAAATTATTGGGCTGTTAAAAATGCACTTAGAACAATGGAAGAGGAAGTTATTGAAATCATTGGTAAGGATTCTCAGGGAGAGTATAGAACCAATGCTAGGCTTATTATGAAGTCCAAGTATTATATGAATAATCAGATGGTTGAGATACAGTTGGATAGGGATTTGTTACCTGACATGCTCGCACTAGCTAAGAATTATTCTAGATACTTAGTTGACGTCGTGTTTAACTCTTCCTCTACTTATACAGCTAGGCTTTATATGTTTATTAGCCATTGGAAGGATAAACGTAAAATAAGTGTTTCCATCAACTCCTTGCGTGATTGGTTAAGATTAGGTAATAAATACGAACTATCTAAGGACTTTAGAAAGTTTATACTTGAACCTGCAGCTAAAGATCTGAAAACTAGGGCTGATGTATGGTTTGAAATAGAAGCTCCTATGAAGGAGGGTAAGGCTATTACTGGTTATGTATTTAAGATTTATAAACGTAGTAATAATCAAGCTTTAAACATGGCTCATAGCCAGAATATTAAGTACGCATTAACCGAATTCTTTGGCTTGAATGCTTATCATTTTAAGCAATTAGAAAATATTATTAGTAAGCCTGAACTGCACGCACATATTAACGAAAAAATAAGGGAGATATATGACTATGTCCGCAGTGGCAATATCAAAAATATCAAGGCTTATGTGGTGAAATCATTGAAGAATGAGTTTGCTGAGCACTTCGATCAATTAAAGGAATTAGCAGAATGATTATTTCATTACATTTAGAACCTTTTCATAATCTTTTCATACACAGTCTTAAGAAGGCTAACCCAACCATCTGCAAGCTAGTTTCAAGCTTTCTCTCACAATTTTTCCACAATCGCCTACATTTATCTAGCCAGGCAAAACTCCTTTCTACCACCCAACGCTTGGGTATAACCTTAAATTTATGCATTTCACTTCTCTGTAAAACTGGCCTTGCTATTTTTTTGTGGGAATGCTAATTGTTTTTTTAGATATATCCCAGAAAAAAGAAGAAGAAAAACCAGTAAAAACTGGTAAAAAGAAAAAGAAAAAAGAGACTTGGTTGATTAAGCTTTCAAAGGGCTTTTGTCAAGGATTCGGGGGTGTCAAAAAAATACTACCTGAATAGGTGGAGATTTTTTTGGTAGGGTTGGGGTGTGCGGAGAACCAGCATGGCTTGTCCTTGACAAAAGGAGTGTGATGGGATATGTGGTTTGAAAGCTTAAATTGGGTTTCTTTTTTGTTTTAGAGCTTTTAATAATAATAAATCGCGAAAAGCGAGCCGCCTGCGAGCGCGAACGAGCCCGCCATGCGGTGAGCTGTGAGTGAAGAGCGTAGTAGTAAAAATACTACCTGACTAAAGGAAGGTGGAGATTTTTACTGGGTTAGAAAGTGAACGAACAGCGGGCATGGCGTCGAAGGCTTTTTTGCCTGGGTGTGTAAAATAATAGGGTGTGGGTAGTTTTGCCGAGCTTGCGAGGTAAAAGCAGATGGAGTGGGCAAAAAAGCCTGTGGCGAGTGAGCCAGCAGGCGAGCCTAACGCTGCGTGCGTAAGTGCCCCGTAAAAAAAATGATGAGGGTGTCGAATTCCATAAGTGGGGGTTCGGGGGCACTGGGAGCACGTCATGAGCGAGGAGTGAACGTGTGAAACAAAACAAGTGAAGGGAGTAAGGGACGAGCGAACCTGAGCGGTATATGCAAGGGCAAGCATAGCGCAGAGGCCGCTAGGCCGTCCCTTGCATATATGTTTTGTGGAACGAAGTGAACGACGAGCGAATACCTTTTTACGTGCTACGGTTGTTTGGGACATGGGCATTTCTATTTTACATGTATACTCATTAAAATTTTAGACACTAGACAGCCGCAAGCAACAAATATTTTTAGAAATACTTGGATGTATGCTAGCTATTTCTTAACATGATTCCCACCTAGCAACTGAAGTTTTTTAAGTTGCTATTTTAACTTTAAGCTTAAACCTTATGGAAGCAAGAATCTATTCTCTAGGTCAGCGATGGATGGCCTATATACTACTTTTTTCATTTTTCTTACAGAGTTGCGGTAACTTTTCTAATCCGATTATACCTACAAAAGAGAATAAATTTCAAATAAACCAAAGGGAAAATAATCCAAAAATAGATAGGCAACGCGAAGAAGCTAATGAGCTTATGGCTCAAGGAGGTCATACAGTGACTATCTATGAAAAAGAGGGCCAATTGCAAGCTATGGTAGAAGAAAATCTACCAGAAGGCTTCAACAAAACTTATAGGAGGTTACCTGTCTACATGGAAGCAGGGACAAACCCAGCAGAAATAGCACTGCTAGACAAGAAGCTACAAGAGCGCTTGGTGGAAGTTAAATTACCTACAAGTGGCCAACTAGGCCATGTATATATAGGTAAGAGAGGTTTAATGGGAGGTATGAGAAAACAAGAAATAAGTAGTACAACTAAGGATACAAAGAAGAAAGGTAAAAAAAACACAGATGAACAAGAGAAAGATGGCGCAAAGGATCAAGAAGAAGTTAAGAAGAAGGAAGGATCTGAGACCTCTATGAAAGATGAAGAAAAAAAAGCAAAAGGAGCAATAGATGAGCTTAATAAGCTAATAGACCAAGGAGCGGATTTAAGTGATCAAGATTATACAGTACTAGGGGAAGCCTTATACTTAGCGCTAAATAATGAGCATCCGAAGCGTGTTGATAACATTGTAAATAAATTTTCATCTACAAAAGATAAGCCTAAGCTAGACGCAATAATAGGTTATACTTTATATCTAGCTGCCAAAAATTCAAATTTGAAAACCATAGATGCAAAGCTTGCCTCCAAAAACGTTCTGACACGTATGGGTATGGCTCTTAGCTTATTAAAAGCAATACAAAGAAGAAAAAGTAAAGAGCTACAAACTTTGAGTAAAAGTTTCATTAAACATATAGATAACGGTATGTTATCGTACTTGTTAGATAAGTTTGTTGACCAGATTAATCAGGATGATAATGAATCAGCTCAAGAAGATTTTCTATTTCTTGCTAATCACATTGAAATACCAGATACTCTATTGGATGGAATGAGAAAAAATTTGCGATCTGCTGTAACAGCTCCAAAAGAAGGTTTATCTGAAACGAAAAAAGAAGAAGAAATAAGAAAAAATAAAGAAAAGATCGTACGTGAATTTCTGAAAAAAATTACAGCATATCAAAATATTGAAAAAAGACTACGTTTTGCTATCCCACTTCCAGCTGCCCATCTCGGCATACCTATTTCGTATAATGTCAAAAAACCTATCTCAGCAGATCGTAAAAAGGGAAATTATTCAGATTCAGAAGAGGAGTATGAAGAATCCCCTCATTTTAATGGAGTATATAATCTTACTAAATACGGTATTCTTAACATAGAAGAACAAAGTACATTTGATGGTTTCGAGAAAGAATTTATTAATAACTATGTTACTGACTATGCTGATATTACTCCTAACAAGCTAAAAAAGGATGCAGAAACTATACATAAAAGCCTAAAAGAAATAAGTAAGAACTTTCCTATTGATAGGGTAACCATATTATGTGTAGCACTCAGACAAAATGATGGACGCATTAAAAAGTTTGTATTTACTACCCAGTTATCTGTTTACCAATTTACTTATTCGAATCATTCTAAAAAGTGCTTTTCCACTAAAGAAACCATGCAAGCTATTGTTAAAAAAGCTCATGAATTAGGCTATCATGTGGTCATGGCTCAACAAGCGCATGCAGAAGCTGAGTTTATGCAGTTTTTGCAAGAAAGACCTACTAGGTATACGCATATAATTTCCATGGGATGTAGCAGGGAACATTGCTTAATATGCGGTAAAATGCTTGAGAAAGTATTTAGGCCAGATATGGTAAAAAAAACAAGTGGAAATGGAGTTGAAAGTACAGATAATAAATATGATAGATGGCTTATTCCAAGCGCTCTTGATTATTTTTTAAAAAAACAAGGCTATGATATACTACAAGATGTGGTTAAATCAACTCGTGAAAATATTTTATTTTGTAACGAAGAGGCCAAGCAAAAGTATTGGAAAGACCAGAACCAAGAAAAACATAAGAAATTAAATTCCAAAACAAAATGGGATCAGAGACTTTGGGCAAAAAGTAAACATATAATAAGGAAAGAAAATACACCTACGCCAGTACAGTCTGCAGCAGATAACAGGCAGCAAGCAGAGAAGCAGATTCACCAGCCTATCTTAAGGTTACCAAGCAGGACTCAACTACCACCTATGATTATTTATCCAAGTAGTCAATCCACTGAACAGGTACACGGAAAGAAAAAACATCAGCGTATGCAGCAGTTGAAGACTATACAGCCATTGACAGATCAAGAAAAGCAAGAATTGCATACCAGCATATTACAGACCTTGCAAAATCCTATTTGGAAACGATATGCATTAAGTAGTCAGCTAACTACCACACAGTTGTTACCCGATACACAGCTACAACTACCCCCTACGCAAGGACATTACCAACTAGCTTGTGTTCAGGAAAGTTTTCAGCCACTTGTTCCTATGTTGAGCTTGCAAACAAGAGAAAAATATCACATCATCTTGGTACAAGATATGGGCTATTGGTGGGGGATTATACAAGACAAGAGACCAGGCTTCTCACGAAATATGGTGTTGCCTGTGTTATATCCTAATCATGCTAATGGGGAAGAGCTAAGTCTTTCTACTCAATATACGGTAGAGGCTTTGATTCAAATGGATCCAGCAGTACAACAGCAGCTGGTTCATATCTTTTCGCGAGATAGATCCCTTAAAAATGGGTTTGTATATACGGGAGAGGAGATGGGGCTGGTGGGGGGATGTAAAAAAAGAAATAATGAAACAGAAGTTGCTAGAAAGAGGACAGAACAAAAGAAGAGAGCAGAGGAAATGAATAGACGGAAAAAAGCAGCAAGAGATAAAATAGAGCAAGAAAAAAGGATTATACAGGGTGAGGTGTGGAAAGCGAATAGGAAGGAAAGTGTCGCTAAAGGTACTATACCAAGCGAGGTTAGTAAAATAAGTTCAGGTACAAAAGGTTATACAGGACTACCAGCTGTATTGGCAAGTCTTGATAATGAGAAAAAAGAAACCCTTGCCTGCATCAACGAACTAAAAGCATCTAGAGATTCATTTACAAAGAATTCAGCATATTCAGAACATATTTTACCCCAGGATTACGCTCTGTGTGATAAAGCTATAAAAGACATGGAGCAGCATAATGGGTATATAGAACAAGAAAGAAAGAGTGTTATCGCAATAGTAGAACAGCGGGCTGAAGCAGATTTTCAAAGAACCCAAGGAGATTGGGATAAGATGGCTCAAAGTGAGATAACAAAGGTGAATGACATGTTGAAAAGTAATTGGGTTCCACAGGTCTCAGATAATCCTCAAGCTGCTATAGACCGAATACAAGCTAACATACGTGAGTGTGAGGATTTCAAAAAAGGCGTTGAATTATTACCAAACATCCGAAAAAAAGTAGATGAGCAGCTACAAAGAGAAAAAGCAAGATTAGCGGACATTATCCAAAAGGTAAAAACTCTGATGGAGAACCCACAGCCCCAAGCAGAAGAATTGCCAAAAAAGAATGAGAATGCTGCCAAGCTCCAAGAGCTGGCTAACGCCACTGACCCTGTTGAAGTAAAGAACCTGGCCATATCGGCTTTGGAATGTGGGGAATGTAACTTATTGGAGTTTGCAATTAAAACAAAGGAATTGTCTGTACAAGCAACTGACTCTGCAGGGGATACACTTTTACATCAGGCTGTAAAAAATAATCAACTTGATGTTGTGGAGCTACTGTTAAAATGTGGTGCTAAGAAAGATGCTGTAAATGAAAGGGTAATGAAAACAAGAAAAGCAAAGATAACCCCTGAAACGCTAGCTGCTGGTAACAAAGAGATGGAGGAATTATTAAAAAAATGGAAATAGGTAATTAATCCTAGTAGTCCGTTAAAAGATAAATTTATAGAACATTTTAAAGTGACACATTATGAACAAACTTACAAAAATCATTTTGATTAGTTTATTATTCAGCCATTTGTTAGTGGGGTGTAAAGTTTTTAAACAAGGTGATTGTGGGTTTGACGAGCAGTCGTGTGGAGCTATAGGGCAGCCTGGTCATGGATCTTATGAAATTATGGTTGAACCAGGTATTACACTTACGGATAAATTAGAAACGCTAGAAAAACAGGAAAAAGAACGTCGTGAAAAAGTCAAAAAAATATTAGAGGAACAAGAAAGGCAAGCAAGTGAACGAGCCCAAAAACAGCAAGAGCTTACCAAAGCACAAGAAGTCCAGAAGCATAATTTACAATTAAAGAACGGGAAGATATTTATTCATCAAAAGAGGGCTTTCAATTTTAAAGAAATCAAAAAATTATTGGAATTGATTACGGGTAATGTTGGTTATTTTAACGATGAAAAACAGTTACTGGATGAAGAGTGTAAGGAAGATATAAGTAATACATTCATTCAAATCAACAAAGAGTTAAAAGGTATCCAAGAAGAGATAGACGGCATAGAGAGGTGTCTCCATACATCAGAAAAGAGTCCCTATTTAAACAACGATGAAAAAGAAAAAGACAAAAAAGACTTAGAGTTAGCTAAACGACTTATAAAAGACTTGGAGAGGTATCAAGAAGAATTATACAAGCTCTTGAAAAATAGAAGAGCGGAAATCAATAATAATGACCTGAATGCTATTTGTTTGGAGAAAACTACTTTACATGAAGCAGCCTCAGCGGGAGACGTAGAGTTGGTTCAAAGGATTCTGGCTCAAAGAGGAAGCCCCATCGATTCCATGGATAACCAAGGGAACACAGCCTTGAGCTTAGCGGTGGAAAAAGGGCACTTGGATTTAGTGAAACTGTTGATGAAAGCAGGTGCTTCCTTCAAGCATCCTAAGAATTGGTCCCTCCTTCATTGGGCTGCTTATCATGGGCAATTGGCGGTAGTTAGATATCTAGTAGAAGAAAAGAACATCCTTCCACTAACATTTGATTCAGAAGGGAATACAGCATTAATACTAGCTTTAGGCAATAAACACGAAGCTGTAGTATCCTATTTAAGAGGGAAGACTCATTTGCCTACATTCTATGCTGTTTTGAAAGAGGATCTAAAGAAACGTTTGGGTGGGCAAATGGCTACATCTGTGCAAAAAATTTGTGAGTATGCGAACGTGGATCCAGCAGATTTCAACATAGAGAAATTAATAGAAGGCTTTGTGGAAAGTATGCAAACTATTGCTGAAAATGGAAAGGTTGCATATGCTATCCCATCCAATCAGTTGAATAAAGAAGAATTACAAGAGGGGGAATCTGCATTACAACCACAAGTCAGTGGGATTTTACAAGATTTATTGAATGAACTAAAACGTTATTCCCCCAATCTATCTGAATCAAATCAAAAAAAGCTGGATAAACTATCAATAGAAAAGCTACAACCACGAATAGCAGCATTTGTCAAACGAGTTCATACAATTAAAAAAGAATTAATTCAATTTAGTCAAGAACAGGAGAGACAAACGCAAGAAAAAATAGAGCGGATGAAAGCTGAGACAGAAAAACTGGAACAACAGGTACAGCAAGTGGAACAAGCGGCTGTAAAGGTGGAAGTACAAAAAAGGGAGTATGAAGAAAAGCACAGTCGTTACGAATTAGCTACCAAGAATATAGCTGTGCCTTCTGTGAAATACTTTTTTATACCTAACTACAGACAGTCTAATGTCAAGGGAATAATAAAGTACATGAAGTTTATACAGGAAGATATAGCTCAAAACACTGTTAATACGCCTTTAATCCCTGAGCAACAACAAGACCTTCAGTCATTGCTTCAACAGATCGCCAAAGAGGAGCAAGAGCTAGCCATATCGTATAGAGATTTAAAAAATTATGTGGACCATCGAGATGGAGATCTAGTATTTTTGGAACAAGCGAAGAAAAAAAGAATGTTGATGGAATTTATACGAGAGGATATGACTCAAAATCGTATTCATATTTTGACTGATGAACAACAACAAGACCTTCAAGTATTGCTTGTACAGATCTATGAAGATGGGGAAGAGTTGATCTCCTCTTATAAAGACATAAAAAATTATGTGGAACACCGAGGTGGGTATCAAGAATTTTTGAAGCGAGCCAAGCAAAAAGGAATACTTGAAGAAGAAGCAATTAAAATAGAAGCAGCATGTATCAACCGCAAACTGGAGAATACACAATTAGCTAAGCAACTTTTAGAGGAGCTTCAATCGATAAAAAAAGAAGCCTATGAGATCTTGAAAAATAACCAAGAAGATGTATCCAACTACATAGGTGCCCATCAGTATGATGCTCATTTTGAAAATGATTATAGCAAGCAAGAGCTAGTGCATTATATAGGTTCGTATGGGTTAAAAGATCCGTCTACTAAGTATCAGCTTGATGTAGCCTTTTTTAAGGATAGACTGATTGAAGCTGTAGAAAAAGAACTGATGGGAAAAGTTATAGTAGATCGAGCAGTTTTAGAGCGAATCTTTCAAAAAGCGTACCAACTAGCGGAAAAAGCTCAACCAGCTTTAGAATTAAAAGTTCAGTTTTTTGAAGCGCTTAAAAAATATTGGGTGCTAGAATTGCAGAATACCCTATTGAAGTCATCTAAAACCAAAATGGATATGGACTTTTATAGCGAAATATTTAATGATGTTTATCGCAAAACAGCGCAAGCATGGGATGAGGAAGCTCAAAAAGAGCAGGCATTTATAGCGACTTTACGCGACATGTTCCAACATTCGACTGTGGCCATTTTGCAAAAAATAGGTGCTCAAGAACCTGTGGATACATCGTATATCCTACCTATCTTGCAAGCCATGCCGCTGAAGGCGCATATAGAAAAATACTATCCTTCCCATCAAGTGATTCCCTATAGGGATAGGCATGATTATGTCACTGGATTAGTTATGCATAGCCTATTCACGGCAGTACCCGTATCTTTAGTGCAGACGATTCAGCATAAGAAGTTAAATGATGTTAAGAAACAGGCAAATCGACTCCGTACAGGGGTTAGTGCATACCTCAGATAATAACTATACAACTGTGGGTTGGTACCATTATAGGCATAGCTGGTTAGCGGTTAGTTTTCCAATAGGGCAAATGCTTACCAATTATAGGAAGTAATATGAGAAAATGTTTTGCTAGCTATATTTGGCTATTAGCAATAGGAATGTTAGCTATTTGGTTAACCCAATGTAGTTGTAATAATCCTCCAGAAGAAAAATTCTCAAAGCCAACTGATTCTCCTAATCCGCCCAATCCACCTGACACTCGTAATGGAGCTATGGTGAAACGAGCCAAAGAGAGGGATGGAAGTGATTTTTTGATTAAAAAATTGCAAGAAGTGGAGAGTAAGGCTGTAGGGATGGATATTGATGAGCGCCAGGCAGGGACTCAGAATACTGCATTACATGAAGCCGTATCTTTGGGGGACATAGCGCTTATCAGGTACTTGTTAGCTAACCATGCAGATTTCAAGGCAAAAAACAGCAAAAATGAGACACCCTCTGACATAGCCGTTAAGCAGGGTTTTGCACAATCTTTCCTCGATG
>Ga0163154_10009443_pt1 | contig 11118 bp, 10 predicted proteins | sample OliLakLV19MP9P1_FD_148649 | JGI IMG/M metagenome (GOLD analysis project Ga0163154, IMG submission 148649) | Freshwater microbial mat bacterial communities from Lake Vanda, McMurdo Dry Valleys, Antarctica - Oligotrophic Lake LV.19.MP9.P1 | ecosystem: Environmental > Aquatic > Freshwater > Lake >...
TCGCCTTGTCCTTCACGGTTAAATGAGCGTTTTTCGCCAAAAGATGATTTCTCACCAAAAGAGCGTTTTTCACCAAAAGAGCGTCTTTCGCCTTGTCCTTCACGGTTAAATGAGCGTTTTTCGCCGAAAGATGATTTCTCACCAAAAGAGCGTTTTTCGCCAAAAGAACGTCTTTCGCCCTGCCCTTCACGGTTGAATGAGCGTTTTTCGCCTTGCCCTTCACGATTGAAAGAGCGTTTTTCACCAAATGATGATTTTTCACCAAAAGAGCGTTTTTCGCCTTGTCCTTCACGGTTAAATGAGCGTTTCTCACCAAAAGGACGTTTTTCGCCTTGCCCTTCACGATTGAAAGGGCGTTTTTCGCCTTGCCCTTCGCGATTGAAAGAGCGTTTTTCACCAAATGATGATTTTTCACCAAAAGAGCGTTTTTGGCCAAAAGAACGTCTTTCACCTTGCCCTTCGCGGTTGAATGAGCGTTTTTCGCCTTGTTCTGCGCTGTTAAAAGAACGTTTGAAAGGGCGTTTTTCGCCTTGCCCTTCGCTATTGAATGAGCGTCTTTCGCCTTGCCCACTATCGTTACTACGTTTGAAAGGTTGTTTGTCGCCATTGCGCTTCGCAGCGAAATTTTTTTTGGGGCGACTGAATCGGTTGTTTTCCATAAAAGAGTGAGGGGCAAGGGAGTAGAACGCGCCCCATCGCGTTTGTAAAAATATAGGCAATATAAAATGCCTATAGGAGAACAAAATGACATTGCATTTAGTTCCCCAGATTATAAATAATAATTAAATTTTATGCGTATAGATAGACAACACACTCAAACGTTATGATTGTTTATACTTCTTCTACCAACAGGCTTTGTATTTCTTGCAGTGCCTTTTCGGTAAGGGGTTTAGTAATAAACTTGATAACATACTCGTTATCAACAATTTTGGCGATGTCGCGTTTGTTGTTGGAACTTGAAAGTATAATAATTTTGCACTTTTGTTTGATGTGGTCGGGAAAGGTTTCGAACTCGAACAAAAACACAAAACCATCTACAATGGGCATATTGATGTCCAAAAATATCACATCGGGCAGTTCCGCGTTCTCGTTTTGTACTGATTCGAGGTACTCTAAAGCACTTTTCCCAGAGTTTTTTACAATAACTTTCTCTGCGAATTTAGTGATTTCGATGATGCGTTTGCTAATGAAATTGTCGGTATCGTTGTCGTCCACTAACAGGACGAGGTTTACGCTCTTATTTGCCATTGGTATATTTTTTTGCAAATTTATGATTTATTCCTAATAAACAAAAATTTTGAGGTTATTATATGTATATTTTCTTTGTATTACACAAAAAAAAAATGTAGGGTTTATGTTTAAGGGATAGAAACGGCTACAGGCAAGTTCTTCCCGTTGTATAAATGCGTTTGTTGGATAGCAAAATGGAGTATGTATTTGCCCATTTCTTGCGCGCTCACTGTGGCTTTATAGGCAGGAAAGGCTTGTTGGAGCATTTCGGTATCCACTGCGCCCAAACACAAACAATTTACGTGGATATTCATAGTTATCAGTTCGGCTGCGAGACATTCGGTCAGGGTAGCAAGTGCGCCCTTGGACGTACTATAGGCAGATAAGCCTGCGAACTTACTGCTTCCTTGAAACCCGCCCATGCTTCCTATGTGTAGGATATGCCCACGCCCTTGCCTGCCCATGTGCGGTACGCAGAGTTTTGTAAGGCGGACAACCGCCATCAGGTTCACAGTTAGGCTTTCCGCCCAATCTTCTTCGGATAATTCCAAAAAAGGTTTATTTATCAAAATGCCTGCGTTATGAATGAGTACATCAATGCTTCCCCAATATTGAATGTGTGGAAGGATTGTTTGTATATCGGCTATTTGTGCAAGGTCAATTTTGGCTATTTTCAACGTTTGCGTGTAAGTTGTTTGTAAAGTTTCTAGGGCGGTAGTATTGCGTGAAATAGCCAATACATGATGCCCTGCTTCCAATGCTTCTTGTGTGGTTGCATAGCCTATACCGCGTCCTGCGCCTGTAATGATGATATTCATAGTTTTATTTTTTGATAGTTTTATGTACGTTCCACCAGCCTTTGTCTATTTCCATGCCCAATTTTTGATAAAAGTGGACTGCTGATTCGTTCCAATCCAATACTTGCAAAGTCATACGTTGGCAATTTTCGGTCTGTGCATGTCGTTCTAGTGTTTGGATAAGCCCCTCTCCTATTTTGTTGCCTCTGTATGCAGGTTGCACATAAATATCTTCAAGGTAAAGCACTTTGCCTTTCCAAGTTGAATAACGGTAATAATAAAGGGCAATGCCGATAATTTGCGTAGCGACTTCTGCGACATAAAAGCCAAACAACGGCTGTTCGCCAAAACCGTCTTGCTGAAGCTGGGCGGGGGTATTGGTTACTTCAGGCAAGGCGCGTTCGTATAGTGCCAATTCACAAATAAGTGCGTATAATTGCGGTATATCTTCAGGCGCGCCTCGTCTTATGGTGTATTGCATAGTATCAAAATTTTATTGTATCCAAAACAACAAGCAAATATATGCTAAAAAAACTTAACTACCTTGCTTTTCTTCTTTTTATATGCTTTTCGCATCTTGGTAATGCGCAAAAACTACAACTCGGTGCGGAATGTATGGACGATTATCTGCCCTTGCTACGCGCAAAACGTGTGGGGTTGGTAGTGAATCATACCGCCTTGGTGCAAGGTGTTCATTTGGTTGATACACTCAAGGCGTTGGGTGTGCAGATAGTCAAAATTTTTGCCCCAGAGCATGGCTTTCGAGGCAAGGCAGACGCAGGCGAGTACGTCCAAAACCAACAAGACAAACAAACAGGCTTGCCTGTAGTATCACTTTATGGACAAAAAAACAAGAAGCCCACAACCGAACAGTTGCAAGATGTCGATGTACTTATTTTTGATATGCAAGATGTGGGTGTCAGGTTTTATACGTATATCAGCACCATGCATTATGTCATGGAGGCTTGCGCTGAAGCACAAAAAATGTTGCTGGTTTTGGATAGGCCAAACCCAAACGGCGGATACATAGCGGGCAATATCCGTGAAGAGAAGTTCAAGTCTTTTGTAGGTATGCATCCCATACCTATAGTACATGGGCTAACAGTAGGCGAGCTTGCACTGATGATAAATGGCGAAAAGTGGCTCGAAAAGGGTTTGCAATGCCCGTTGAAAGTTGTCATGATGCAACACTATACACATGCACTTGCCTACAGCTTGCCTGCCAAACCATCACCCAATTTGCCCAACGACTTATCTATACAGTTGTATCCTTCTTTGTGTTTATTTGAAGGGACTATCATCAGCGTCGGGAGAGGCACGACCTTTCCTTTTCAAGTATTGGGCGCGCCCGACAAGGCTTATGGGCAATTTACTTTCACGCCGCGCTCTATAGATGGCATGGCAAAATCGCCTATGTATCAAGACCTTGCCTGCTATGGTGTGGACTTTAGGCAAGGAGAGTTTCAAAATAAGTTCACGCTACAATATTTGATAGCGTTTTATGAAAAAGCACCTGATAAAAGCAAGTTTTTCAATGGTTATTTTGATACTATAGCAGGTACAAGCACTTTGCGCCAACAAATCATAGCAGGCATGAGCGAAAAAAATATCCAAAAGACATGGGAAAAGGACTTGGACACGTACAAAATTATGCGCAAAAAATATCGCTTGTATGAGTAAGCTATTCAATGTATTGTGTATCTTTGCAACAAAATATAAACCATTCGATGAAAAAAAACCAACTTTTGCTAGGGGCTGTTATTGGGGCTTCAGTCTTGTTTATTTGCGTATTCTTTTATTTCTACCAAATATTTTATACGCCTAACTTTCTTATAGGCGAGAAACAAGGTGGCGCATACATTTACATCAATGAAGGAGATGATTTTAAAGCTGTTTTGAAGCAGTTGCAAGACAAGCGCATTATCCATAGCACACTCCCGTTTGCATTTGTGGCACAAATTCGTGGCTATCAAAAAAACATAAAGATAGGGAGATACTATATCAAAGCAGGCGCAGGCAATCTTCCGGTTGTCTTGATGCTTCGTTCTGGTATTCAAGAACCTGTCAAAGTAACTTTCAATAATTTGCGTACCCTCGACGACTTGATAGAAAAAGTAGGCGAGCAACTCGCTTTTGGCAAAGAAGCCTTTGCTAAAGAACTGCGTAGTGCCAACACATTAAAAAAGTACAATACTGATACAGCCAATATCATCGGCATGTTTTTGCCTAATACTTACCACGTATATTGGAATACGAAACCTGATGCCTTTATAGAACAAATGCACCGCGAATACAAGAAGTTTTGGAATGAAAAACGCCAAGCTGATGCACAAGCATTGAAACTCACGCCCCAACAAGTAATAGCCCTTGCCTCCATCGTACAAGCTGAAACTGCTAAAAATGATGAGAAACCGCGTGTAGCTGGCGTTTATTTGAACCGCCTGCGCGACAAAATAAAGCTACAGGCTGACCCAACGCTTGTTTTTGCACTTCGAGATTTTACCATAAAACGACTGTACGACAGGCATAAAGAAGTGGCTTCGCCCTACAATACTTACAAATATACGGGCTTGCCACCTGGGCCTATCAATATGCCTACCCAGCAATCTATAGAAGCAGTCTTGAATGCAGAAAAACATAAATACATATATTTTTGTGCAAAAGAGGACTTTTCAGGCTACCACAACTTTTCTATAAGCTACAATGAACACATGCGCAATGCCAAACTATACCAAAAAGCATTGGATACAAGAGGAATCAAAAATTAGGTTTTTAAACTTGTTTTGTAAACAACCATATTTGTAAGACTAACGAACGCGATTTTCCCCACAAAAGCAAAAACACTCGCCTGCCCAAAGTATGTGAACAAATGATTTTAGAAATTTGGGAAAATTGATAATCATTTAAAAACTATATGGTACTCTGACAAATTTTGTGTTGAACCACATAGAAACATAGAGAACATAGCCCGGAACACTATGTTCCATATCTTTTTAGGTGGTTTATACCTTGCTCCACTAAAATTGCCGGAGCATCAAACTACATTTCTGTTTTGTACAAAAAAAAGATATTTCTATGGTTCTGAATTACACTCTATACAAAAGCCCATCTATTTGTTAGACGGGCTTTTGAAAAGTGTTGCTTTGTTATTCTTTGTTTATTGGTTCACCTTTGAAGTTTATTTGCTCACGTGTACCGTTGCGCCATACGAAAATGGGTTCGGTCATATTGTAGGGTATGTACTCTATCATATCAAACTGAAACGGCACGATGGTCTTGCCTGCCTCGTCAATGACTCCCCAATACTTCCCTTTTTTCACAGGGGCATACAAATATGGTTTGAAAGCTTCATCGTGTGTGCGTGTAAAAACGCTTGCGTCATCAAAGGTTGGTTTTATAATTTCTCTTCCTGTGGCACTTATATATCCCCATTTATTTTTCTTCTTAATACCAATGATTGGAATGTCTTTCGAAACATGCCCTATTTCATCATATTTGAAAGGCAATACTGCTTGTCCTGTACCTCTTACGATACCCCATTTGCCTTTTTTGCTTAAAACGATGGTTTTACGTTCATAATCAGGTTTCATTTCATCATATTCGAAAGGCACTATTGCTCTTCCTGCGGTATCTAAGATGCCCCATTTTTTGTTGAGTTTTGCTAGCATGACACGCGGATTACCGCTGTAGTTTTCTTTGTCAAGGTTGTCTATATACTCATATTTGATGGGGAAGGCTATTTTGCCATCTGGGTGTAGTAAGCCGTAGAGGTTATTTTTCTTTACGAGTATATATTTTTTCCAATCTTCTCCGAGTAGGCTGTCATATTCGCAAGGGACAATTGGTTTTAAGTCAATATCCGCTAACCCGAATTTATTATTTTGAATGAGCGTCATGTATCCTTTGCCCAAATACCCCGAAACTTGGTCATAAATAGTGGGCAATAGCTCCTTGCCAGTATAGTCGAGATAGCCTGTTTTTTTATCTTTTACAACCCGTATAAAATTTTGTGCGGGTTCAAAAATAGTATCATAAATTGGTTTTGCGATTTCATTATTTTGTAAATCAAACAAGCCTTCTTTGCCGTTTATTTTGGCATACACGAGGTCATTTATTACTTTTATGTCATCATATTTTGCTGGTATAAGCTCCTTGCCTGCATAATCGACCAGTCCTTTTTTGTTGTTTTTGGATATGATGACGTAGTTATAAAATGCGTCATATATTTTTTCATATTGTAAAGGCAAGATAATTTGCCCATCCCAATTGATGATGCCCCATTTTTTATCTTTTTGAGCAATAAAATAGCCTGTAGGCAAACAAAAGGTATGCAACATTTCAATATAGATATCGCTTCCCGACATTTCGTTTGTGAGCGTATCCCAAACAATCTGTGTTGTAGAGTGCGAAACGGGCGGCGTGATGCTGTCGTAGCTATAAGGTATAACTTCCTGTTTTTGTTTGTTGATGATGCCCCATTTTTTGTTTTTCTTTACGGGTGCATAATTATTTTCACCAAAATTAGTAGCATGTTCATATTTATCGCCTTTTACGGAGTTAAAATTTTCGTCTAAGTAACCCCATACTTTGCCTTCTCGGTAGGCAAGTTCTCCTTTGTCGAAGGTAGTAAATGGCGCAAGCTCATCATAAAAAGCTGTTAAAATCTCATGTCTTTCGCTGTTGAGCAATGCCCATTTGTTGTGGAAGGTTATTGGGATATAGGTGTACGCACGTGTTTCAATACTTCCACGTTGGTCATTGGATATTTCCTCATAACCTTGAAATTTTTTCAAATTCACCATAGAGGCTAACGTTTTGCCTGCTATGTTTTTGTGGACATACCAATAATTGCTTTTGGGATGCATGTTCTTTAATTCATCGTAAGGCTCTGTTATAACACTATCAAGGGCAAGAAATTCGCCGTTTTGGTGCAAATAAATATCTTTGTATATAGGCTTTACAATAATTTTTCCTTGTAGGTCGGCAATACCAAAACGGTCAGGATAGTTGTCATATTCGCCGTTCGAGTTTTGAGTTGTTTCATTTTTTTTTTGTACGAGGCGGTACTTGCCAATGCTGTCAAAAATAAATTGATATTCGCAGGGCATAAGGGTTTTGCCTGTATTGTCTGCCAATCCATATATGGTTTGATAAGTAACCTTGTCATATTTTTGCAACTTCAGCACGCCGTCTTGGGTGCGTTCTATGTAGGTATATTCGAGTGGCAAGATAAGCTTTCCTGCTTTGTTGATGGCACCATACAAGGTCGGTTTTTCTATGTCATAAACAGGATTGATGAAAGCGACTATAGCCACCCCTTTATTAAAAGAGGTTGCATGGTTAATGCTTTCATCAGCATCATTTATCATGAATACGCTTTTGCCCTGTTTGTCATAAAAAGCGAACTTGCCTAGTGCTTTGAAATAGCTTTCAGAGCCTTCGTATTTATCGGCTATATTATCGCAATTTCCTGCTAAAAGTAAGCCGTCGCTAAATTCCTCAACATAGTTGTAATCTTCTTGAAAACGTACTACGGCGTTGCCTTGTTCATCAAGGAACGCTTGATTCTTATCTTCATCACGCACATACGCTCTCCCTTCTTTGTAGTCGTGGGCATCTATAAATCGGGCTGAAAGGACAGCCTTACCTTGTGGATTGAGGTAGCCGTATTTATCGCCTTGTTTAAAGCGCGCCTTTCCTTCGACAAAATCAAACATGCGGTTGGACGTAAGTGGTACGACTTCCTTGCCTGCTGGATTGAGGAAGCAATATTGAAGCTTGCCTGCCTCTGAACGAGCTGTGCTAAGGGCTAAACCGTCTTGAAAAGCACCAATGCTTTCATACTTATACGGTGTCAGTGGCTTAACATTTTTAGCATCTATCAAGGCAAATTTATCACCATTGTATTGAGGAAAAGATGTATTTTGAGCCTTTGTTGTTTGTAGGCAAGTAGGCAAGTACAAACAGAAATAAAATAACAAAATAAATAGACGATTCATATATGATTATAAGGTTATTTACTTTTTGTATGTGAGTTTTTGAGCAAACTCGTCATCAAATTTTAGGTAACGCAATAAGCTAAAACCTGGGGGAATAACTGTTTTGCGTAGTTTTTCTGTGAGGCTTTTTATTTTTTCTGCCTTTTCTATCGCTTCGCCATAGACAGCATCAGTTACAGACAATTTTAGTATTTTCATGAGTTGAACCGCGTGGATACATGTTTCCTTGCTCAATATGCGGACTTGTCGTTGCATGCTACTCAAGCATTGGTTTAGCAAATTCCTTTCTCGTAAAATGCCATAAAATACAGAGAGAAGCAATTTGATGTCCAAATGTGCATACGGATAGCGTTTTAGGTTAGTTTCGTTCAATAGTTTGTTAAGCCAGCGGATAGCCTCCTCATACTTGCCTGCATAATACATACAAATAGTGCGATAACCTACATACGTTACATATTGAGGGATGTTTTGTTGGTCGGATTCAAAATCAATAAAAAGCCCTGCGTTTTCTTCATACAGTGTTGCCATGTTTCCTAAACGCATTTGCCTTTCCAGTTTAGTAAACAAGAAACGTGCTCCATAAGTATGTCCATTGTAAGAAGACAGCAGACTGCCGATAGAGTCATCTACTTCTTCGAAGAATTTTTCAGATTTGCGGTACAGTTTGTAATAATTGTAGTATTCAAATCGTAAAAATTCTAATACTACCCCCAAATGAAAATAAATAGGGTCGGCTTTGAAGCGATGAAAAATCTTCTCCATATTGGTGAATATATCCTCTATCGGTTCTATATTCTCATCTGTAAGCTCATCTTCAGCTTCTACAAAAAGGCGGTGAAATACATTTACGCAGCTATAGTATATATACAAACGGTGCGATGTTTCTGAATCGTAGCGCCTATAAATGTTTTGAATTTCTTTGTTCAGCAATATCAATTCCAATTTTTCGTCCTCTTCTAAAGAGAAGCTGTAGCTACCATATTTTTTAAAATACTCTGCCATAAACGTTTCGACCCTCTCTACATCAAGCATGTAGGCTACATGGCGGTTGTAAAGTTGCGAATATTCATAATAATTGACATCGCTTATGTATAGTTTTTTCAAATTTTTGTATACCAACATCAGTTCATTGGAAAGGTCGTATTCCAAGAGTTCCTTTTCCAATTTTTTGAGTGTTGTGATAGCAATAGTTCGTTTTTTGGTAAATACGATTTCATTCAGATTAGCTACTTTTTTGAGCAAATCCGTACGTGGATTTTCTATTTGTTCCAACAAATACTCTTCTATTTTTTGGTTCAAACGCGAACGCAGCGTGTAATACGCATTGTAATTCACGTTCAATTCTTTCATTACTTTAGTGTCCGACAGCTGGTCTTGGTACATATATTTAAGCAAATCAGCAGACTTCTCTGCATTGGTTTGCATCAACTGGTCATAGATGTTTTGAAAGTCATCTTGGGAAAGTTGTTTGATGATATTTTTGAGTTTTGCCATGTGTATTTTTTTGTTAAAATGTGTAAAAAACTATATTATGTAAGGTTTCACCAAATTTTCAACAAATATACACCTTTTTTAGAAAAAAAAATATTTTTATAAGAATATTTTTTATTGTACTTTTGTATATGAAAGCTATTATTATTGATGACGAGCCTCGCGCAAGGCGTATTTTGGGGGAGTTGCTGAAGGAATATTGCCCTCAAATCACAGCTATTTTTATAGCTGAAGATGTACCAAGTGCGGTTAAAGCGATACAGCAACACGCTCCATCCATAGCGTTTTTGGATATTGAAATGCCACAGTACATGGCTTTCAGTTGTTTGACTTCTTGGATAATGTAGCTTTTGCTACTATTTTTACGACTGCATACAGCGACTATGCGTTGCAAGCCTTTCAAGTGTCAGCAGTGGATTATTTGCTGAAGCCTATCCAAATAGATTTGCTTATCAAAGCGGTTGAGAAAGCACAAAAGCAACTTGAAACAGCCTTGCCTGCCAAACCCATACAAACACTCCAAATCAATTTGCAAAACACCCACATTACACGCCTCGCATTGCCTACTGCCGAAGGCTTTGTATTTATAGAAGTGGTAGATATTATTTGCCTGAAAGCAGAAGGTGCTTATACAGAAGTTGTTATGACAGAAAATAAAAAGTATTTAGTTTCTAAAAACTTAAAGAGTTTTGAGAACATTCTTACACATTCTTGGTTTTTTCGTCCACACCGCTCGTATTTCATCAATCTCAACAAAGTAAAACAATACAACAAGCAAGATGGTGGCTATATCGTTATGGACAGCGACGACACCATCAACATAGCCAAAGACCGTAAAGATGCATTTTTAAAGGTCTATCAAACACCAAGATAATCGAGTCACGCAAGGTAGGCAAGTGTTATCATAGTTGTTTGCTGTAATAAAATCGCTTATAACCTGCAAAACTATCCGCTAAGATTTCAAAAAGTTGATAACCATTTTTTTCATAGAACAGGGGTGCTTGAAAGTCAAATGTATCCAAACAAACTTTATTACATCCCTGTTTCTTTGCAATTTCTTCAAATTCACATAATAAATACGTGCCTAAATCCTTCCCCCTGTGTTTTTCATCAACCCATAAATGCTCAATACAAGCCACATTATCAAGGCTTTTCTTACCTACGATACCACCTAAAATAGTTTCATTCTTGTCTTTTATGAGGAGGTTTATTCCTTTGAATAGCGTGTCATCTATAACACTAAGCTGGTATTCCATAACTTCTAAGTGTGTTTAAATCATCTTATTTTCTCAATTTTTTAGCCCACATTTACTTTTTCACAAATTTATAGTAGCAAGTTATTTCCTACAAATATATAAAAAAAAGAGAGTACTCTGACAAATTTTGTGTTGAACCACATAGAAACATAGAGAACATAGCCCGAAACACTGTGTGCCGTATCTTTTCTATGTGGTTTATACCTTGCTCCACTAAAATTGTCGGAGTGCCAAAAAGAGCCTTGGGTAATTTCTTGGTATAAGTTTAAAAAAAAAGAGTCTTCATACTTTCGTATGAAGACTCGTATATCAAATCTGGCACTGACCTACTCTCCCACATTTGAC
>Ga0163154_10009444_pt1 | contig 11118 bp, 10 predicted proteins | sample OliLakLV19MP9P1_FD_148649 | JGI IMG/M metagenome (GOLD analysis project Ga0163154, IMG submission 148649) | Freshwater microbial mat bacterial communities from Lake Vanda, McMurdo Dry Valleys, Antarctica - Oligotrophic Lake LV.19.MP9.P1 | ecosystem: Environmental > Aquatic > Freshwater > Lake >...
ATTTGTCCGGCGTTCATTCCTGTATTACGATTCATGGCGAATCCTCTGTGGCTTAGTGAAGACCTTGGTCTATCACATCCTTGGGCACTTTGATGCCGTATCCATCAGAGGATCCACCCCGTGCAGGGTGGTTTCTTCCTGATTGACGGCTGTTCTGTCTCAGCACCCCATTCCATCTCCCCTTAAGGAGGGAGGCATCCATAGCATCTATTCACGGTCAGTACCTGCGCCTCGACTGCCGCGTCCGCGAACCTCGTTCAATCCGGCCCGGTCGCCGGTCGGGTGGAGGCGGGAACGAATGCGTCGGTGAAACACAGCTCCGTGTCCAGACCGTGGTCCATGAATGCCGGGACGGCCGCCTCGACCATCCGGACCGAACCGCAGACATAGATCTCGTAGCCGCGCATGTCGGGGAAGTCGGCCAGCATCGCCTCGTGGACCAGTCCCTGGCGGCCGTGCCAGTCGTCGGCCGGATCGGACTGCGACAGTACCGGAACGAAATGGAAGTTGGCGTGATCGCGTTGCCATCGTTCGGCCAGCGCGGCGAGGTAAAGGCCGCCGCGATTGCGCACGCCCCAGTACAGCCACATCGGACGGCGCAGTCCGGTGTGGAAAGCGTCCTCGATGATGCTCTTGACCGGTGCAAAACCGGTAGCGCCGGCCACGAACAGGATCGGTAGTTCGCTCTCGCGCAGCATGAACCGGCCCAATGGTCCCTCGAACTGCAGCGCGTCGCCGACCCTCAGCGTGTTGAATACGTGACCGGTGAAGCGTCCGTCCGGAACCCGGCCGACATGCAGTTCGATGTGCTTGTTGTCGTGTGGCGCGTTCGCGAATGAATAGGCGCGTCGCTGCCCGTCGGGCAGGATGATGTTGATGTATTGCCCCGCAACAAACGCCATGCGCTCGCCCTGGGGCAAGGACAGCGTGAGCCGGATCAGGTCTTCGCTCAGATGCTCGAGCGTCTCGACACGGCCTTCGTAGGTGCGTAGCGCTGGGCGTTGGTGTCCGTCGACACGCACCACCTCGATCGCCACGTCGGAGCGCGCCGTGGCGCAGCACATCAGCGTCTGACCCTGTGCGCGCAGCGACTCGGGCAACGCACTGGCCTGGAACGGGCCATGGTCCACGCTACCGTGGTGCACCGTGCACAGGCACAAGCCGCAGGCGCCGTTGCGGCATTCATAGGGCAGGTCCAGCCCGGCGCGCAGGCCGGCGTCCAGCAGGGTTTCGCCGGCGCGCACCGGATAGGCCTGTGTTCCGTCGTCGACGGTCATGCTGAACTCGCTGGCGGCCGTTGAGCGTCGCCAGCGCGGCGGCAACCAGGGCACGAGGGCCAGCAGCGCCGTGGCGCCGGCCAGCACGGCCCACACCTGCGCCATTGGCCACAGGTACAGCAGCGGGAACACCGTCAGGTAGAACCAGTCGAGTTGCAGGGTTGTGGGCGACACGCCCAGCGAAGCCGCGCCACCCTGGCTGAGCGCCGGGCGCACCAGCGACAGAATCAGCAGTGTCGCGGTCAGGCTCAGCATGATCGGACGTGGCGGGCTGGTGCTGGCCTTGGGAATGCGCTGCACATGGACCCACATCAGCAGCAGCACGACCAGCGGCACGCCAATGTGCATGAAGGCCAGCAGCGAGAAGAAGCGGTCGTTGACGCTGGAGGCATAGAGGAAATTGCGCGCCAGCGCGCCGCCGGTTCCCGGCAGCCAGTCGAGCCATTCGAATGAGGCGACGATGACGAACTGCGCCAACTGATCCCACGGCAGCATGTAGCCGTTGATACCGGACACATACACGCCCCAGATCAGCGCCACGCCACTGACCCAGGAAAACCAGCGCCAGCCGCGCATGCGATCGAACGCGAAATGCCGCACCATGTGCAGCAGCATGGTCAGCACCATGGCGTCCGACGCGTAGCGGTGCACGCTGCGCAGGATGCCTCCGGCGAACCACTGGTCATGGGTCAGTGCTTGCACCGAGTCGTAGGCCCCAGCCACGCCGGTTTCAAAGAACGCGTACAGGTACAGACCACTGCCGGCGACCAGCCAGAACAACCAGAAGGTGATGGACCCCAGGTGATACAGCGGGTTCACCCGGTCGCCGAACGCGCGGTTGAACAACGCCTCCACCTGCATGAAGACCCATTGCAATGCCGACTGCAGCCGGGCGATCACGGTGGACCTCGCGACGGGTTGTCGTCCGGTGCCACCTGGCGCATTGCGCGCAACATCACCAGCACGAACAATAGTCCGCCGACGATAGCGATCAGCCCGCCCAGACCCATCAAACCCATACCGGCAATTTCGCCGGGGCTGCGCAACACCTGCTCGGCACCCGCCACCTTGCGCTGCACCCCATAACCACCAGACCAGACCAGGCCGCTGATGTGCATCAGTTGGCCAATGCCGTACAGCACCGGTTGCCAGGCCGCCATCCGGCTCGTCGGTGTCGCATATCCCAGTCGCGGCAGCAGGTGGTAGGCCAAGCCCATCAGCGCCAACGTCACGCCCACGATGCAGCCGTGGTAGTGCGCCGGAATGCGAACGTTCGAGCCCTGGATAAAGATGCCGATGACCCCGCCGGACGCGAACAGGACGATCGACCAGACCAGGGCGGCGCGCAAGGGCCGGGCCGTGGCGTTCGCGGCTGGCGCACCGGCCAGGCCCAGCACCACGGCCAGTGCGATCGGCGCGATGGCCAATCCCCCGCCGACCCGCATGGCCCAGGTCAGCAGCGCGCGGTGTTCGACCGATGCGATGTCGTACGCGAGGTAGGCATAGGGTGTGACGAACACCGCCAGCAGTGCCAGCACGAACATCAGCACGGTGATGCGCGGGCTGATCATCAGCCGCGCGCCACTGGCGCTGGCCAGGGCCAGCCAGCCGACCAGCATCAACAGTGTCCAGGTGAATTGCAGCGCGTGACCGCCACCCCAGAACAGGATCTCGTAATAGGCCTTGCCGGACAGGTTGCCGGGCACGACTGCAAATGACCAGGCAAATGCGCCCAGTGCGACCGCGGCCGATACGGCTGCCGCATTGAGCCCGAAGCGCAGTGCGCCCTGGCCGTCGATCACCCGTCCGGGCTTGGGCGCCGCCGCCAGGCTGCGCAGCACCAGCACGGCAGTGGCGGCGGCAAACGCGACCAGGCCGATCATGAACAATGGCCGCTCCAGCACCGGGATGTAGTTGGCCATGATCGGTGCGCCGCTACCGATAAACGCGGAGAGTGCCATCAGCGCCGCGCCGGCGCCGCAACCGGCCAGCGCCAGCCAGTCCCAGTGCTGGCCCCGTGACGCGTTGTTGAGGCTCCACAGCATGCCTGCCAGGGCGGCGAACCAGACCAGCACCGACAGGTCGACGTGCACCACCAGCGCGACGCGAAAGAAGTCGGTACCGGGCAGCCATTGGTTGATCACCGGTGTACGCGACAACACCAGTAGCAGCGAGAACAGGCCCGAGCCGATCAACGCCAGCAGGCCCAGCCACAACCAGGCACGCGCCAGCGCGCGGCGCGTGTCGCGTGGCACCGCGATCGGATAGTGGTGGCCGGCGTGCGATAGCGCCGCCAGCGCACCAGCGTGCAGCGGAAAGGCGTTGCTGGGTATGGTCATTGCAGTGTGATTCCGCCTTGGCTCGGATTGAAGTCGACAACCAGGATCTGCGCCGGCTTGAGCGTCACGCTGGCCTGATGCTGGTAGTCGAAGCCGGCGCTGCGCGCGTCGTCCTTGAGCCGGACCACCAGTTGGTGCGTGCCTGCCGCGACCTGCATGCGGTGGTAGGTGGTCGACGCGCCATCGCGCGACAGCCCGGACGGCTGTGCCACGGTGCGCAGCACGGTGGCGCCATCGAGTTCAAGCTCGACCGTGATCGGAGAGCGTTCGCGCGGGCAGATTTTGGTCCGGCGCATGGTGGGCTGGACCTTGGCCTGCTCCTCGGCGCTGACATCGCGGCAGTCGGCCACCAGCTTGCCCTGGTGGTTGAAACTGAGTTTGATCAGGGCCTGGCCGGGTTCCAGGTAGTGGTAGGGCGGCCATGACGAGAAGACGCCGATGATCAGTGCAAATACGCCATACAGCAGGGCCTGGCCGATCCAGGTCATGACGCCGGTGGTCTGCCGCTCAGCCATGCGCTTGCACCGCGGTGCGGGCCTGAGGCGTGACGATGGGGACAAGGCGTGCGCGCAGGGCGTCGAGCGCAGACCGCAGCGTGTCTGCGTCACCGCAGTCGGCCCAGGCGGTCGCCAGTTGCTCGCCTGGCACGCCGGTGCGCAAATGCGGCTCGCGAGTTCCCTGCAGCCGTTGCGCAGTCCAGCGCTGACCCAGGCGGTAGGCGCAGCCGCCTTCCAGGCAGGCGGTCACGAGCACGCCAGCGGCGCCGTCACGCAATGCGTATTCAATAAAGGAGGGTGGCATCTGGGCGGTACAGATCAAGTCGAGTGGCAGTACATCGGGTCCCGCAAGGGCGGTGACGTCGGCGCCGTGCTGGCAACCGAACACGACGATCTTTTGCGGCGCGGCGCCGAGCCCGGCCAGGCCGTCCGTCAGGCGCTGGCGCAAAGCACCAATCGGCGCTGCCGGCATGTCGATGCCGGTGACCAGTTCGGCGGCACTGCGAAACGGGGTTGACGACGGGCAGGCGCCGACGCAGATGCCGCAACTGGCGCACAGGTCGGCATTCACCTGCGCCATCTGGCGCGCGGAGCGGATCGGATGCGGGACCATGGTCACCGCCGCATAGGGGCAATCGTCGAAGCAGCGCCGGCATCCATTGCAGTTGGCCGGGTCGACAACGGCCACCGGCGCCACAGGCGCTTGCGGCAGCACAGGCAGCACGAACAGCAGGGCCAGCGTGGCCAGCAACAGTGCCCATACCCAGCCAGGGGAGGCTACATCGGCCAGCGGATGGACGAACAGCAGGAACCAGTCCAGTGCCAGGCTGTTGGGTGCCACCGCCATGTCGGCCGGTGCGTGGCTCAGCACCGGGGCCGCCAGCGCCAGCGCGAGCAGCGCCAGGGTGACACCGACCGCCATCGGGCGTGGCGGAAAGATTACGGCATGGGCCAGGCGCTGGATGTGGAACCACAGGCCAAAGAGCAACAGCAGGGGCACGCCCAGATGTACAAAGATGAACAGAGAAAACAGCCGGTCGCTGACCGCGGCCGCATCCAGGAAATTGCGCGTCAAGGGGGACGCGAACACCGGCAGGAAATCCAGCAGCTCCGCGGTGGCGAGCGCGGAGTATTGGCCGAGCTGATCCCAGTTCAGCCAGAAACCACCGATGGCGCTGGTGAATGCCAACAGCAGCAACGGTACGCCGGTCAGCCAGGAAAAGCGCCGAAAGCCGCTGTAGCGCCCGAGCAGCCCTTCGCGTAGCAGGTGTAGCAGCATCACGACAATGAAGGCATCCGCGGCGTAGCGGTGCAGGCTGCGCAATATTCCGCCCAGGTACCACTGCTGGCGCGACAACGCGTCGATCGAGCGGTACGCGCCCTCGGCCGAGCTGTCGAGTACCGCGTACAGGTAGATACCGCTGCCCGCGAGCATCCAGAACAGCAAAAATCCCAGCGCGCCGAGTTGCCGCAGCGGATTGAGTCGGGAGCCGCAAACGCGATCCAGCAGCCGTTCGACCGATTGAAAGCCGGACAGCGCGTGCAGCCGTGTGGCGCGCAACGGGTGCATGACAGCTACCCCGACGCGCCGGGCAGCGCCGGCGTCTGTTGCTGGGTACGGCGCCGCCGCCGTTGATCGCGCCACTCGGCGAGGAAAAACCAGGCCATCGCCAGCGCAAAGGTCAGGCCACCGGCGATCTCGATGAACAGCGCATAGTCATAACGATAGGTGCCGGTTTCGGGGTCGTAAACGGTGCAAAGGATCCGTACCCGCTCGATCAGGTCGGCCAGCGGCATGCCGGCAGGCATCGGCGCATCGCGCAGCATCAGGCGCAGTGGCTCGCCGAGCTGGTCGCGCGTGAGCCTTTCGCCATAGACCTGCGTCGCGATGCGTCCTTGCGCATCGAGCACCGACACCGTCAGCATATGGTCGAAACCGGCCGGTGTCGCGACATACCGGAAGCCGAAGTCGTTCGTCAATGCGGCGACCGTGGCCGGGGGCGGGCTGAGGAACTTCCAGTTCGACCGGTCGATACCCATCTGCGCGGCGAACGCGCGCATCGCCGCCGGTGAATCGAAGGGCTGGTTGAAGCCGACGCTGACGACGTTGAACGCGCCGTCGCCGAAAACCTCGGCCAGCTGGTCCACCGCCTCGGCCAGCGATTTGGTTGTGGTCGGACAGACCTGGAAGCAGCCGGTATAGATGAAACTCACCAGCAGCGGCTTACCGCCGAAGTCGGACAAGCGGACCGGACGGCCCTGGGCGTCGAGTAGTTGGTGGTGGCCCATGGCGCGGCCGATGGCGGCCTGGCTGTCTTGCAGCGCTGCCTTCGGATCCAGCGCAGTACTCGCGGTGGTGGCTTGTTGAGCCGACAACGGCCCCGACAACAAGGCCCACAGCAGCGCCACTCCCACCCGGTACGACGTCATCTCGATAGACCGTCCGCCGTAGCGGCCACCAGCACCAGGCTCAGCTGCACCAGAGACGCGAAAAACGCGGCCATGGCGGTCTTGCGGCTCGGCGCACGTGACAGTTGCCAGGCTTTGTGCACGAAATGGCTGCCACCGATGGCGGCCCCGGCCAGGTAGATCGGTCCGGCACCGAAAAACACCGGCAACAATGAGGCGATCGCCAGCGCGACCGTGCTGCCCAGAACGATATGCGCGGCCCGCTCGGTGCCCACCACCACCGGCAACATCGGCACGCCGGCGGCGGCATAGTCTGCCTGGTTTGCAATGGCCAGGCTCCAGAAGTGCGGTGGCGTCCACAGGAACAGCACCAGCGCCAGCAGCAGCGGCAAGGCACCGACCTCGGGGTTGACCGCCGCCGCGCCAGCCAGCACCGCAAAACTGCCGGCCAGGCCGCCCACCACGATGTTGAGCCAGCTGCGCCGCTTGAGCCACAAGGTATAGACCACGCCGTAGGTGAAGGCGCCCAGGAAGGTGTGCAATGCCGCGATCGGGTTCAGCCCGACCCAGGCGCCGGCAACGGCCACGGCCAGCAAAAGCGCGATGACAACCAGCCAGAGTGGCGAGTGCCGCACGGCGCCGGTGACGAAGGCGCGGCCCCGGGTGCGCGCCATCAGCCGGTCAGTGTCGACCTCGACATACTGGTTGAACGCACCGGCCGCTGCCGAGGCCGCCAGTACCGACAAGGCCAGCACGGCGATCTGCCACAGCGCGGGCGCCGGGCCCGGCGTGACGGCCATGCCCACCAGCGCGGTGACCATGATCATCGACCCGATGCGCAGCTTGAACAATCCCAGGATGGTCCTGGCGCGGCGCGCGCCGGTGGCGCTGGCCGGATGGGCGGTGGCGGTGCGGGTATGCATGCGATGTCCCCCGTGTGTCGTTCGATGGTCGGTGCGTGGCTTAGCTCAGGCCCCAGACCTGGGACAGGTACTTCCAGTTGATGAAGTAGTAAAGGATGAAGGACACCAGGAACACCATTGCCAGTACGAAGGTGCCGGGAGCGGCAAATCCGGCCGAACCGTAGCTCTGCGCAACCACGGTCGGCGCAGTGCGCGGGATCGGCGTAAAGGTCTTGCTGGGTTTGCCGGCATCGAGCGGCTTTCCCCACAACAACGAGCCGACGGTGACGTAGATGTAGATGGCGCCGCCGACGATCGCGGCAATGCCGAAGATGCCGACCAGGCCCATCATCAGGTAAGCCGCACCCGGCCATTCGTAGGCCAGCGCGGCGCCATTGAAGGCCATGTCCCAGTGGCGGCGCGAGACTCCCAGCGTGCCGGCCCCCATCATCACGAGCACGAAGCCATACATCGAAAAGCCAAACAGGTAGGGCTGCCATTGCGCCGCCTTGGGCGCGATCATCTCGCGCTTGAACAGCACCGGGATCAGGAAGTAGGTCAGCGCCATGAACGACAGCGTGGTGCCGATCACCACCGTGGCGTGGAAGTGGCCCGGCACGTAGATCGTGTTGTGGATGATCATGTTGAGCTGCTCGGTACCCATCATCACGCCCGAGATGCCGCCCAGGAAGCCGAAGCCGATGATCGAGATGAACACGCCCGAGAACACCGGGTTGCCCCAGGGTGCCTTGCGCAGCCATTCGAACAGGCCCTTGTTGTAGCCCTTGGCGCGTTGCGCCACTTCCATCGCGCCGGGAATCGTCAGGCCGTGGATCATCGAGGCCAGCACCGCAAAATACATGAAGTAGCTGGTGTTGACGACCTTCCATGCCGTCGACACGCCGGGGTCGGCCAGCAGGTGGTGGGCGCTGGCCAGTTGCAGGAACAGGATGTAGAGCAGGAAGGCGCCGCGGCTGACGCGTTCGCTCATCGGTTTGGCACCGAACGCGATGGCCGCCACCGCATACCAGATCGAGATGTGGGCCGCGACGTTGATCTGTTGCGACGAGTGGCCGAAGGCCCACCAGATGGTGCGGTAGATCAGGGGGTCGACCGATTTCACGATGCCCAGCGACATCAGGTAGGTCGGGATCAGGATGATGGCGCCCGACACGATCGTGAACACCGCGATGATGCAGGCCGTGATCGCGCCGAAGGTCACCAGCGGCACCGAGCCCTGGTAGGTCTTGTCGCGCTTGGCCACGACCAGCGTGCCCAGGAACACGAAACAGCCGATCAGCGCGCCGACCGCGAACAGGATCAGACCGAGGTAGAACGAGGGCGCGGCCATCATCGGCACATAGGACGTCATCATCACGCTGGAGCCACCGTCGTAGACGGCCCAGTTGTTCATGACGGCGCCCACCATCATCAATGCGAACGCGGCCCAGGCCCATCTCGGTGTCGCTAGTCGGCATCGCAACAGTGTCGAGGAGCAGAAATACAACACTGCGATCTCGAAGAAGATGATCCAGAAGATCAGCATGTCGATGCCATGCGCTGTCAGCACCTGGTAGAAGGTATCGGCCTCGAGCCAGTGGACGGCCGGCCAGCGGGTGAGCACCACGCCGATGGCCAGGATGCCGCCGATCAGCAGGAACACCACCGCCGCCACCGCATTGGCGAGCATCAGCTTCTCGGCCTGAGATTCGAATTGCAGCCCCGATCGCGGGCAGGTGCGATAAGTTGTTGTTGTCATGGCCGACTCCGTCCTATTTCACGTAGATCCGGCCGACCATCGAATGGTGGTTGATGCCGCAGTATTCGTTGCACACGACCGAATAGGTTCCGGCCTTGTTCGGTGTCACCGTCACCACGTGCTCGTAACCCGGCACGATCTGGATGTTGATGTTCGCCGGCTGCAGCGAGAAGCCGTGGTTGTAGTCCATAGAGGTCAGGTGCAGCCGGTAGGTCTTGTCCTTCTCCAGTTCGAGGATCGGCCAGAAACTCCACAACCGGGCAATCATGTAGATGTCGCTGCCCGGCGGTGGTGCGACGACCGGTATTTTTTCGGCTGTCTCGGTGCGCACCGTGTATTTGTCGACGAAGGCCTGCGCCTTGGCGGTGAACTTTTCCGGCGTGGTCTTGTAGGTCTCGGTGGAGAGGTTCTGCTTGCCGTAGATATGCCAGCCCACCATCATGGCGAACATGGTCAGGCACCAGATCAGCGCCAGCAGGATCCAGGTCCCTTCGACCCGGTCCAGGGGGTGTTTCCACCACAGTCTTTCCGCAGGAGGCAGGATGGCGCTCATGATGTGTGCCCTTCTTGTTGTCGGTCGGAACTCACTTGGCCAATGGCACGGTCAGGATGTCGATCACGCCCCAAAGTGAATAGACAATCATCGGAATCATGACCCCCAGAAACAGCAGCAGGAACGGGTTGTCGAGCAGCTGCTGCATGAAGGGGATCTTCTCGTTCTCGTCGGAATCGGTGTCGTGCATGTCGTCTCCTTGAAAGGGCTCTGGAAAGGCATCGCATCGGCACTGGCGGATGTGCGCGACCGTGTATGGCAATGATTCTGCGGCCCGCGCCTGGCAATTGACTTGAACCACATTAAGAAAGCGAAATGTCGCATGCGTGGTGGGGACAAGGCTGGCCCGGGCGCCGCTACCATGGTCCGGTTTGCAGCTTCAGGAACACCAGCCGTATGAATCACGCTCAGCATCGCCAGGACGGATTGCGTCAGCTGGCCTTCTGGTGCGCTGCGCTGGTGCTGGCGATCACCAGCTTGAGCGCCTTCATCCGCCTGTCCCAGGCCGGCCTGGGCTGCGAGCCGTGGCCCCTGTGTTTTGGGAGTACGCTGCGCGCCGCGCAGCAGGGGGCAGTCGCACCGGTCAGCGACAGCCTGGCGGTGCAGGTAGCGCGGCTGGCGCATCGCCTGATTGCGACCGTGGCGCTGGCCGGCGTGGGGACGATGGTGGCCGTGTGTCTCGTGAGCCGACCCCGGATGTGGCGCAAAGGCCTGCTGGCGCTGGTGCTGCTGGCCCTGGCGTTGGGGCTGGCGGTGCTCGGTGCCTTTACCAGCGGCTCCCGGTTGCCCGCCGTGGCGATGGGCAACTTGCTGGGCGGCATGCTGATGTTTGCGCTGTGCTGGCGTCTTGCGGCGCCGCCGCGACCGTCGGGACATACAGCCGGGGTGACGGTCTCCGTGCTGGCGGGCATGGTATCGGTCGTGCTGCTGGGCCAGATCGGATTGGGAGCGTTGACGAGCGCGTCCTATGCCGGGCCGAGCTGCTCGGGTGTGCTCGACTGCCTGCACTCCGCTGATGTGGCGCACTGGCGATGGACAATGCTCGATCCCTGGCGCGAGCCGGTGTGGGACGCCGCACGCGTGCCGGTCAACGGGGATGCCGCGCTGACGCAACTCGTGCACCGCGGTGGCGCGATCGTGCTGGCGCTGTTGTTGGCTCCGCTGGCGGCCCTGATGCTGCGCGATGGGCGCCGGCTCGCGGCCTGGTCGCTGCTGCTGCTGCTGGTGCTGCAATTGGCCGTCGGCGTGCTGATGGTGCACGCCGACCTGGCTCTGCCTCTGGTACTTGCGCATAACTTGTTGGCAGCCCTGCTGCTGGCGGCGCTTGTCCGTTCGATTTGATATTCGTCAAGTGCTGATGGTGGCGGGGCGGCACAATTCCA
>Ga0163154_10009449_pt1 | contig 11116 bp, 28 predicted proteins | sample OliLakLV19MP9P1_FD_148649 | JGI IMG/M metagenome (GOLD analysis project Ga0163154, IMG submission 148649) | Freshwater microbial mat bacterial communities from Lake Vanda, McMurdo Dry Valleys, Antarctica - Oligotrophic Lake LV.19.MP9.P1 | ecosystem: Environmental > Aquatic > Freshwater > Lake >...
TGTGATTACCGTCCCACTCCTCCACCTTCCCTACGGCTTGCCATACTTCCGTGGTTAGAAATATCTGGTACTTCTCGTTCTGTATGTCGTAATCCACCTCGCCCTTGAACTCAAGAGTATCTAATGGTTGCCACCCTCCCTCAATCGCACGCTGGATGAATAGTTCTGTGTTAGTCATGGTTGAGTGTCTTATCAAGGAAGGTTAATACTTCTTCGCTTTGAAGGTGGAGAGGGAGAGCGAGGTTCCATCTGAACATCGTGTATCTTCCACCAAGCCATATCTGACCTCCTTGATAGACCGCGAAACCAGTACGTTCTCCTGCTTCTAGCGTCCTGAGAACGTCGGCGAGGGTTATGTCGCGTGCTTCGACCACATGAGGACCTACCATAATGCACTTTGGTTCGACCCCCCCGTCGCCACAAATAACGCAGTCGGAAAGTATCTCAGGCACAGCCTTAATAACAGCAGCACGGACGCGTTCAAGGGTGGTGGTCATACCTAGTCAGTCTTAATCTTCACCCCGAAGCGTGCTTCTGCTTCTGCGACGGTGATTTCCTCTACTGCTGGTACTGCGCCTTCGATGGTGCAGCCCCACACTTGGATTTCTTTCTTGTGATACCAATCGGAGGCTGTCTCAAAGTTATCATCGAGGGAAATAAGGACCGAATCATTTAATGCCACAAGCACCATTCTCCTCTCTCCATTTTTACCCAAAAGAATATCCTTCCATTGGAGAGAGTCCCATGTGGGGGTAGCTAGTTTTAGGTCTTTTACAAAACAGTCCGTGAAGTCTTTAGAGAGACGCCAAGAATACTCGTAGCCCAGCTTGTCTTCTGTGTACACTCCGCACTTTACGTTCTGGCAGATGAAGGGCGTGCCGTCCTTGTCAATACTAATACGAGCGTCTGTGATTTCCGTTACGTGTATCTTGCAGGTAACGCGGTCATTGTGTTTGAATTTCATAGTGTTGGTTGTGATTAGGTTTACTCTTTTAGTATAGGATAGATTTCGCGCGGATTCTTTCCTTCTCTGCGAAACTGTGGATAACGCTTACGACCCTATTTCGTCTGCCAAGTTCCTTAGTTCCTTAGCTAGAGCGTGGTTCTTCTTTGTGTTTTTGGTGTTCTCTATCTTCTCTAGATTATCTGCTTTCGTCCTTAACCACAGGGCTACTTTGTTTAAGATTTTCATGTAAGTTGTTTGTTTAGTTCGGATACTATCTTGTATATCTCTCGCGCTTCTTCTACTGTCCTTATCTCTGCATTGTGGTATTCCTTACCGATTCGCTCACTCACAAATCCATAAGCACTCGCGCGACGAATCTTGCCTGACTGCCACAGAGGGTCAAAGAGTGCGTGTATCTTCTTACGCTCATTCTTCAATGCTTGGGTTGCCAGAACCCCTAGAGGTCTAGTCGGTTCACTGGTTTTGTGATGACACCCGACAAACGCAGGGCAAGCGTTGCAAGACCAGAATGGAACCGAGTGCAAATCCCTACGGTGCGGGTACATCTCTTTACCGTCAGTGAGTCGCGCAAACACATATTTCTTACAGCCAGCACAGTATATTTCCATATTCTTTGTGCATTATCTTGTAAGTGCCTACGCTCCCTTCCCTCAACCTACCACACCAGTTCGACGTGGAGAGTAATCACACCCAGGTAGGTTGAGGGAGGGAAGCATAAGCTCCCCCCTCTTTAGATAAATACTATAAGAGCTCCAATAATAATTGCTGATGCAAGAACCATGGCCGGCTTCGAAGTAAGGTTGCCCGTTACGTTATACGAAGGCCAGAAGATTACCACGCCAACCCATACAAGCACAAGAAAAATTGAAATAAATGTCATATGTTTAGGCAGTCTCTGCTATAACTTCCTTAATAAGACCATTGAGGTTTCCGTTCTGTCGCTTTTTTGTAAGTGGGTAACCTTCTTTACGGAACTTTGATGCTATTGCAAGTATTGTCGCATTTGATACGCCAAACTGAATCGCTAATTCTGTCGCTGTGCAGCTTTCCCAAATATTTATAAATGTTTTAAGCTCTTCCTTTGTCCACAATTTGTTTGTTTTCATGTTGTTTTGTTTGTTAGCTAAGTTGATGTCGCATCATTTCTGAAACCAAAGTAGCATTCTTTTTTGCTAAAAGAATTGTTTCCAAGGTTCGTTCAATAAGTGCCGCCTGCTTCTGTAGAACTGCCCACTCATCCATTGCTTCTACTCTTGCTTTTGCCCTTGCTGCCGTATCTCCTCCCTCCATGAAAGAGGCCTTAAGTTTAGCTATGGCTAATTTGCGGTCGATAAGTTCCTCGTGTTCTCCTTGTAGAAGAACATTTAGTTTTGATGCCGCGTTCATCCACAGCTCAGGCCCCACAGTTTTACCTTGTGCAGCCCACTCGGCAAGCTTATCAAGGATTGTTCTGACGGTGTTTTCTTCCATGGCTAGATTGCTATTTGCACTTCACCTCTTTCTGCACGCTTCTTTGCTTCATCAAACCATTCAACGAACTTTTCAATGGAACTAAAGGTAAGCTCTGGGAAACCCTCCCTTGAATATTCAGTGAGATTTAACGGCTCTTTGCCTTCGCGAAGCACACGTATATGGCCTTTGATACTTATCATGTGGGTGCCTGATTATTTTTAGAACGGAATATCCTCTGGGTTGATTTCTTCATTAGGGTATTCGATGTCCGTACTAGCAATGGTAGCAGGTGACCCTGGGGCTGCGAACTGGTCACGTGCTGGGGCCTGAGGCGCAGCGAGCTCAGGTGTTGCTACTGGTACAACAGTCGCATATCCACCCTCGTCGTCCATGACCTTAAAGCCTTCCGCGTAGAGAATAACCATAATACCAGCCTTACCTGCCACACGAACTTTTTCAGCATGTGCTTTGAGCACCTTACCAATCCACAAGCGGCTGTCGTCGCCGAACGCGTCAATGAGCCCTGCAATGGTTGGCTTGTTCAGGTCGTAGTTCTGTGGCTCTGATGCGCCCTCTACCTTTACCTTCACTGTGTTGCGAACATTCGGCTCGCCCTTGTAGGTTTCTTCAATCGGCTTTGCTTCTGTAAGAATCGCAAACTTCTGGCCATTGTAGACCGTCGACTTGTCAAGCCACGGGCCACTCGTTCCTGAGGATTTTGTATACAGCATATTTGTGTGATTAGTTGATTGTTAGGACTGCTTCTGCTTGGCGCGCTGCGTCGATATCTACCGTAAGCCCATCTGTTGCCTGGTTAGTACGGTAGAGCGTCACGCAGGCGAGGAACGCCTTCATAAACATTTCGTACTCGTACATGGCCACTGCTTCAAATGAACCGTCTTTCCCGAATCGTACGACTGACAAACCTTCGTACGGCTCGTCTCCTTCAGCCTCTGCCATCCAACGGTACGCAGAAACCTGAAGCCAGTAATCCATGCCGTAAATGCCGGAGCTGGTTTTAAAGTCACCCATGTATCTCTTCCCGTCGGTGCCGATATAACCAAAGTCTGCTGTACCAGCAATGAATAGTTTCAGATTGTGAAGCTTGCGCTCTGAGAAAAGAAACTGTTTTACATTAAGCATGGTCCAATCAACGAACGGCTTGATAGGACTCTCGTCTACATGAGAGCGTGGCATTCCGTTATTTTCGTTAATACAACCATTTACGTAGGTCTCTACCATTGCGTGGTAGTCTGTACCATGCTGTCCAGCCTCCTCTTTTTTTGCACGGTGTGCTAGACGGGCAAGCTTGAACTCTGGGTACTTAGCATCAAGCACTTTGCACACTTCCGCATTTACCTTGCCGCCGTTTGCTTCTTTAAGTGATTCAAGCTCTTCGGTAAAGCCCGGCGGTGCTACCATAGCATATCCCGCAGCAGCGGCTAGGTTAGCACTCCATTGAATGAGGGCCGGCTTCGCAAGCACGTCAAGCGCGGTTGTGATACCTGTCATCGGTCGGCGGTCGTGGTAATACTTGTGATTCTCTTCGTCGAAGTAGAATCCTGTGTCTGGAACGTAGTCTGGTATTTTTCTTGCGTATCCCATAAGTTTATCTTTTATAGTCGCACAGCAGTAATAGTCATTTTCTCTAGCCGTTCACCCTTAAAGAGTTTGTGGCATTCCCTAGCACCTTTCCCGATTGCAGCATGAAGGCTTGTAGCCTCCACCCTGCTTTCCACAAGGTCCTGTTGATAGGATTTTCCCTTGCGGCGTACGTTTCCTGAAAGCAAGTAGTGAGTCATGTCAGCGAGTCAAGTTCATTACTGATAGCGCAAACAAAGCCATAACTGTGATTGCTATTGAGTGGAACATTCCAGCAACAGAATAAACTTCTATTGCTGTGATTGCAATAACTGCAATAAGAACTATGCTTGCACTTATTTTAAGTGTAGTCATACTAGAAGGTATCTTTTTTACTGTTAAAAGAAAATCCTTTTTGCTTTATGTCGCCAAACACAATCCAGTTCATGAGGTCTTTAGTTGACTTCATGTCCACATGAACCTTGTTTCCAAACGTGGTAACAAATAGACTGTTGTTGGGTACTTCTACTTTAGGAAGTAACACGGGGTCCTTCATACAAAGACCGCATTATTTTCTAACTGCACTTGCTCCTCCTCAAAATCCTGGTCCATGGGTATTTCATAGCCAGCCTCTGGAAACGTTAGCAGCGGATTTACCATTGAGTCAACCATGTATTTATGTATTAATGTATTAATCTCACTTACACATATTACTACAGAATGCACGGATTGTACACAGCCTGTTGGCAGCCACTGTTTCTTCGGAAGTGTGTTGTAATCCACTAGGCAATAGAAACGTACTCCTACCAGCCGAAGTATCTCCACGGGTCGATTTTGGAACTCCAAGGACGCTTCTACTGCGCAATAGGGATTCCTTTCATTGCTTCACCAGGAAGATAACCGAGGAAACCTTTTTTGATTTCTTGAATAAGGGAGGGGTCCAGACCACAGGCCCTGTCATACGTGTCTGCCGGCAGCTTCAATGAAACCTTTTCGGTTTGGCTAGTTCGCAGAACGAGTTCTTCCATATGCTCGACTTGATTTTCATACACATGAGCATTCGAGATAGACACCGTGAATACTCCTGGGTTTAGAGATAGTTTCTGTGCAAGGATATGGTTCAAGAGAGCAAACCCAGCAACGTCAGTCGGATGGCCAAGCGCCATGTCATTCGACCGTAACACTAGGTGAAGATTTAATTTCCCTTGAATTACGTTCAACGTGAACATTACCGGACACGGCACGTTCTTCTGTGGAATTGTAAGGTCTGTCGCAGGGTCCCACATCATTACAACTCCATGACGGGACGACGGGTCAGCACTTAGTTTTTCCATGACTGTACCTAGCTGGTCAAGACCGAAGCGCGAGCGCCACCGAGCCCCATACGCGGCAGAAACAGCACCGTCTGCTTCGGCAAAAGAGTCCCATATTTTAGTGTGCTGCGACAACCAGTGCAAGTCCTTTACTCCAGAAAGCATCCACATAATTTCTGGAATGAATGACCATGGCATTTTTCTTAAAGATAAAAGAGGAAAACCATCTAGTTCTAGGTCTGTTCTGATATCAAGGCCAGCAATTGCCCGGACCGCGTGGTTAGTTCTCTGATTCAGTTCTGGTTGCTGGTGCAGTATATGACTAACACTATCCGAATACGCGTTATCGAAGCTGGTCATATATTTTTTCCATATCATCGCCCACTGTATATCGAATCCAACTCATCGTGCTAGTGACTAATGCTTCTTCGAATCCTTCAGCTATCTGTGTTATTTGAGTTGTTTCTACGAAGTCCTCCTTGTCATCAACAAAGCGCTGCAACAGCTCTTCTCTAGTTGCATAACAATATATGCCAACAGAGTTTCTGCGCATTGCAAGACCTTCAATAACTCTTTGAACGTTGAAGTCCACTGTTGACTCACCTCTAAATACAGGACCATACGCCATTTCAGATAGGTGCATGCGGTCGATAATGCTTGATTGCGCAGTGGTTACAAACAAAGCGTACTCAACAGCAGCATCTTCTTCTGGTCCAGGATTGTTGAACTTTTTAATTGGCATTCCAGTCTTTTCAGATAGGAAACGCGCAAGTGTGCTTTTTCCTGTCTTATCAAGGCCTTCAATGATAACGTGTCCCATAAATATATGTATTATTCTAACAAGCCCTCTTCCTTGTGTCTGTCAACTTTTCTGCGATAGTGCTTTGTGAAGATATTTGCTTTTGCTAGCAACTCAATACCGGCTGTGTTGTCATGTTTTTCATCATAATACACTTTGGAAAAGCCACTGTTGATTATCATCATTGCACACTTCTCACATGGCATGGTGGTCACAAACATAACCTTATTGCGTTCTAGTGAACCAGATGCAATAAGAGCATTTACTTCCGCGTGCAAGCAACACGGGTCTGTACCCGGACACTCGTCTATTCCAGCAGCGCGTCCGTTATATCCGTTTCCAAGCACACGCCTCATTCGGTCGTCTGTGATAATACAGCCCACAGTCCTTCGTTTGCATTTAGACCTTCCAGCAAGCATACGGGCAGTGTGCATCCACACGTCTTCCATACCTAAACGTTCAAGGCGTTTGTTTGCCTCAACAGTCCAGCTCTTGCGGGCCATTTCTCTACGTTCCAGTGCTTCCATGTCCGTTGTCTCCACGCTCACCCTCGATTGTGTCTACTTCTTCAAGTTCTTCGAGGCCTACGCGAAGTAATATCATTTGACAAATACGGTCGCCCTCTTCTACCTTGTACGGTACTGTGCTGTTGTTTACAAGCGTTACGTGTACATTGCCGGTATATCCGTTGTCGACCACAGGACCGATTGCGTGTATTCCTTTTTTCCCTTGGCTCGACCGCTCTACAACAAATCCACAAAACCAGAGCGGAACTTCAAACCCTACACCTAAATCTATTCTCTCTGAAGTTTCTCCAGGTAGAAGTGTGAAGTTGTATGGCGCGTGTAAGTCCCAGCCCGCGTCACCATCATGTCCTTTAACAGGCACGGGGATTCCTTTGTCTCGACGGAACCGCATACTACTTCACGCGGGTTATATGTCCATTCTTGACTGTAAGCAAACGCTTCTTGGCAAGTTTAAGTACGTGCTGGCGGACGGTCTCGCGACTCAATTTAATTCCGACACCAATACGCCCGTATGCTAGAACCTCTCCTTCCTTGAAAAACTTTTTAATGAACTTAAGCACTTTTTCTGTTGAGGGATGCATTTCTTTTGTCATGATGTATTTATTTATTGGCTAAAGTCTCCTCTTTTTGCAGCTTCGATGAACAAAAGAATACGGTCTCCTTTAACGTGCATGCGCACTGCATTCTTTTTTGGGTCCATCATCGGCTGGAACAGTTCACGCCACTTGTCTTCTTTTAATGCTTTTGCGATTGTCATAGCACTGCGCCACGGAAGAACGTTCATTTGTGAGAGTTGTCTAACGCTGTAGAAACGTCCGGGTTCGATTTTGTCAGGATTCATTTAGGTGCATTTGAGTTGCGAGAATTAGTGCTGATATGAATACATTGTACACCATGCATGCTACACATTTCTCTGGTGGGTGTTGATAACGTGTGGGGGCAAGCTGTGATACCCCTGCTCTATTTTCCACTTCTGCTCTAATATCCTTTTGTTTTCCTCGTCGTGCCCTTCGGAAAGCTGCTGCCACTCCCTATTACCCTGCACGGCATCAAATACGATGTCCACCAGAGTTCCATATTCGACCGTGGCCAAGCTTTTGTACCTTCTCCTGAGCATTCCTACCAGTACCTTGTATTTGTTAGCAACTTGGTAGCCTTCTGGTCGGTCGTCAAGGATGGATTTGATTGTCTCTTTTCTATAGTTGTGCTTCATGTTGTACATTATATAGCGTTATGTGCGTAAGTTATACACAGGTGTTAGCAGCCGACCGGCGGGTACAAAGTATAATGGAGAAATGTCGCGGGGGGTTTAACCTGGTAGGCGACGGTAAACATAGGCCAGGGCTACATTCCGATGGCTCAACGTGGAGACGTCAGACGTGTGGAAGAACCACTTCCTTTCTCAATCCTTCACAAAGTGTGCGGGGGGTAAGGGGGGTGACTCTTCCTCAGGTCTTACATGAAGACTTCAATCAATACACGGACCGAATAATAATATATATATTCATGGATACAGACGAGATAAAGTCAAACATAAGACCCATATCCGAAGTGATGACACTCTTTGGAAACAACATACCTTTAGGAAAGAATGGTAAACCACTCAGCGAGCGAGCACACTTGGTTCGTTATTTTGTTGAAAGAGCTCAGGATAGAAAAGGACCGATGGCACCAGGCCGTGTTGGATACATGCTTTCGCATATCAACACGCCAGACCTTTATGGTTTTAAAAGTATTCTTGAATCTGAAGTAGCGCGACCGTGGCCAGAGGAAGCAGGTCCTAAACCACAGACGCATGAAAGATGGAACCGTATATTTTGGGCACAACTTCGAGGATGAGACCTGTACCATTAAAAATGCGGAAAGAAATGGCTGACGACCCTTTCTATTCTGTTTGTGTTCATGAATCAGTTCAGTGCGGCGGTCGAATAGAGTTTGACCATGTATTTATTTATGCAGGAAAACAAGTGAATGAAAAATGGGCTATACTTCCAACATGTCACGAGCACCACGTACACATAACGCAGTTCCGAAAAGAGTCAGAAAAGATAGCAGTAGCGAGAGCAACACTAGAGGAATTGTCGAAGTATCCAAGAAAGAACTGGTCACTGTATCGCTGACTACCATGCCGCCGACTACAAACTCCCTGTATCACGGTTTTGGAGCTCGTAAGCACGTCGCACCTAAGGCAAGGATAGCTAAGGATGCTATGTCATGGGAAGCACGGTCGCAATATAGAGGGAGTCCTTTAGTAGCTGAACTCAGGGTACTGGTTGCTTTAAGGTGGGGTAGTAGAAGAAACCATGATGTAGATAATATCAAAAGTCTACTTGACTCTATGACAGGAATACTCTGGGAAGACGACGGGCAAATTGTTGACTTGCGTATTACTAAAGTATACGAGAAAGGAAACGAGGGGTTGACTCTGACTGTGTGGCACACATAGGAAAAGGACCGGTGTGCCCGGTCTTTTCCTTACTTGTTTCCGTGTTGTGGAACAAACACTACTTCGGTTGCTGAGTTAGCTTTATAATCTTTACGACATATTGCAAACATAGAAAGGTTTTTTAATATGTGTTCAGTGATTTCTTCACCTTCCCACCAGTACACTTTTAGGTTCATGCCAGTCTCCAGCATTAACTTCCACTTAGGGCCACAGATGGATACGTTCGGTAGGGAAGTAGCAATCTCTATGTAGAAGCCTGTGTCAGGGCAGAAAAAATTAGGGTTGTATGTTTCCACGCGACCTGTAGGTGTCTTTCTTCCGGTCGGAAACTTGTCTTTGTTGTTTTTAAGTTGATAGGGATACCCGGTAACAAAAGCCTGTGCTTTTACTACGTGCGGCCGATTCTCAGTTTTGCCGTTAGCACGGGAAGACTTTGCTTTTTTGTCACTTTTCTTGCTGCCTGCTTCGCTAAGATGTTGGCGTAGGGTTTTATCTTTTTGCATTGTCATTTGAATTGTAGATTTTTCATACTAGTAGGTCGCTATTCTCATAGATGTTTCCGATGATTTCCCATGTAGTTGCCACTTCATAAAGCAACTCGTCTCCTGCGAAGAATGCCCCGTCTCGACTTTCAACTGGATATATTTTTCCATCGGGGAGTGCATTTATTGCAACCCCATCTTCGTAGTCGTGGTGCATGTCATCTGTCAGCAACAGGTCCCCCTCGTATATCTCCTTCCTGTTCTTGTCCTTTAATCCTGTGTATTGCATTAGGATGATGTGGTCTTCTTGCAGTTCCTTAATTGCGTCATTGAACATTAGAGTCTTTACGCCACTGAATATGTTTGTGGTCAGTTCGCACATTATGTTACGCTTCTTGTCCCAAGCACGGAACTTAATCTCACGGGTGTTTGTGGTGGTCATATTAGTAGCCGCTGATTGGTAAACTCTGGTTCATCTTGAAGCTGTTCACCTTTTCCTGCATATACTCGTCGCCACCTCCGTTGTTTAGGTCGTAGAAGTAGAGCTTGATTCGGTCCTTAAGAACTTCAAATGCTTTCTGCTCTGGCTTCGATAGTTCAGACGGGTCGAACATTGCTGCTCCGACTATTGAGCCAGCTATGCCTCCTCCTAGATAATTTTGGTACGCACCCATAATCGGTTCATCGACGTTAGGGAAGATGTCCGAGACGTCTATCTTCAGGGTTCCCCCACGGTACGAGATGTCGCACTCTATAGTGTTGTCTCTAAGGTCGAACTCTTTTGCTTGTTTTAGGATTGTCATATTAGTTATGCTTTATGAGCACCTTCGTAATCGTCTGTCTTCGTAAGACCAAGTTCGCGGGCTGCAATGCCAATGTGCCTAGAAGTAGTGTGGCTCCAGTAGCCGTGTACCCATAGAACACCGCTTGCTGTGTCGACCGTAGCAACGTGAGTTGAGTAGCTAATAACTTTATTGCCGTCTAGGCGTAGGTTGGCTTTGCTTTTTGTGAAGTTTTTCATAGTGGATGTGATTAGTTGGTGCTACTGCACCCTATACAAAGCCCCGTGAGGCTCTGTAAGGATGTGCTAGCCTTGCGGGTTTGCCTTTTCGTAGGCTGCTACTATTGCAAAGTTGTTTCGTAGTGTGTTTAACTCCTTGTTCGTCATCTCTCTCTGAGTAGATAGGAATTGCATTTGCTTCCATACCCTTTTGGCCGTGTAGTATTCTTGGTCTGCCTCGTGCTTTGCTATGGTCTCGTTTACAATTTTGTTTATGTTCATGGTGAGTGTGATTGGTGTGATTTAATTTATGCAGAGTCGTCCTCGTCTTCGTCTTCAACTGGAAGCTCTGCAATCATTTCGGTCTCAAGTTCTCCCTCGCTGTCAACAAGGCAATAAGTCTGAAGAATGTCGTAGCATTCCTCGATAAGCTTGCGTCGTGCCACTGCCTCTTCTTGGCTTATCGGGGTGCGTATGTAACGGGCACAGTCTCTCAGGTCACTTAGAGTATTCTCGAATCGGCAGTAGGACATGTTCATGGTGTGATTG
>Ga0163154_10009451_pt1 | contig 11114 bp, 9 predicted proteins | sample OliLakLV19MP9P1_FD_148649 | JGI IMG/M metagenome (GOLD analysis project Ga0163154, IMG submission 148649) | Freshwater microbial mat bacterial communities from Lake Vanda, McMurdo Dry Valleys, Antarctica - Oligotrophic Lake LV.19.MP9.P1 | ecosystem: Environmental > Aquatic > Freshwater > Lake >...
GCCGAGTTGCGGCGTGCCGGGTTGCGCCGTGCTAGGTTGTGATGTACCGGGTTGCGGCGTGCCAAGCTGAGGCGAACTGGGTTGTGGCGAACTAGGCTGGGACGTGCCGGGCTGCGATGTACCGGGTTGCGGCGTGCCGGGTTGCGCCGTGCCGGGTTGCGCCGTGCCGGGTTGCGCCGTGCCAAGCTGAGTCGAACTGGGTTGTGGCGAACTAGGCTGGGACGTGCTGGGCTGCGACGTACCGGGTTGCGGCGAACTGGGTTGCGCCGTGCCTGGTTGTGATGTACCGGGTTGCGGCGTGCCAAGCTGAGGCGAACTGGGTTGTGGCGAACTAGGCTGGGACGTGCCGTTGTTAGCCGCCTCTTGCGTAATGGTTTGACCATTGCTGCTTGCAGCCGTGCTGTCTTGCGTGGCTGCTTGACCGCTCTCCCTGGTGGCTGATAGCGTTCCGGGTTGTGCCGTGCCGCTGTCAGCGATGGCTGTCCCCAATTGTGGCGTAAGCGTCAGATCAACCACGATGGGGATTGGCGGTTGCAGAAAGCTCCAGATCAAAAACAGGATAACAGCGGCGGTGATTGAACTTTTGACGAAATGCGGCGCAATTGAACGCAAGCGCAGGACGATTTCGGCGGATGTAGCTTGCAGGAAATTTTGTGGGTAGTGCAGCGGTGGGATCAGGCGAATGTTGGACTTTGAGCGGGGATTGATCGCGGTGTTGACGAATACACTATAGCGATCGTGGGTCATGTCAAAGTCGAAAGCGTTTTGGTAACGCTTGCGGAGTGAGAAAACGTCAGTATTGGGTTGCGGCAGATTGGCGTCAGTACTCCGCCAGCCGATAGCAAATTTAGGGACACCTTGTATCCACAGCAACCCAAGTGCCATCAACAGGGCAGACGAAAGCAGCGCCGCCGCGAGAATCACGATCGGAAGCGGCGCGCCAAACAGGAGCAGCAGTCCGCCAGAAACGCTCAAAGCGATGCCGATCCAGAAGGTGCTGTGTCCCCAAAACCACAATAAGTAGCCGAAACCGTAGGCGGATAGACCCACGCCCGGTCTGCGGATGAGCAGTGCGCTGTTGTCAGCAAACAGCAGTCGAATCAACAGATTGACGGCTATGGCACCCACCGAAAAAAGCAGGAACAATATGCCGAAATTGACGAACAAGCGCGGGATCGCCGTGATATGCAGTACAAGTAACAGTGCTAACACCACCCCAACCGCGATGGTTAGCCCTTCTCTTTGGGTCAAGAGTCGCCGTTGATGTAGCATAAAGACTAAAGCGCTCCGTTCGATGGATAAATGCAATGAATGAGTTGGGCTTATCTCGCACTCATATGACCCAGATTATATCAGCGAATGCACGGTATGTGTCAAGGACTTTGAAACAACTTCGTGAAAAAGATTAAGCAAGATTGTCGGGCTGCTTTGGCGGGTTGATGTAGACTGCCGTCGGAGCGCCTTTCACCGTCGGGAAACCAGCACGAAAACGTTCTGGACATGCCTCAAATGCTGCCGTCATCACGCTTTGCCGCTGCTTCTGGACGGCATCAGCCGCGCCATAATGAACACTCGCTGGAGTCTTATCAGACTCAAGCCTGAATGGTAGTGTTGGTCGTTGTACCAAGCGAAGAAGGTACGCGCCCAGATCCGCGCTGCTTCAATGGAAGCGAAGCGGTCAGGATAGTCCCGGCGATACTTCATGGTCTTGAACTGCGCCTCGCTGAATGGGTTGTCGTCGGAGGTGTGTGGGCGGCTGTGGCTTTTGGTGATGCCCAGATCAACCAGCAGCTGGCTTACGGGTTTGCCGGTCATGGGGCTGCCGTTGTCGGCGTGGAGCGTCAGTTGGTCAGGTTGGATGCCCTGCTTGCACGCGGTTTCGGCGATGAGCTGCTTTGCCAGATCGCTGCTTTCTTCCTCAGCGATCATCCAGCCGACGACGTAGCGGCTGAAGATGTCTAGCACGGTGTAAAGCGGGTATTTCTCCAACTTGCCTGCTCCCCGCAGCCAAGTGATGTCCCACAACCAGACCTCATTTGCACCTTCTGCCAGCAGTTCAGGCTTTTGGTAGGCAGGATGACGACGGATGAGACGACGTTCGCAGACCTCACCATGCGCCGCCAGAATGCGGTACATCGTGCGCCAGTGGCACAGATAGCGACCTTCATCTAATAAAAGGCGGCATAGACCTGACGCGGCGCTTGATCCATGAACCGCTCACTGTTGAGGGTCGCCCGCACCTGCGCTCGCTCGTCGCTCGACAGCGCATGAGCGGGCGTCGGGCGCGGCGCTGGTTCGACCTTCGGTTGCTGCTGGCGATACAGCTGGCTGCGCGGCACCTTCAGCACTTCACAGGCGCTTTTCACCCCAATTTGGCTTGCTAGTTCGCTCACGATTGCTCCTCCTCCAGCAGGCGTGCCAGCTTTTTTTGGGCAGCAATGATGTGTCCCGCCCGTTCCAACTCACGCTTCAAACGGGCATTCTCGGCTTCCAGACGCCGCATTTCGGCACGATTTGGGTTCGCCACCGGACCGCGTTGCTTGCCTAATGTCCACTCGGCATGGGCAGTGTGCCATTTGCCGATCTGCGCGTAGGTCAAGCCTTCACGCCGCAGCAGTGCGCCTAGCTCGCCATGTTGACACCGCTCCGCTTCCGCCACCATCCGCCGTTTGTACTCGGCACTGAAGCGGCGACGCTCGGCTTTGGGCTGCACTTCCGGGTTGGTTTTGCGATTTTCTGACATGTTGTTTGTCCCTGTTCTCCGCCCTGCAATTCTATCCTAAACTTGGAGGGTGAAGTTGTTTCATCCATTATGGCACACAGGGACAGGGTAACGTAACATCAACAAGTATTATCATTTAGCGCATCTATGTTAATTCGCTGTAGAGTATCGCTGCCGGAATTGTAGACATAGAGATCCCTGTTGTAGACGATGGGCGCATAGGGGAGGCTTCCAATTCGGTAAGTGCGAAGAAGTTCCCCCGTTTCTACATTGAACATGCTAGCAGTGCCACTATCAGAAAAAGTAAATACAAGGCATTCACCCACCTGCACGGGAGTGTTTGGAGACACACCAACATTTTCGTACATGGCAGCAGCTCCGACGTGATCGCGCCGGAAGACCCCAAAGTTGTCATCCGTTTGCATACAGCCGAGCCACATTAATTCACCGGCGAGAGCAAAGCCTCCATCTAAGGCGCACACCGACCAGGAACCGAAAACTTCTCCATCCACTAACCTGACTGCGATCACCCCATTTCCTGTTGAGGGCGGCAAGTTCTCGACCACGACCGGGGAGGTTTGACGATACCAGAAAAATCCATCCTCGTACTCAGGTGTTCCCGTCCACGTTGGCAGGGGATAGGCGTAGCGTACATCCAACGTGGCAGGATCGAGTCCGAGTAAGTAAAATGGAAAATCCTCGGCATCTGGATTAGGCGAAAACATTTCTATCCCGACGCGCATGGTCGTGCTTGGTGGGGGGACAACTGCTGTTAGCCACAAAGTGCCATCCAAGATCAACGGTGTTACAGAGGCGTAAGGAGTAATAGGCATGGGTTCACGCAAGCGGTTGGTAGCCGTTTGCGGATCAAGCTTCACTATATAGCCTTGGCTCACGTCAAAGGTGCTTGTCCACACTACTCCATCATCATAATAGAGTCCACCGAACGCGTTAAGGGTATCATCACGCTTGATGATTTCCAAAGTCTCCTCATCTAATAAAGTCAAAAATCCTTCATCGGCATTGCCATCCAACCTTTGAATCCAAACCACCCCTTCAAAGACATAAATGGAAGAAATACCAGTTCCTAAGGAAACCGGACTATAATTAAGGGTTAAATCGGGCGTTGTCAAGGTCGCAAGTTGACGAGTATCAATCCGTATTAGTTCGCCTGTTTCGGGCAGTGCGGTCCAGAGAAATGGCTCGACATAGAGCGGCGGAAGCGCGGTACTGCCTAAATCCAATGTGCCGCGAGTTTGCTCCGCTTCTAGATCAAAGGCAGTAATGCGACCCGTCCCCTGCTGTATCACCCACAAGATGTTGTTGATCAGCACTGGATATTGTGTCCAATTATCCGTCAGCACGGTTTGCTCACCATAGAAGGTAATGTCGGCGGGTAGGGCAACTATAGTCTGATCATCCCGACAGGTGAACCACATATTCGCGCCGTCAAAGTGCGGGATACTCGTATTGGTGCATGGTTGGAGATCACGCACTGCCTCACCCGTTTGCTCGTCAATGATGAAGACCGTCCCACGTTGTTCTTGAACGAACCAAGCGTTTTGACCATCACTGATAGGGGTGTTAAGTCGGCGAGGATCGGCAATGGTATCAATGACCCGAATCTGCGTTAAGGTTTCCGCATCGTACAGAACGAGTGCTGTATTTGTGACCCCCCAAACGCGTCCCTCGGTAAGATACAGGTCAGCGACGTCGGGTAAGTCGACTGACGCAATCTCCAGCGTTTGCGGCGTGATACGAACGAATCCAAGCGTATCAAGCCGGGTAGCCCAGAACGCTCTGGCAGTGGTCTTTACGACAGCCAATCTGTTGACGAGGGCGGTTTGCTGCGTAACTTCCGCAGTGCGCGGATCAAGTGTGATAAGCGCATCGGTCAACAGCACGAGTATTTGATCGGACTCTGAATCGTATAGGGCTTGCTGTGGTTCTCCAGGCAACTCATGCCTGGTGATTGCTTGCGTTTCAGCATCAACTCGAATGAGCGCTTGTAGGTTTGAATCCATGAACCACAGGGCATTGCCACTACTGAACACCGCGCTGGTATTCAAACCAATGAAAAGGCGTGCGGTCTCGGTGAATGACTCGGCATCCAAGACTACCAGTTCACCGTCGAGGAGGGCGTGTACCCACACCCGACCGGGCGAGAACAATGGGGGCTGTGGATTAGTGCCAATGGTCGCGCTACGGCTGGTTTGTGCGTTGGGATCGATACGCGTAAGTGTCCCATCTCCGCTGTTGCTGATCCATAGATACCCAAGACCGCGTACTGGGATACCTGGATCACTACCCGTTTCAAGTATGATAGGATTGCTCAGTCCGTTAAGCGGTACGCGTGCAACCCCATGATCACTCGCGCTTACCCAAAGCGCGTCATAGGCGAGAGCCGCTTGTGCGGGTTGCAGTGGGAGTTCGATTTCGTAGCGATTGTTGTAGCTGGCTTGAACTTGTAGGCGGCGATCAGACTCCTCAGCTTGAACCTCAACCACTTGGCGACGCGAAGTTTCCGCATCTGCCCTTGACGCTTCGGCGTCGGCGCGAGAAGCTTCGGTCTCGGCACGGGCGTTTGCCAAACTGTTTGTCACCACCAACAGCGCAATCAATGTGAAAGCGATCACCGCTGCGGCAAGCTGGACTTTGCGGCGCAAACTACGCAGGAAAAATAAACGATGAGCGTCGGATGGCGGATACTCCGATAAACGGCTGCGTTGCTGCCAAAACCAATAGGAAGAAAGTTCGCGCCAGCCTAGAAACTCGCCTTTGACGGCTCGGACAAGGTAAGTGGTATGTTCGTTGATATACGCGCTGTCCGCACTGAACTTTTGGTCAAGTGAAGACACGATCATGTCAAGGTCAGTGGGAACAGCGGAAGTGATCAGCGGGGAATTAAGTAACTGTATGTCCGTCCACGTTGTTCGTGCGTGATTAACTGCTGTTTGTTCGTTTAAATTGTCCCAAGGGTCTGTTTTCAGTTGGGCAAGCGCTGCTGCTTCATCAAAATTTTGAAGGATTACCGGGATGAGGCGCTTATTGTGATTCTTCGCATGTAGATATTCGCGGTGGCAGTTCGGAGAAGTTAGCCAAGCGGTGCTGACGACGAACACGAAATTATGGGACTGCTCAATTCCTCGATATATTTCTCCTTGCCAGTTTTTTGCTGGGCGGATTTCGTCAACATCAAACCAGACTGGACCCAAGTCTTCGAGTCGGTGTTTCAAAGGAAGGACATAGCTATTATCTTCCCGAGCGTAAGACAGAAATGCCAACCATGTCGGTGTAGGATTTTCTACTGCTTGCAGCAACCGCCGCACGAGGATGCGCCGTTGCCGCTGTTGCTCCGTCGCATCTGTGATAGCTCGATACGTATGGAAAGTGACCCAATTCAGATGATCGATTTGTTCTCGCAGTTTGTTTAACTCTGTGACAAGTGAGTCCTTGTCTGATTGTCCCCACAGGCTAGGATCGACCATTGGGTCGAGACTTTCACCGCTATCCGCTGCCCAAGAGATGGGAATAATCGGAAGTTTACGGGCGAGAGCATGATTGAGGACAGCATAACATTCTGGGCTGGCATAAGCTTCGCGGCTCAACACGAAGATTACTTGATCCACCTCCTTGAGATGCCGCTGAATTGCCCGACGACGATCCGCGTTGAGTGGGCGCATGAGTGGGATAGTGGCGCACAGCTTGTGCTTGGATTCAAGTTCGGACTGGAGCAGCGTGATGATAGCGTGATCGTCGGAGCGTCCCGGCGCGCTACATATGTAGATCGTCTGCATGGTTACGATCCTGATTCTGATAGAGGCTCAACCTGCAACTCAGCTAACGGAATAGCATCCTCTGGGGCAGTGATAATGAAATCGCCCCCGTGATTCGAGAAGCCGATCAGTAGGTCAAGTTGAATCTCGGTCAATGCTTGCGCGCTTGGGCTAACAGCTTGACCTGTCAGGCTACTAAACGCCGCCTCATCCATGTTGATGTCGATGTCAAATGTTAAGCGATTCATCGTCAAGTCAGGATTGACGAATTGATGAAATCGTGTCCGGAAAACCGGAAAGAGTGTGGGAAGTATTTCACCAAGTTGAGCAAAACTTTCCTCTAGTTCTGTTTCGTTCATACCCGTCACTGAGTCCGGCGATAACTCTTCGATGAGTGTGACGACATCCACAATCTGACCGGAGCTTAGGTAAGCAATGAGATCTACTTCGCGAATAAAATGAGCGACGCCACCTGTTTCATCTGCTAAACGCTGCGATGTGATGAAGTCCGTCAGGTTGATTAAGCCGAAAAAATCCTCTAACGGGGGTAAGGCAAGTTCGGCAGACGGCTCTGCGGTCAGCGTATCATCCAGAACCGTCCCCGCAAACACACTGTTATATATATCATCAGTCGTCAAATACGCCCAAGGCGTCTCGCTTGAGTTCACACCATTCGAGGCACCGACTTGCAGGTAGCTGACGCCATCGACCAACCGGAATTGAGCGGAGAATGTATTTTCGTCGCCATTGGCGGCTGCACTGCCATGCAGGTTGGCTTCAACGCTGACATTGGTATCGGGCGAGTCAAATCCCGTGAACGCGCCATCGCCGCGCAGCACCACTTCGATGTGATTCGTCGGACTGTCAATGACCAGCATCATGTTTAAGTCGAAGGCGAACGATCCCATGCCCGTCAAATTCGCAAAGGCAAGATCGATCAACCGTTGGTTTTCAGTGTCAATATTGGGATGATCAGATGACGCCTCAATAGGAGAAATCTCTAGCATAAAAGGGGTAACGGTTGCGGCGGATGTTGGAATAGCAGTCGCATTTGTTGGCGTTTGAAGCGTTGTCACGGTTGCTGGAGTGCATCCAAGCATAGAGAGAATAATCACCAATAGAAGCAAAAACCTCACGTTGAACAGGTGAACATCGGCATGAACGGCGAACAAGTGACGCCTCCCAATCTGTTAGCTGAAGTGAATTACAGTTTAGACTAGAGCATTAACTCAGTGGGTTATTCTTGCGAAATGTCTCTAACCTTGCCAATGCCCATTAAACAAATTCAATCTCTGAGGAATCTGAACGTTGGATGCTTTTCCCGAACTTAGCGTTTCATACAGCTCCGCAATCTGCATATCACTTAGGTCTTCTAGAAGGCGAAATGCAGAAGCTGCCAAGTAACGCTGTTCTTTATCAAACGCGATCCAATATCGACTTAATGATTCTGCTACCGCTCCTGTGGTGTTTGACCCAGCAAATAGGTCTAAAACAGTGTCCTTTTCGTCGGTCAGAAATTGGATGAAAAACTCAGGCAATTTGCTCGGAAATCGTGCGGGATGCCCTGCTGCTCCGACCATTTTGCAGTAACGCAAGTAGGCTGAATTGCTTTCGGTATTCGGAATTTGAAGCATATTCGATGGAATAGCACCGCCGTTGTCACGCCCAAATTGATCGCTGATATCGTGCCCCGACGGACGTTTTTTCGGCGTATAAAATTTGTCACTGTCTTCAATAAGTTTCTTCATCCGATCTGAGTAAGGCGCGAGGACACGTCGAACATCAGCTTTCGGAAAATCTGTTTTTGATAACCACCAAATCGTGTTTACGGCATCTTTGGCGCGAATCTTGCGTTTGTTCACCCATTCGATAGGACTAGGGAGCTTCGCTGGATTGAACCAGAAAAACTCTTCGGCTAAATGCCATCCGAATTCATCGCACAAACGAATCAAAATGCGATAGTTATGAAGTGAACGAATGGGTCTGCCCTGACGGTAGGCTCCGCCGAGATCGATGACAAAGCTACCGGAATCCTTTAGCACACGCCATATCTCTGGGGCAAACTGAAGTAACCAAGCTACGTAATCCGCTTGATCTTCGTTTCCGTATTCCTTTTTTCGCTGCAGAGCAAACGGTGGCGAAGTCATCACGAGATCAATGGACGAATCTTCCAGACCGGGCAATAAGTTCAGAGCATCCCCAACATAAGCTTTGCCCATCGCCGTATGGTATAGAGGAACAGGCATTTCTCTCATCCGTACATCTCCAAGTTATAAACCCAACTGTTCATGATTTGCCAGAGTACGGTTACGGCGAAATAAACCTCAGGATCAACCTGTCGCAACGTTTCAATTTGGTTGATGTAGATTTGCGGCGGCTGACTTCCGAGAATGTAGGATACCCATCGGCGTGTGTCATTGTCCTGTAAAATATTGAGCAATTGATCGACCGAGAATACACATTGGGCGCCAGCGCCCCAGCGCGCACGATAAAGGCGAGGTGCGTCTGCGGTGATAGTCGATCCAGCGGCGCTTTCAGCAGTTCGCACAGCGGACTCCAGTCCCGATCAGACAGATAGCGGTTCACCTGCGTTTGCGCGGCAGGAAAACCTTCGTCGCGTTCAAGCGACCGGACGGCATTCAAGCCTTCGCTCGTCTCGATCGATTCCCACAACAAATCCGCCAGCGAAATGGTCGTCACCTGCCGGATGCGATCGTTTTCGATGCGCGTTTTGAGCAAGCGTATTTGGCTGCGCATCTCCCATTCCTGCTCCGGTCGATAGCAGAAGATGGCGAATGGCAGGTCACTGTAGACATAATGGCGCATCGGCGCTGCACGCAGGTCGGTCTCTAACTGGCTAACGCGCTCTTTCAAGGAAGCCACTGGCGTACTCCTCAAGACTGGTTGCGGGAAATTCGAGGCGAACGACGGAACCGGCAGCGTAATACGTCAGCATCCCCTCTTGATGCGCTTCGAAGAATAACCGCTCAACGCCGGGCACATCGAGGAAGAATAAGCGCCATTCGTCGCTGTGCAGCACCAGCTTGCCGGACTTGAGTTTTTGCATCAGCCAGAAAGCGATCAGCGCGAAAGATTGGAGCGGTAGGTACATGGCAGTGATGTGCTTATTGGCTTTGCCTTCGAGTACACCAAAATCACGAAGGGTTGCCATGATACCTCTTCCAACACGTTTTATGGTGTAATCGCTCCAAGCTGTAGACATTTTGCCCTGCGTCAACCATTCCCTCAACGCGTTCTGAATGACGATTACAGGCAAATCGATATATCCCGCTTGTTTTCGATTGTACAGTACCTCGACCATCGCATCCCGCAGCGTATAGTCTGACTGTGCTGCGAAGAAGTAAAGGAGTGTGTCCAGCCACTGAGTCGATGCATCATGCTGCGCTAAGCTAACAAGCATTCTTCCGACCTCAGGATCGACAAAATAGCGTTGCCGAAAAACGTTCAAGACCTCGTTAAGACGATAACGAGAAGTTTTCCCAAAAATATTCTTATTCTTGAATGTTTCGAAATTCGCTTCACTATTTTGAGTGCTATCCCAAGCCGCAAACAGTGTCTTTACATCAGCGAGTAGCGCACTGCCATTCTTGATCCGGGCAGTGTAGCGAGTCAATCTATTTTCGAGCATCATTTAGTCTCGTTCTACTAATAAATAGGGAAATACGGGCTTACCCACCTTGCTTGCAGCGTAAGTCCACGCCAGTGCTGCTGCCTTTTCCAAGATAGGGCTTGCGTTCGTGGAAAGCCTGATTCGTTGTGTATTGTTCAGTCCGACTTTCCCAACAGGCTCATAATTCGGCGCAGTCCCGACGATGGACAGCAGTCGGTCGCGAAAGGCTGTCATATCCGAAATGGGAGTCTGAAGGTCAATGTCCGACGGCAGGGGCACGCCGCGGAGCGCAAGTTCAGTCTGGCGTTGTTCATCGAGATGAAAAAGGTGCGTTGCCGTGTAGAAATCAGCCAACGCAGCTGTATGACGGCTCACGGCAGCTCGCAACGCCAATCGCTGTGCGGTGAGTTGCGGTGCGCCTACAAAAACCCGCTCAACGACATACGCTCCGCTTGAAGTCAGGCTTTCGTCATCCCACCATTGAAGTGAGTCGCGCTGTCCTGCGCGTGCGATGAGAAGCTGAAGATGTAGCAGACGGCTCAAGTCTTGCGATGCAAGATCAAACATGTGGCTATGCTCTCGAAAAATAACAAACGCTTACTTCGTAGTACGTGAGCGCTTGCAAAGCAAGAAAACGGCCTTAGGTATTCATGATTCAGTCTAGATCAGATAGAAATACCGATTGTCTCGCTCACGTGATGTGTGCCAGCAACAATTTATTATAACATCGCGTCCTCACTGAAGATACCTATCTGCCCCACTATTTGCGTCAGCAGCAAGAAGTTCGCCATAGGCGCAGTGTGCATGCCGTCGTGTTTGTATGGCGCATGGCGCTGCCTTGCAGCAGCGCCGCATCGCGCTAGCGCGATGCCGACCAACCCCGCCGCAATGCAGCCGTCGTAGACGGGGGCATTGTGGGCTTGCGACGGTGTGTTCAGCGGTGCTGAATCATCGGCGGGGTCGGGCGCGAGTTAAAAACTCGCCA
>Ga0163154_10009456_pt1 | contig 11110 bp, 5 predicted proteins | sample OliLakLV19MP9P1_FD_148649 | JGI IMG/M metagenome (GOLD analysis project Ga0163154, IMG submission 148649) | Freshwater microbial mat bacterial communities from Lake Vanda, McMurdo Dry Valleys, Antarctica - Oligotrophic Lake LV.19.MP9.P1 | ecosystem: Environmental > Aquatic > Freshwater > Lake >...
GGCGCGCGCCGCGCGGGGCTCGGTCGCGAGTGTTCGGGCGAGGTCGTCGGCCCGTCTCATGGCCGCGCGGCGCGCGCCTGCGTCGGCGAGGCCCGCGTCCAGGCGCCAGAGCTCGAACGCGAGCCCACCTCCGCCCCCCGCGCGCCGCACGAACTCGACAAACGGGCGCGGGTCGCCGCCTGGGAAGAGCTCGAGCTCGGCCGCGCGACGCGCGGCATGTACGAGCTCGACGCGCCCGACGGGGTCGGCGAGCTGTCGGCCTACGGCGTCCAACCAAGGCGCGCCGTCAGCATCGTCGCCGGCCAGCAAGGCGCTGGCTGCCGCGCCGTCGCGGACCCGCGACCGACCGATCGTCGCCGCGAGTTGCGGGAGCGCGAGCGTCGGGCCCCCTTCGAGTGCGGCCATGACCTCGTCCGGGGTCCACGGACAGCGCGCGCGGACCCGCGCGAGCCATTCGCTGGCTTCGGCGCCGAGCCCGGCCTCTGCCGCCGCGGCGAGGAGCGCGCCCGGCCGCGCGACGAACGGCGGGGGGCTGGTCTCCGCGGCGCTGTCATTGCCGGTGACGCCGGTCTCGGCTGCGTCGACGACGCGCAGTGTCGCGAGCGCTTGAACTGCCAAGGGCGCAGGCGTCGCCAAGTCGGCGAGCAGCGCCCGCGCGCGCGCCGCCGCGCCCGGCGCGCGGCGCCGGTGCCCCTCGAGGATCACGAGGCGCGTCCAGCGCCCGGTGGCGTCGGCGCTGTCGAAGCCCGCCAGCACGGCGTCGACGAGCGGCTGTCCTCCGACGTCGACCGGTGACAAGGCCGCGAGCGCGCGCCCCACGCGCTCGGCGAAGCGCTGCGAGCCGGGAGCGTCGGCGGCGAGGCGTCGGTCGACCTCAGCGAGTAGCGCGCGGACGACGGCGGCCGTTGCCAGGCGCGACTCGGCCTGGCCACGGGCGAGCGCAGCGAGTGTCCCCTCGAGCGCCGCCGGGTCCCCGGTGCCCAGCCACCGCAGCGCGAGCCACTGCGTCGCGGCCGGCCAGCGCACGGACGCCAGCGCGCGCGCGGAGGCCTCGCGCCGGGCCGGATCGCCGCCGGTAGCTGCGATGGAGACCACCCACGCGGCGAGGCGCTCCGCCGCCGGCGTGTCCGCGCCACGGCCGCGCAGGCCGAGCCACAGGAAACACGCCTGGTTGGGAGTCAGAGCCGCCTCGCGCAGCAGCTCCATGGCGGCGTCGGCCCGCACGTCGCCGGCCGCCAGAGCCGCGCGCTCGACGTCCGGGAGGCTGCGCGCGTCGTACGGCTCGAAGCCGTGCACGCGCAGGGTCATGCGCTGACGGGCGAGCTCCGTGCTCAGGACCTCGGTCCAGGGCAAGGTCACGCGGCGCGGCGGCCGCACGGGCTCGGCGAGGCCGCGCCGCACGCCGGGGTAGAGGTCGGGGTCCAGGACGATGGGCAACGGCGCGAGCCCGAGGCGATCGATGCGCTCGACGAGGTCCGCGAAGCCGCCGCGGTCGAGGGCGAGGGTGACGCTGCGCGGCGCGAAGTCGACCTCGTCGTCGCGGGAGCCGCGCCCGAGGTCGGGCGGGAGGTCGCCGTCCGAGAGCGGCGCGTTCTGGAGCGTCGGCGACCAGCGCGCGGCCTGGCCGACGAGCGCGGCGATGCCGTGGCGGGCGACCTCGGGAGTGACGTCGCTCGCCACGAGCGCGGCGAGCCCGAAGAGGCCGTCCTCGGAGGCCAGCACGCGCACGAGCGCGTCGCGGGTCCCCGGGGTTCCGTTCTGCAACGCAGCAGCCACCTCCGCGAGGTCCGATTCGCCGAGCAAGGCGCCGAGCCAGCCCTCGGCGCGGGCGCGTGCGGCCGCGTCGGGCGAGCCCAGGGCCGCGAGCGACCCCGCGACGTCGTCCTGCGTGGCCCGTTGGGAAGGCCCTTGGGAATGGCCGTGGGAAGGCCCGTGGGAAGGCCCGTGGGAAGGCCCGTGGAGTGGCCCGCTGAGGAACCCGTGCACGGGCACGCTCCAAGCGAGCCCGAGGGCAACGATCGAGACCGGCGCGCTCGCCGTGACAAAGGACAGGGCGTCCATGGGCAAGGCATTGTAGGCCCCCCGCTGTTCGCCCCTCTGCTTCTGGACCCGGCGCTCCAATGAGTGCGCTCGGGCACGGTCACCTGGAAGCCGAGCCCCACACGCCCCAAGATCGGGGGATGCTCCCCAGCGCGCCCCGCGGCCTCGACACGCTCCGCTTCGACAACACGTTCACGCGCGAGCTCCCGGCCGACCCCGTCGTCGACGCGGGCGCGGTCCCCCGGCGGCGGACCGTCGAGGGGGCGTGCTTCTCGCGCGCGAGGACGCGCCTGCCGCGCGCGCCGCGCCTCATCGCGTATGCGCGGGAGGTCGCGGACCTGATCGGCCTCGACGAGGCCGCCTGCCGGTCGGAGCGTTTTGCGCGCGTGTTCAGCGGCGCCGAGCTGCTCGACGGCATGGACCCGTACGCGATGTGTTATGGCGGGCATCAATTCGGGAGTTGGGCGCGCCAGCTCGGTGATGGGCGCGCGATCAACCTGGGGCAGGTCATGGGCGCGCTGGAGGGCGGCGCGGCCGGCGAGGCGCGTTGGACGCTGCAACTCAAGGGCGCGGGGCCGACGCCGTACTCGAGGACGGCAGACGGGCTCGCGGTGCTGCGCTCATCCGTGCGCGAGTTCCTGTGCAGCGAGGCCATGCACCACCTGCGGGTGCCGACCACCCGGGCGCTGTCGCTCGTCACGACGGGCGACATGGTCGTGCGAGACATGTTCTACGACGGCAACGCCGAGGAAGAGCCCGGGGCCGTCGTGTGTCGTGTCGCGCGCTCGTTCACGCGCTTCGGCAACTTCGAGCTGCCGGCGTCGCGCGGCGACGTGGCGCTCCTGCGCAAGCTGGCGGAGTACACGCTGCGGCGTGAGCTCCCCCACCTGGATGTGCCGCCGTCCGGCGACCTCGCGCCCGAGCATTTTGTGCGCCTCTTCGCCGAGGTCGCGCGTACGACGACCGAAATGGTCGCGCACTGGATGCGCGTCGGCTTCGTGCACGGCGTGATGAACACGGACAACATGTCGATCCTCGGCGAGACGATCGACTACGGGCCATACGGTTGGCTCGAAGGTTACGACCCGGGTTGGACGCCGAACACGACCGATGGCGAAGGCCGGCGCTACGCATTCGGCAACCAGCCCGCGATCGCGCATTGGAACCTGTGCCGCCTCGGGGGTGCGCTCGTGCCGCTGATCGGAGAGGTCGCGCCCGTGCAGGCGATCGCCGACGAGGTGCCTCTGCGTCATGCGGCGGCGTCCGCGGCGATGACGGCGGCGAAGCTCGGCTTCGCGTCGTACGAGCCCGCGCTGGACGCGCCGCTCGTCGACGAGCTGAGCCGCGCGCTGCAGCTCGCGGAGACCGACATGACGCTCTTCTTCAGGGAGCTGGTCGCGGTCGATATCGCGCGCGTCGACGTGCCGCGCGACGACGCGCTCGCGCCGCTGATGTCCGCGTTCTACTCGCCGTCGGAGCTCACGGATGACGTACGCGGTGCGTGGGCCGCGTGGCTCGCTCGGTACCGCGCGCGGGCGCGCAAGGACGGCTCGACCCCCGAGGAGCGCGCCGCGCGCATGAATGCCGCGAATCCCCGCTTCGTGCTGCGCAACTACTTGGCGCAGGTTGCGATCGACGCTGCTGCGCAGGGCGACGCGTCGCGTGTGGATGAGCTGCTGGACGTCCTGCGCCGTCCCTACACCGAGCAGCCGGGCAAGGAGCACCTCGCCGCGAAGCGCCCCGAATGGGCGCGCAATCGCGCGGGCTGCTCGATGCTGTCGTGCAGCTCGTGAGCATCGGCCGCCGGGCGTGGTCCATGCATGCTCACTCCGCGGCGACCGGCTGGAGCTCCAGCTTCACGCGCCACGGCAGCGTGGGCGCGAATTCCTGCAGGAGCGCGCGCAGCTCCACCACGGGCGTCGCCGAAGTCGCGAAGAAGCTGACTTCGCTCTGCCCACCTGTGACGACCTGACTGCGCAGCACCGCAACGCGCACCCAACCCTCGGGGGCGGTATCGAAGAAGTAGCTTTCGTACAAGATGGCCAGGTCGATGCCCCGCTCACGCACGAGCTCGCCGATGCCGCCTGCGTTCAGGCTCCCACGCCGCGCCATCTGCCGCGCGTGCTCGGAGCCGAGACCCCAGAGGTCGAGCACGTAGTGCGGGTTCTGGTACGAGAGCCACCCGAGGTCGTTCGCCGCGATGGGCCGCCGCCAACGCTCGACGACGAAGCGATGCATCTGGAACTGCTGGTCGTAGATGCCGCGCGCAGCCCACGGTGTCTGCGCGGTGGTCAGGATGTAGGGCGCGCCGACGACGAGCAGCGCGCAAGTCACTGCGACACGCGCGTCCGTCCGCGCCAGGCCGGCGCGCGCGAGAACGAGGCACGCGAACACCACGAACTGAACCGCGTACACCTCGTAGCGCGTGAACCACCCGTAGTGCCCAAGCACGACGTGCGCCAGCGCCGTACCCACGGCGACTGCGCCGCAGACAAAATCCGCCCGCCAGCGGAGTGCGGCCTGTCCGGCCAAGCCCAGGCGGCCCGGGCTGTCCAACCTTCCACAGGCGAACGCGCGCGCCGCGTAGAGCGTCGCGATCACCGTGCCGCCGATCAGAATCACACCCTGCCGGTCGAGCAGCGACTTGCGCACATTCTGCGCGATCGACTGCGCAAGCGCCGTCACGCCATTGTTCTCCAGCATCCGCGCGGCGAACTCGGACTTCATCAGGACCGAGCTCGGCAGCCATGGCAGGCCGAGTCGCAGAGTGAACAGGACCCACGCGCCGAGCGCGACCGCCGTGAGCGACAACGTCACCACCGCCTCCCGCAAGCGGCGCAGGAAGAGCAGAGCGACGGTCACGGCGAGCGTCAGCGCGATTCCTTCGAACCGCACGAGCGGCAGCGCGACGGAGGCCGCGACCAACAGCGGGTCGAAACCGCCTCCCCCTCTGCGACGCAAGTCGTCGCCGAGCGCGAGGCGCCAGAGCACAGTGACCGAGAGCAGCACGTGCAGCGAGTGTTCCATCCCCGTCATGACAAGGCCCCACGCGTTCATCACGACGCAGCACGCGAGGCCGACAGCGAGGCGCGTCCGCAGCGGGCTCGGCGCGCCTTCGAGCAGCTCGTCCGTCAAGACGTGGCCCGTGAGCAACCGCCCCACGACGAGCACCGCGAGCAACATCGCGAGGACGTTGACGACGAGCGGCCCGGCTTCGCCCAGACCGAGAACCGTGGTCACGACGAGCAGCAGTGGGTAGAGGATCGACGAGCTCGGCGCCGCGTAATCGCCTTGGTTGACGCCGTACCCGCCGGACAGGATCGTCTCGGCGACGGACAGGTGGATGTACGGGTCGTCGAGCGAGTAGATGAGATGCCCATCCGAGCCCCAGACCGACGCTGCGACGAGGGCCGACATGATCACTGCCCACGTCGCCACGAGGCACAGCACGAAGCGGTGCGAGTGGAGCGAGCTGGACGGGTCGGGCGAGCAGGCAGGGCTCGGCGAGTGGGGAGGCATGGCGATGGCCGGGCGAGTACAACACGGCGCCGTCCCACGAGGCAACCGTCGGCCGATGGACCGAGGCAGTGAGTGTCTCGACAGCGCCTTCAGCGCCGCACTCCGCTGACCGCGGTGACGTGTGAGAGCACCTCGCCCGCGCGCACTCGAACGACGAGTGATGACAGGGTCTCGAGCTCGCCGTCCCAATGCGGCGCCCAGGCAGCGGGCTCGGGCGCAGTTGGATCCCACACCGCGCCCGGACCTAGGCTGCGCACGTCGAGCTCCACAGGGCCGCCGCTCGCCTCGGGGACAAACGTCCACGCACCGGCCGGTACGTCGCGGAGCACGAAGTCCCCCACCTGTCCCGGTGCGAGCCGCACGCCGATACGCTGCTCTCGGTCCAACGCGGCCACGGGCTCCTCGCTGCCCGCGAAGAGGTGCCCCGGCAGCACGATCGAGCGCCCGTCCGCCGCACGCCGCGGCGCTAGCTTGCCCGCTGCGGTCCGCACCCAGATTCCCGCGCGCCGGATGACCGGTACTGCGCCTTCGAAGCAGAAGTACTCGTATTGAGCCGCGAAGCGTGGGTCCTGCGCCACCTCCGTGTCGCCGCGGAAACAAGGCAGTTCCGAGCCGAGCGCCCAACAGAAGAACACGAGATCAGGCTCGCGCCCGAGCACGTATTCACCATCTCCGAGCTCGTGCCCCAGGCGGCCGTTGCCAAAGTCCGGTGTCCTCCGCCGCGCGATGTGGCGATCGTTCAGACCCAGCATGTCCACCGCCGGCAGCTTGGAGAAATAGGGCAGGCAGCCCGCGGCGGTGACGGCCATGAGCGGCGCCTCGTCCGCGTATGCGGTGTGCAGGAGCTGACCGATCACGGCGCCGTCCCACTCCCAGCGCTCGTTCTTTGCGATGACGTTCGCGGGCGCGCGGAGCTGCTGTGCGCCGAACAGCGCGAGCACGGCGCCGAAGCCGAGCGCGAGGAGCGCAGGGCGGCGCGCGCGCCACCACAGCCAGCGCCACAGGTCGAGTGACGCCAACGCCGCGAGCGTGTGCAAAACGAAGAGGTGACGGTACGCGGGAAAGATATCGCCGCCGATGTAGATGAGGTAGCTCGACCAAGCCACCGCGGCGTACAGGAGCACGAGGCCTCGCCCGCGCGACTCCTTGCGCGCGAGCGCGATTCCGAGCCCCGCGAGCCCCGCGCCGCAGACGAGCCAGGTCTCGAGCGCGCCTTCGGATAGGTACTCGAAGCCGGCTCGCACGCGCTGGGTCGAGAGCACGAGCTTCACGTAAGCGGTGTTCGGCACCCAATCTCCGTAGTACACGAGCCGGAACCCGAGTTGCGCGACGGCGAACGCCGCGGCAATGCCGCCCGCCGTGAGCGCTGCGCGCCACGCCGCGCGCCGCGTATTCAGCACCGCGAACACGAGCGCGACGACGAACAACGGCGAGTCCGGCCGGGCCAGACAGAGACAGCCCAGCACGACGCCCAGCCCGACCCCAGCGCGCGGCCGTGTCTCTACCCCGCCCGCGAGCCGCGTCGCGCCGATGACGGCCCACGCCAAGAGCGCTGCGACGAGTGGCTGCTCGAGGCCGCCGATCGACCACACGGCGACGGTCCCGGTCGCGGCGAGCAACGCACAGGCGGCGAACGTCGCGTACGGTGCGCTGTCGGCGCTGCCGTTGCCGTTGCCGTTGCCTGGCCGCCCGTTGCGCCCCCCCCCGTCGCGAGCGAGGGCCGCAGCGGCCCAGAAGATCGCCACCGTGCACACGACCCCGAGGAGCCGCGCCGCGACGATCAGATCGATGCGCAGGAGGCCGAGCCCCGCACAACCGAGGACCCACAGGAGATTCGAGTACCCCTCGACACGCGCCCCATCAGACCAAGTGAGCCCCTGCCCCGTGAGCAATCGCTCGGCGTAGACGAGCGAGATGAGCGCGTCGTCGGCGATGAACGGAAAGTGGTACCAAGCATGCCACGCGAGCAGCCCGACCGCTGCCGAGACGGCCAGGGTCGACGGCACGAGCGATTGGCGGGAGCGGGCGCGCGGCATCGGGGTGGGATCCTACGGGGCGACCGCGACACACGTCTGGGAAAGGGCGACGCGCAGGGGTACCAGTACCCCACTCTGCGTCATGCTCCGCCGAACACCGACCTCGTCGTCGATATCCTGATGCGCAACGATTCGAAGTTCGCCTTCAACGATCTCAATTCGAAGTGATCGATATCGAGGGCACACGCGTTCGCGTCGCGACGAGTGACCCGATGCCCATCCAACGCTTCCGCGACCTCGACTCCGCGCGCGAGGCCCTCTGGCTAGCGCCCGGCGACCCGCGCCTCTGCGCCAAGATCCGGCACGTCTGGTCGTTCGCCCAGCGCCTCGCGAAGTACCCTCACCCGCGCGGCCTCTGGCGTTTCCGTCCGATCGAGGAGGCCAACGCCCACCACGCGGCGTGGGTGGCTGAGCGTGTCCGCAGGCTGGCCTCGGAGCGGCGGAGCTGACCAAGGCGACGCCCAAGGGAGCCACTCGCTCCGACCTGGCACTCGCTCCTACCTGGCTCCTCCGCGCGCCCTTGCGGCGTCCCGAGGGAGCGGCTTTCCCCGAGCGAACGGCTTTCCGCGTCGACCGGCCTCCCGCGCCTGGCTGCCCGGTAACCTGTTCGGCCACCATGTTCCGTCGCCTCCTCGTCGCCAACCGTGGTGAGGTCGCCGTGCGAGTCGCGCGGGCCTGCCGCGCGCTCGGCGTCTCTCCCGTCGGGGTCGTCTCCACCGCCGATCGCGGCGCGCCCTGGACACGCCACTTCGACGCCGTCATGACCCTCGGGCCGCCCGCGCCGCGGGAGAGCTACCTCCAAGCCGACGCGATCGTCCAGGCCGCGCTGCAGATGGGTTGCTCCGCGGTCCACCCCGGGTGGGGCTTCCTCGCCGAGAATCCGCGCTTCGCCGCGCTGTGCGCCCAGCACGGCCTGACCTTTGTCGGGCCACGGCCCGAGGTCATGGAGCGCATGGGCCTCAAATGGCCCGCAAAGGCCGCCATGCGCGCCGCGGGCCTCGCCGGCATCCCGGGCAGCGAGGGCCTCCTCGCCGACGTCGACGAGGCGGCGCGCGTCGCGCGCGAGGTCGGCTATCCCGTCATCGTCAAGGCCGACGCCGGCGGCGGCGGGCGCGGCATGCGCAAGTGCGACGACGAGCGTGCGCTGCGCGAGGCCTTCCCCGCTGCCAGCGCCGAAGCGCTCGCCGCATTCGGCAGCGGGGCGATGTACCTCGAGGGGTACCTCGTCGGCGGCCGACACATCGAGCTGCAGCTCCTCGCCGACAACTTCGGTAACGCGGTGCACCTCGGCGAACGCGAGTGCTCGGTGCAACGCAACCACCAGAAGCTGATCGAGGAGAGCCCCTCGCCGACGGTCACCGTCGCGCAGCGCAACGAAATCGGCGAGCGCGCCGCCGCGGCCGCAGCTGCGATCGGCTACAGCGGCGCCGGCACGATCGAGTTCTTGCGCCACCCCTCGGACGGGCGCCTCTGCTTCATGGAGATGAACACGCGCCTGCAGGTCGAACACCCCGTCACGGAGCTCGTCACGGGCATCGACATCGTGCAAGAGCAGCTACGTGTCGCCGCGAACCACCGCCTATCGGTCCAGCAGCGCGACGTCGTCCTGCGCGGCCACTCCATCGAGTGTCGCATCAACGCCGAGGACCCCGAGGACAATTTCCGACCGACGCCCGGCACGCTGACGGTGTTCGAGGTGCCTACCGACCGCGGGCCCGGCAGTGTGCGCATCGACACCCACGTCGAGGCGGGCGACAAGATCCCGCCCTTCTACGACTCGCTGATCGCGAAGGTCATCGTGCATGCGGAGGACCGCGCTGCGGCGATCGAGACGATGCGGCGCACGCTCGCCGCAGCGCGCATCGAAGGCGTCGCGACGACGATTCCTCTGCACCTCTGTGTGCTCGCCAGCACCGAGTTCCAGCGTGGTGAGTACGACACCCGTTCCATCCCGGGCTGGCCGCCGACGAAGGCGGCGTCGGGTGCACGAGGCTGAGCCATGGCACACGTTCCCCTCACCCCCATCGGGCGCCCGCGCGACGCGTTCCTCGACGCCGGCACGTTCCAGAGCAATCGCACAGCGATGCGCGCGCGCGAGGCGACGCTCGCTACCCGCCGCGCCGCCGTCGCGGCCGGCTGGGGCGACAAGTACATCGAGCGTGTCCACGCGAAGGAGAAGCTGACCGCGCGCGAGCGCCTCGCAGCGCTCAAGGACTCTGGTAGTCGCGTGTTCGAGGTCGGCACGTTCGTCAACCACGGCGTGAAGTTCGGCGACGCAGAGTGCCCGGCCGCTGGCGTGGTCACCGCGTTCACGCTGGTCAGCGGGCGCTGGACGATGGTGATCGCAAACGACAACACCGTCGCGTCCGGCTCATGGTGGCCCAGGACACCCGAGAAGATCGAACGCGCGCAGGACATGGCGCTGCGCCTGAGGCTGCCCGTGATCTACCTCGTCGATTGCTCGGGCCTCTTTTTGCCCGAGCAATCGCGCTCGTTCCCCGGGCGCACCGGCGCGGGTCACATCTTCAAGAAGAACTCGGACCTCTCGGCGGCGGGCGTGCCACAGATCGCGGGTGTGTTCGGCGACTGCATCGCGGGCGGCGGTTACATGCCGATCATCAGCGACCGCGTCGTGATGACCGAGCAGGCGTACATGGTGATCGCCGGCGCAGCGCTGATCAAAGGCGCGAAGAGCCAGAAGCTCTCCAGCCTCGACATCGGCGGGCCGGAGGTGCACGTGCACCAGTCCGGCTGCGCCGACGTGCGCGTGCCCGACGACGCGACGGCTCTCGCACTGATCCGCGCCGAAGTCGCGCGCATCGGCACGCCGGCCGCCGACTATTACCGGCATGGCGTGGCGGCCGCGGCGCCATTCCAGCCCGCGGAAGAGCTCGACGGCCTCTTTCCAGCAGACCACCGTATGACGTACGAGGCGGACGAGGTGCTCGCGCGCCTGGTCGACCGCAGCCTCTTCTGGGAGGTCCTGCCCGAACGCGGCCGCGAGATGGTCGTCGGCGTCGGGCGCGTGAACGGCCTCTACATGGGCTTCGTCATCAATCGCCAAGGCATCGTCGACGACCCTGAGCACCACGGCGCGAAGAAACCCGCGGGCATCCTCTACCGCGAGGGCATCGCGAAGGTCGCCGCGTTCAGCCGTGCGTGCAACGACGACGGCATCCCCATCGTGTGGCTGCAGGACATCTCGGGCTTCGACATCGGGGTCGAGGCCGAGCGCCTCGGGCTGCTCGGTTACGGTTCGAGCCTCATCTACACGAACAGCACGAACAGCGTGCCGATGTTCACGGTGCTGCTGCGCAAGGCCTCGGGCGCAGGCTACTACGCGATGGCGGGCATGCCGTACGAGCCCGTCCTGCAGCTCTCGACCCCGATCACGCGCCAATCGGTCATGGAGGGCCGCACGCTCGCGATCGCCGCGTTCAACACGAAGCTCGACGACGACTTCGAGATCGCCGTCACCGACCCCGCCGAGCGGGCGAAGGTCGAGGCCGGCATGC
>Ga0163154_10009465_pt1 | contig 11102 bp, 8 predicted proteins | sample OliLakLV19MP9P1_FD_148649 | JGI IMG/M metagenome (GOLD analysis project Ga0163154, IMG submission 148649) | Freshwater microbial mat bacterial communities from Lake Vanda, McMurdo Dry Valleys, Antarctica - Oligotrophic Lake LV.19.MP9.P1 | ecosystem: Environmental > Aquatic > Freshwater > Lake >...
GCATCACGCTCGCGAGTTGTAGTCTCGCAGTCGAGGCAAGGTCACTTGCCTCTTGTGCTCCGACTGGCCATCCCATAGATTGGATACTCTGTCGTATAAAGATTGTTAAAAGAGTAAGAGCCTTTGGTCGAAAGATCGGAGGCTTTTTTTGTTTTATGAGAACAAATTAACCTATTCGATCTGTAACGGCTGGCGGAATGTTTACAGAACGTAAGCGAAGCCGTTGTGGCACGAATCGTTGCCGACATCGATGCCATCGTACGAGTAGTGCGCTTTCCTGGATGGCAAACGACTACAGGTGGTGAACGCGAGGTCCAAAAGTCTTTACGAAAGGCACTCTTGAAATACAAGCTTCATACTGATCAGGTCCTGTTTGATCGGGCATATGCGTATATTAAGGAATACTATTAGATGGAAGGAGAATTTACCTGCATTGTATAGAATCTGCGATAGAGATATACTTAAAAAAAGTTAGCTCTATTGCTTGAAAATAATTTAAAGCTATCATGATCTTCTAGTATTTAAATTTGCTCAGATCGTAGATAGATTGTCTCGTATAACAAAGCAATGCTGGAAGGTGAAAATGATGAATATCTCAGCTGCGTTGAAAAATCAGATAGATAAGATGCACTGAAGTTTAAAAGCTTTTCCTTTCGTTGTTTCTTTGATGCTCGAATGTAAGTATATCCGTATAACACTGCAATGACCTCATTTACAAAGAGGCAAGGGTTTCAATTTTCTAAACCAGAAAGTTATACTACCTGAAATTTTATATTCCGATGGATCTTTTAAGTCGAGAAGGTAGGTGTTGATTTTTGAAATGGATTTCTCCAGGATTGCCTGATCAACAATTATATTACGTGAATATGTGCTCTCAATTTGAGGTATTATATTTTCAAATAGTACCTCAAGACTTACCGTAATCAATTATTACTTCTCTGATCTCATTTGTTCCAGGTAATTTGAAATTGTATCTTTTTCAGATCGAAAGAGCTCTTCTGCTGACTCTTTTAGTATAGCAGTATTCGTAACGGCTCCTCCATGATTTTCGAATTTGCCAGCATTTTTTAAAAATTGCAATCCCCGCGTTAGGGATCGACCGAGCGCCCTCGTCGAGGGATGGTATTCCCCTTTTATTTCGGAGAAAAATTTAAGAGCATCGCTTTTGGTTTTTTGCAATTATAAAATCCACTCTTCGAGTAGTTGAATTCTATTATTCTTTTTTTGCAGAATGAATTCGAATTCTTTTTTTCCTTTCTTAATCGGTGTAATTTCTTTCTTTACTTCTGTCATATATTTATCTCGAGATTCATACATTGACTTATTGTTGTTTGATTGAAAAAATCAAAATCGAAAGATTCATCAACATAAGGATCAATGAAGGTGTCGATTCCAAAATCCCGTCTTTTAATCTAACTCTTACACCAAAAGCAACTAACATAAGGGATGTCAAACCAAGAGAAGAGAAAATTAGTAATGGATTCCAAATTACCCCAACCAGTAATCCCATTCCTCCAAGAATCTCAAGGATACCAGTTAGTATTCGAAGCTTTTTAAATCCAAACCGTTCGAATTCAACAATCATATTTAAACTAACTAAACAATGAATCCCATAGGCTATGAAAGAAAAACTTGATAATAAGATTAGGACCGAAAGAAACCACATTTACCTTAAATATCCAGAACCGACACCCGCAACAAATAATGAGAGTAATAGTAATATGAAGGAAGGAACAAATTTTATGAGTGGGTTTTTTACTTTTAAGTGAAAGTATTGAGCAGCTAACATAAGTAATGCCATTGTTAAGGCAGGAATGACGACTAGTTCAGGATGCCAAATACCAACGACAAGTAGTGTAGCCAGTGAAATTTTTGTCGCACCAACGATACTTCGAATTAGTGGAGAGATTCCATATTGTTCAAATTCTTTCACGATATTTTCGAATCTAAAAACCCATACAACAGCAATGGAAATTGCAATAAAAATTTGAGTAAAAACACTAAGCAGGATCATAAATACCTCGTTTATCAATAATTCATATTAGACGACTTTTTACTTAATAATACCAATATTTGATTATGAACATATAGGAAGTTGGAAGGGTTTTTTCCAGAACCACACCCCAAAAACGCAATAGGGAAGCCCGATATTCGCTACACAATCCTCATTATAGGAATCCAGTCGGCTTAAACGCACATCATAACTTGCATAATTCTAAATCAAAATGAGAATGTTTCCTTGAAGCCAGCATTTGGATCATAATTTTACAATCCTCTTTTTCTAACTCTTTAAATACCTTCATTCAATCTACATTAATTCATTCGCACCTGTTTAGATGAGAATCTTACAAGGATATGTATCCGTAACGTGATTAGATCAACACAAGAAAGATATCCAGAGACCCTGAAAACGATTCTGATCCATGAGGAAATTTTTTGATGGAAATTCGTAAGGCAAGAGCAAGTCGACTCCTACTGTATCAATATTATCCACAAAATGCATTAGGGTATTTACTCAAAATTTTTCTCGTAAATAATTTGGAATAAATTCAATCTGTTCTTAACCAAGAGATCTGTAGATAATTCAAATGGGTGGCATCCAAAATTATACCTTCACGAGATTGGCATTCGGAAAGAGCTTTCCCTTGGGTCATTGTGTACACGTATCTATAAGGTCCAAAGGGTCCACCAGGGCTAGATGGAAGAACCTTTCCACTCATCTCACCTTTCTCAAAATCTTGATTTTGTTTTTGCCTTTTGTTGCTTCGGCTTGTGTCCCATCATTGGCGAGAAACCCACTAGAAATATTTAGCATTTTTCGGTATTTTTCCTCAACCTCCACACCACCGCCAACTCTCAGTTATAATGGAAGTCCTTATACCTTTACGCAAGGTCTCGCAATTACAACGGTGAATCCTTCAGTCTCTGGAAGTATATCCAAGTGCATCTCCTCTCCGTCATTACCGAGTGGCCTAACCATTGACAATATTACCTGTGCCATTAGTGGTACTCCCTCTGCCAACCAAACTTTAACGGAATATTCTATCACGGCATCGAATCGCACGGGAAGTGCAACGGCGAAAATAGGGATCACAATAAATAACGAAGCACCGCAAAACTTGAGTTATGGTTCAACGAGTTATGTTTTTTCTGATGGGTTCCCTATCACCACACTCAATCCGACAGTTAGCGGAACTGTTACATCCTGTTCCTCAAGTGGTGGATTACCAACTGGCTTAACTCTTTCCTCAACTTGCTCCCTCAGTGGTACACCTACAGTGATTCAAGTCAGTTCGCCCTATACTATCACTGCAACAAATCTTTATGGAAGTACTTCTATTACGATAAACATACAAGTGATCGCTTCGCCAGTTGTCACTTTGAGTGTTGCTGGTCTCCAGGCATTGGATACGCTCGTAGTCACGGAAACTTTGAATTCTCCGTCGGCTCCGGTAACGATTACCGGTCCATCCGTGGCAACAGGAACAATTCCAGTTCCTTCCGGAGTTACTTATAATTTCAAAGTTGGTACATTTTCGAAATCAGCAGGAAACACAGATAAGGTTTGTTCCATTCAAGAAATGCAATATGGATCAACAACAATTCCCATTACGTTAAATATCAATTGTGTCAATGGTGTTGAAAATGGTAAGGGAGTAAGTCAGTCCCCGCTTGCAAAATTCGACTATCGTTTATACCAAGGCAATGTTTCTTTAGCAAAAACAGCTAACACTCTCTCAATTCCTGGTTTGGCAATTTTTAATGGGAATTTGTATTATTTCGATAAATCTACAAATACTGGTTATGTGTTCTCAACATCGACAATGATAGAAAGTGTTTTGTTTTTGGGAACTGCTGTTACACCGAATGCGACGGATCTTCGACACCCTGTCACAGATGGCACAAATTTATATTTTTCTGATTGGCCAAATAGTCGTATTTTAAAATTTGCATTGAACGGAACCTATATTGGCTCCTTTCCCGTGGGAGTTGTTGGAGCATCGGGACTTGCACTTGATCAAGCGAATCAGATTCTTTATATCACTATTCGCAATTCAACGATAATCAAAAGACTTAATTTATCAAATGGTAGCTTTCTTTCTGATATAACGGGCATTAATGATGCTGAGGATATTACTTTATTAAATGGTGATCTCTATGTAGCCAATCATGGCGGAAATAATATTCTGAAAATCACTACTCCTAGTGCAACACCTGGTGTAAGTGTATATGCTGGTACGGGCACTATGGGATTCTCGGATGGAAGTCTTTTAGGTCAATCTCAATTTGATAAACCTCATGCAATTACACATGATGGCACTGATTTATATGTTGCTGAATTTGGAAATAATCGTGTCAGAAGATTAGACACCAAGCGAGGAATTGTAACAACCATTGCTGGTGATGGTGCAAATTCTGGATCCATGTTAGTGGGTGCAAAAGCTAGTTTCTCGGGGAGTCTTACTGGTATCATATCCAATGGTAACAATTTTTATTTATCGGATAGCCAAGCATCTTTGTATAAATTAGGAGACAATGGAATCGTTGGATATTGGTCATTGTTAGCCGATACATTGGATCGTAATAGTGGAGGTTCCGCAATCAATAATGGGACATGGATTGGAACCGCGACATATCCCGCTAATTCAGGAAGAAACAGCACAGATTCTTCTGCCTCTTTCGATGGCACTACACAATACATTTCAGGAACTGATACGGGACTGCCTTCTGGAACTTCCGCTCGGACTATGTGTTCTTGGTTCAAAACTAGTTCCTCCGCAGGAGGTATTATCCTAAGTTATGGGACACCAATGGCGGGCCAAGCTAGTAGTCTAGCAGTCGTAACAGGTACCATTGGCTTTTCAGGATGGGGAGGTGGTGTTAATGCTGCTCTTGTAAATTTTAAATATGATACGGGACTCTGGACTCATCTCTGTAGCACTTATAACGGTTCTTTGGCTAAAATTTATGTGAATGGTCATCTACTTCTTGAGAAAAATGTAACAATCAGTACCGTATTGGGAACCTTGAGGATAGGATCACAAATTGATAATAATTCTAGATTTACAGGTTATATCGCAGATGTTAGAATCTATAATCGTGTGTTAAATGAAGGTGAGATAAATGAATTGGCTCAGGATGCTGTATCGACTAACGTAGGACAGAGTTTTAATACTGGGGGGACAGGGTTACTCAGCCAATATAGTTTTAATGCAGTTTCGAATAATGGAATTGGACAGGATTCTGGACCACTTGCAATCGTAACAAACAATGTAAACGGAAATCTTGCAGCATCCGGTAAGGATGGTGATGCATCTGGATCGTTTAGATTCAATGGATCGACACAGTATTTGACGGCTGCCTCCCTTTCGGGGCTACCTACGACGGCAAGTCCTAGAACACTTTGTGCTTGGGTCAATCCTGACAATCTACCAAGTACGTCTGGATTATTTCTCGTAGCCAACTTTGGAGCGGCAGCTAGCAGTCGAAGTTTTGGTTTGTTCCTGGACAATCCATCAGGCACTCAGCGAGTTGGACTCACAGGTAGCAATGATGATGTTATAGTCAATCATACGCTTCCTATCAACACATGGTCTCAGTTATGTGGAACTTATGATGGCACAACCGCTAAACTCTATGTAGGTGGAGTGATGATTGGTTCTTCAACTAAAACTTATGACACAGGGAATTCTTTTTTCCAAATCGGAGCACAGATTGGACCAGGTCAATATTTTAAAGGTAAAATTGACGAAGTAAGTGTTTATAACTCTGCGCTGAGTTCTGGACAAATACGGCAACTTGCCACAGAAGTACCCGCAGGTCTTGTTGCGAAGTATGACTTTAATGGAGATGCTAACGACCAAAGTGGTTGGGGAAATGATCTTTCAAATACAGGTGCGATTTACAATGCGACAGGTGGTAGATTCGGTACTTATGACGGAGCATACTCCTTTTCAAATGCGAGATTGAATACCACGAGTAATCTTGGATTTCCTACAGGTAATTCTGCTAGAACTATTTGTGCGTGGTTTAAAGCATCTGGCACGTATGCTGCATTCAACGGAGTTGTTAATGTTGCTGGTTCCGATACTTTTGGTATCAACGTCTCCAATGAAACTTCAGCAAATCTTTATCTGTCGCTTGGAGGTTATTCCTCAGTATCGAGTTTTTCGCAAACCAGTATATGGAATTTTGCCTGTTCTGTAGATCATGGGAACAATACGCAAAGTTTTTACTACAACGGCTCCTATATAAACGGAGCAACGCAGACACTTAACACAACAAATCCTGTACTTTATATCGGAAATCTCGGAGCCGCATCAAATTATAATCCTTTTGACGGAATCATCGATGAGGTGAGACTGTATAATCGACCGTTAGTCGCCTCTGAAATACAGGCATTGGTACAGCAACCGAATAAGAAAATAGTTGAGACTACTAATACTTTCGACGGAACGATGACAAGGTCCTCAGGATTAGTTGCTGGAACTGGAGCCAATGGAATCGCTAAGGCAGATAACTGGTGTCAGGCTGAGTTTGGATCGACATACAAATCCATGATCGTGGACGGAACTCCGAATCGACGTGCTTGTACGACTGCCTTTTGCAGTACAGGCGTTGTTGAAAATTATAATTGGGTCTTGCGACCAAATATCACTTATCTTCGTGCAGATGGGATTACACCCGTAATGACAGTAGGCTGGAATGGAGTCTTTACAACATTGTCAAATGGCATAGGAACGGCAGGCGAGGTCTGGACAGGATTAGATTCTACTTGGACCACATTGGGAACATGTACAAATTGGACGAGTAACTCTGCTGGATTATCAGCGCCTGTCGGTGATTCGGCGGGTGGTTCCAATTTCCTACATCGATATTTGCAAACGTGCGATCGATTGACTGTTAATTTGTATTGCGTAGAGCAGTAGAATTTATCTACTTTCGATTTCCATATTTACCACATAGTACTTTGGTGAGGGTTTTTCCAATAACCAGTCCCCAAATCCAGAACGGATGTTACGTCTGCGCGACAGATTGCTCAATACTTACGGTGAGCCCGTCGAACCGTAGGAATCCAGACGGCTTAAAGGCGACTATATTTAAGCAAGCCAGTGAATTCTGGCTTTTTTGGGAGCTCTCGTTGGAAAGAATTGATGGTTTTTGGTAAAAATAGCCATCGATCAAATTGTATTTCTTTTTCAACTCCTTATCTTTGTTTGGTGCCAGGAAGGTATCGATGACATCGGAATTCGCGATTCGAGTTTTAATCTCTTTGCAGGTCTCACGTAAATGCCATAGTCACTAGATTTTACGAAACACGAATCAAATGGGGAACGCCCAGTTCCAACCGAACAAGGTAATAAAACAGATTTTTTCCATTAGGTGCATCATAAAATCTATTGAATTGATGTGTAAGAGTACTGAAGTTTCCCTGCCAAGAAAAACATTTCCAATCATTAAGTTAGAACAAAACATTTGTTAACTGATTCTTTTTGGAAAAAATTCTCGGATCGACGAATTTCACTATAGATACCATGATCTTAAAGAATCAGTCTAAGAAAAATACCGATCGAGGTAAATTTGAGCCAATGGAACATTGCGAGGTATGAACAAGTTTGGAAATCTGACAATTTTGATTCTTTTCTTCTCTGCGATCACTGGATTGTTTGGCGAGGCAGTGAACGATAATGGCATAAGATCTTTACTTCGAACAGAAAGGGAACAATCGCATTATAATTTAGAGTCTCACCTGAACACTAAGGTTTACATATGGCTCTCCAAGATGGATTGGTATGTCCGAGAAAGAGATCCTAAACATAACGAGGAGCTTTATGATTTTTGCAAAGATATTTTTGCAGACAGGTTCTATTATGGGATGGTCGGGGCGCAAGGTCACGGTGCCGAAATGATGAACGATTTGTGGAAATCAAGAGAGTATGAACTGCGAGAGTGGGTCTGGTCACAAGGAATTGAAGAAATGCAAAGAGTCGTTAAGCATGGGGCGTTTGTTGCTGCACCTAGACCGCATTATATGGAAGTGATTGAACCTGGAAAGATTGTTAAACTAAGAGGTTTTCATGATCATATATTCTGGGGCGATTTTGCATTTTTTTTAGGTAGCTCAACTCATGTTGCCTGGGAGGAAATTACATTTGAAAATTTCAAAGGCCGTTGGCTTATCACGCATTATAATGAAATCGTATATGACAGCACACCGATTTTAATTCACAGAGGAAATTTGTTCATTGTTATATTATTAGTAAGCTTGGTATTCATCGCTGTTTTACTTTCTTTCTTGAATTTCTGGAAGTTTAAGAAACTACAGCGATCGCACCCATAAAATGATTCCTTTTAGAAAGAACCATTCGGTATATTAGTCTGTGTATTGTATATCAATGATATACTTCGCTTGGTCCTTTTACGCAATTTCTATTTTCCTAATATGATAATACTACGATAGAAACCATTCTTTCGCCAAACTTTCAAAAACAGTTTCGCCCTACGAAATCATCGTATGCGAATTTTGGACTTTCTAACAAAGAGCTTTGTTTGAAAGTGGAAGTAAAGCTAGAACAAGATCGAGAGATGATTTTTGAAGTAGCTCTCCACTTTTAAATAAAATTAAATACTTTCAGGTTTGCGATGGAAGATTAAGACGGTATTTTCTTTCTGAATTAAAGCATCGAAATTCCGAATGACCTGCCCATCCAAACTATCATTTTTTTGTAACTCCTGAATCAAAGCTTTGAAATTTTACGCAATTTTTACTTCTATTTTTGCTCTTTTATTTGCGAACCAATTTTTACAGCTAAAGAGTATTGGGCTTAAATTATCAAAGGTTTATTGCTAGTAAATTTATTTGCAGGAATTGCGATTTCTTCCATCATCTTAACCATTGTTATGAGTTTACGATCTGGATACAAACCAGCCATATTTTTTGCCATTGCTTGGGTTAGTTTATTAACAACTATTAGCATATTTGTTGCTGAAAATCTAACGGTGATTGATGGAAATGTCTATACACACTTTTGTCAAGTAGTGGGTGCGAGTTTAGAAGCAGTTCTATTTACAGACATACGAGACTTTACCGCCTTATCAGAGAAAGTCGGAACTGAAGCAACCTTTGTTTTTTTGAATAAGTATTTAGAGATAATGGAACCTATCATCATGTCCCACTGCGGATTCATAGATAAATTTATTGGCGACGCCATCATGGCATTATTTTCGGATCCAGAGAGCGCAGTTTTAGCCGCCATGGAAATGGCAAATAGCACTCAGAATTTACCTCTTGAGGATGGTTCTGTTTTACAAACAGGATTTGGCATCCACTATGGGGAATTGATTCTAGGTACAGTCGGATCAGAAAATCGTCTTGATACGACTGTTATTGGTGATACCGTTAATTTAGCGAGTCGAATTGAATCCTTGTCCAAGGAATGTGCAGCTCGGATTCTTGTTTCATCTGAAAGGATTTTAAGTTATGTACGAATATGCGAATATTCGTTTTATCGAAAATTCAATACTTACTACACAATTGCAAGCTGCCAACAAATTCGATTTTTCAAATAGAATAAAATTTTTACTCGAAATCCCTCTCAGTTGATAAGCGTTAGCTGTTATAGGTCCGGCAGAGTTGGCTGTAACCCGTCTTCTCTTCGCAACCAATAGGTTTCACATTTTTTCCAATAGTTAAAGAAAGAAGGAAAGTATCCTTGGACTTCAGGAAATATCCAATCTCTTGGCTCTTCAAAGCCAATAAAACAATTGTTTGTGGGATGCTCCTTCCAATAAAATGGTTCTTTCCATTCCTTTTCCGATTTGTATATGTCTTCCCATTCTCCCCAAAAGAATTTTATCTTGGGAATGTGATGAGATAGTGAAAAAATAAAATCCATGGTCTTTGGTGAAACAGGATACTCTTTGTAATAAGAAGGTCTCATGAGAAAAATGCGATTTAATTCCTCACCTTGATGCCATTTGGGATCTAAATTATAAAAATCATAGAGTAAGGTCGGGAGATTGGGATTAAGGTCCAGCTCACTGGCGTTATCTGTAAATTGAGTCTTGATTTCCCTCGATATTTCATATTTAACTTTTTCATAGAACCAATTTTTTGTATTCTGGAATGCCAGGTCCATGTCCCAGATCACTAGTTCTTCTAATGGTTTAGGAATGGAAATAAACTGCGCAATCTCTTCATAAGTCTGATCAAGATAAGTGCCTCTCTCTTCGGTTTTTAAATACCGATTGATGTTTTCCTGGTTGGCAATATATTTTTTCGAACTAAAAGTTCCAGCTACCCACTGCCAACTGCAGGTATTACTCGCAAAATCTGCATCTAACAAATGATAATACATCCATTGGGATGGCATTTTCCAATGTGCACCCCCCACATTACAAATGATTGATGAAAGATACATGCGAATATGGTTATGTAAGTAGCCATGTTCATAGAAATCTACAAGTTCCTGGTCTATTCCATTGATACCTGTTGCCAATGATTCTTTCAAAACAGCCTTTGGAAGCTGGTGATGTCGAACCAAAGGTTGTGGTTGCTTCAGATCAAATGCGAGGTTATCTCGTTTCGTTTTCCAAACCTGTTGAAAATAATCTCTCCATGCCAATTCTTGGACAAATTTCGAGATAAGATACGGCTTTCTCCCTTGACTCAAAATGTCATCAAATACCTGCTTTGTGGAAATAAATCCACGAGCAATATAAGGAGAAAGTAGAGTTACTGCTCCATCTATATAATTTCTGGATTTGCCATAAAGCTCTGGATCAATGGAACGTATTCGTTCTTCAATAGATTTTATATCAGTGGGAAAACAGACTTTCAAAATAATAGCCAATTTCTCACGGAGACAACATATTTAAACATATAATATTAAGAATTAGAACCGAAACAAAGAAGAATTAGCATTAGTTAAAATTTGAATGTGATTTTAAAAATAAATTCTACTCTTCAATTTTAAAATATGAAACCAATTGACTCAATTCACTCGATTGTGTGGTTAAATTATTGGCGACGGCTGCCATTTCTTCTGCATACGCTGCGGAGGCTTGCGATTGCTCCGAGTTAATTGAAAATGTTTTTTTCA
>Ga0163154_10009470_pt1 | contig 11099 bp, 12 predicted proteins | sample OliLakLV19MP9P1_FD_148649 | JGI IMG/M metagenome (GOLD analysis project Ga0163154, IMG submission 148649) | Freshwater microbial mat bacterial communities from Lake Vanda, McMurdo Dry Valleys, Antarctica - Oligotrophic Lake LV.19.MP9.P1 | ecosystem: Environmental > Aquatic > Freshwater > Lake >...
CCAGATTCCCGGCCTGCTGCGCGCCGCGCTGTCCAAGGGCACCGACGCAGCGGCCGACTGAGTCGACTCCCTCTCGCTGAGGTCGTCGAGCGGCGTGGGGATGCCCGTCTCGACACAGCTCCGGGCGTGCGCATCGACCCGCTGCAGGAGTTCTCGCGCCGTGTAGCGCGACGCCTGCGCCAGCGCGCCTTCCGCGATCGGCCAGGTCGGGTAGGGCGGCTCGACATCGACGGTGGCGTACCGGAAGCCGAGGTGGGCAGCGAGAAACTCCGCAGCCTTTTCGTTGCCGGGTAACGCCTCCAGCAGCTTGAGCTCGCGGAAGCGGTCGCCCGCCGCGGCAACCGAACGCGACAGCAGCAGCGCCCACGAGGTCGGCAGCAGCGAGAGCACCGTGAGGGTGCGCCTGGTCTCCTCGCGAAGCGCCATCAGCCCGTCAGCGACGCTGTCGAGCATCCGCTCGAACTGCTCGCTCTCGGTCGGGGGGGCCGTGCCCGCGGTCCGCGGCGTGGCGCGCGCCGAGCGGGACTGCGCGATGAGGGTGTCGAGCTGGTCGACAGCGATGACAGTCGGCTCCCCCGAGGCCGCCAGCAAGCGCGAGAGGTCGCGCACGATCAGCTGCGGCGAGCGAGCGCCTCGCTGAAGTCCCCATGCCGCTCGGTCGGCCAGGTCCAGCTCGTCGCCGAGGGATACGAAGGCGCGGCCGATGTCACTCTGGTCGAGGTCCGGCGAGGCGTAGAGCAGGAGCGCCCGCGCGACGTCCGCGCTCTCGCCCCGCTGTCGATCGATTCGGCGCAGACCAGTGACGAATGCGTCGAGGTCGCCGCGGTCGACCGGCCGTTCGCCGAGCAGCGCCGAACGCAGCCCGGCGTCGGCCTCGATCTTGTCCCCCAGGGTGCGCAGCAGTAGCGTCAACTGATCGCGGTCGCAGTGTGCCCGGCGCAGCAGGCCATCGAGGATGCCCTGGGTGACGCTGCGCCAGAAGTCCGCATCCGCCAGGTGCTGGACCAGGAAGAAGTACCCGTCGCCCTGTTGCACCTGCTGCCGGATCCAGCCCAGCAGGTGGGTCTTGCCGACCCCTTTCGAGCCGGACAGGACCAGGCCGATGGGGCTCGGCCCCCGGCTTCGCCAGGCTGCCTCCATGCCGTCGAGCAGTTCCCGTTCGGCGGCCGGCTGCAAGCCGTCGATGTGGACCGAGTCGGCGTCGAAGACATCGTCGGGTGTCGCCGCCCAGTTGAACCGCACGGCCGACAGCGCACGCAGCAGCCGGTCGGTGTCGCCGTCGACAGTGCCCTCGGCGAGCGAGCCGCGGGCGGTCATACCCGAGCCAGCGCGATCATGTGTACGTCTCTCGCCCCGATTCGCACGGCGGCGCTGTGGTCCTGCTCGGTCAGCGCCCTGGTGTTTGCCTCGGGTGCCAGGTTGACGCCGGGCATGCCGAACATGGCGACGAGGGCGGCGTCGACGTCCTCGCGTGGGACCCCTTCGATGCCGGCTCGGAGGTCCACCAGGGCCACCCAGTCACCGGGTTTGGCCGCCTCGGCGTAGGCATGCCTGATGGCCGCTTCGGCGTCCGGACGGAAGACGTCGGACAGCGCGAGATCCCGCCGATCGAGGTAACGCTTGAGGCCCGCGAGCACGGCGTAGAGGGCGCCACCGGACGGTCCCGAACGAGGCGGTCGTGTGACGTCCAGTTCCGCGACGCACCACTGCCAACCGGCGTCAGTCAGCTCGTGGCGGTAGGTGCGGCCCAGCCGATCGCTCTCCACCAGGCCGGCTTCGTTGAGCCGGGCCCTGGCCCCGGCGTCCAAACCCACCCCGTGCTCGCTCAGCTCGGGGTTGCTCATCCCTGTTGCCCGGGACATGAGGACGAGCAGCGCCGCCCGCTCACGCGGCAAGACAACGATCATGTTCTAACTTCCCCCGATCTACTCCTCCTACGACCATAGCCGGACGGTCCCGTCGCCGCCGCACAATCCCGGCATCGTCCGGAAGGCCAACCGCCCGGCGTCTACCCCGCCGCCGGGGTACGTGGCGGTGCTAGTGTTTTCCTCGTTGCCCCCGTAGCTCAGGGGATAGAGCGCCGCCCTCCGGAGGCGGAAGCGCAGGTTCGAATCCTGTCGGGGGCACCCAGTCTGACCAGCACGTTTAGGCGTGATCACGCTGACAAGCGCTCCGCGTGGAGCCCTTCGTGGAGCAGCGGTCCCTGTCGTTGTCTCATGCCGCACCGAAAACGCCGCGGACGTGGGTACATCGAGGAGCTGCCATCAGGCAGTTGTCGGGCCGTCGCGCCCGCCGGGATCGTCCCGACGGCCCGTCCATGACGGCAGTGCGCGTCCACAGGAACGCTCCGAGGAGCCTGTCCAGGACTGCCGCGTTCAAGCGGGCCCCGGCCGACACCGCGGCCAGCGCGAGCATCAGGAAAGCACCCACCTGGTACCGGACCCGCGTCGGCCCCGAGGATCCGGCACGTCCGCCAAGACCTGGACCAGGCCGATGGCCCAGCGCATGGAGACACCAGACGGTGTCGTCGGAGAAGATGACATCGGCGGATGTGGCCTTGGCAGCGGTGAATGGCGTCGAAACCCACCATCAAAGCGACGCAGGCCACATCCGCCCCCCACGCCACGCCGCTCACCCAGGCGGAAACTACCAGCTCACAGCATGATCACCTGGACTTTGCCGGGGCCCTGCTGGTTTGCCCACCGCCTCACACCGCCACTGCACTGGCTAGGCGTCGGCCTGAGCCGACCCCACCAACGCTGCCCGCGGCGTCGAACACACCGGAGGAGCTCGACTCGTCAACGTCGACTCGATGCCAAAATGGCCGCGAAGAGTAGGGCACCGCCAGCAATGCCCACGGCAAGGGTGAAGGAAGATTCGCGCAGCACGTAGGCCAATACGAGGCATCCTAGCGAAGCCAGGAACAGCACAGTGCCCAAGGTGAGCCACCTCGAGCCACGTCTAGCGTTGCCATAGCCTCCAACCGTTGCAATGACAGCCGCTGTGGCGCAGACAGCCCCGAAGAGAACGGCGCCAGGACCCGTTGTAAGGAGCCCCAGCGCGAAACAGCCGACCGTAAGCGTTACCCCACCAATTGCCGCTCCCTGCGCGTCGGGGTAAGCACCGGTTTGGGCTGTGTTGTTGCACGGGTTGGCTGCGGCGTAGAGGTAGTTGTTGGCTTCTTGTCCGCTGGGGTCGGGTTGGGTGAATCGGCTCATCACAATTCAGGGTGTAGTCGGGGTCTGAACCCGCCGGTCTCGAGCAGGCTCCTGGCGATGTAGTTGGTGAGGTTCCGGAAGCCAAGGGCGGACCCGCGCAGGTGCTCCAGGCGGCCGTTGATCGCCTCCGTCGGACCGTTGCTGGTGCCGGGTCGCTGCGCCTTCGAGTTCACCTCGCTGCTCCTGTCGCTCTACCTTGGCCGCAGCCCGGCTATGGGCCCGGGATACTGCGCGTGGATGTCGCCGTCGACCAGGCGCCAGCAGAAGTCGTTCATCTGGGCCGCAGCCGGAGCGTGCCGGGCGAGGATGCCCGCCACTGCCGCCGGCACGTCCTGGGGGATGTCGCCGCTCGCGCACCGACGCACGTATGCGTTGCGTGCAGCAGGACCACCGCTGGTCGGCTCCGGCACCCCACACACCGTGTTGACCAGCCAGTTCACCAGTCGCATGGCCGCGTAGTCGGCATCGTGGTCGACGTGGTGCGCGACGAAGTCGCGCTCGGCCTCGGACAGATCAAACCGAGGCGATGTGGCCAGCCCGAGGTCAATGAGGTAGATCTGATCGTCGTCGGCCCGCATGTTGGCGAAGTGTCCATCCATGTGCAGCACCTCGCGGCTACGCAGGAACGCGACGGCCTCGAAAAGCTGCCGCTCGAACGTCTCGGCATTGCCCACCGGGTCGTTCAGTGTGTCGAGCAGTCGATCGGGGAGGTACTCGAGAAAGAGCACGAGGCTGGAGCCCGCGCCAGCCAGTTCCTCGAAGCGGATCCGCACCGCCGGGTCGCCTCCGAACTGGGCGACGACCGCCTCGATGTCCCGGTGCTCGGACGCGACGGGCGGGCGGCCCGGTAGCACCCGCCAGTGGTGCAGCAGGGCGAAGGACTCGGACTCACCGCCGAGGACTCCCTCGGTGACGGTGATGTTGGCGGCCAGCTCGCGCCACGCGCCGAAGCCCGGGCCGGCGAGGCGGTGCATGCCGTACTGGCAGGAGATCGGCAGGTCGAACAGGTTCGCTGTGCTGTGCGGATGCGCCAGTTCCCGGTCGGTGATCGGAATCCGCTTGGCGAACACCGTGATGCCGTCGACGTCGAGGACCGAGCAGCCACCGCCCACGCCCACAGCGCTGGTGGGTGCCGCATGGAAGAACGCCGCCAGCTCGTCGTCGTCGCGGGCGGCGAGCGAAGCCGACACGAGGTCGTGACGGACACGTCGGGTACTGAGCATCGCGCCATCCTGCCCGCCACTGAGGATCCGGACACGGACGTGAGACAGCGGCCGTCGTACGTCCGTCTCGGCGCCCAGGTCACGGCGGCAGGCGGCGGACAAGCTGCGTGAGTTCCTACAGCACAAGCCCGCGCTCCAACAGCACGTGGTGGACCACCAAAATCGCCGCCATCAAGGGCCGTGACCTCGGCACCAGCGCGCACCTGGCGATAGCTGGCTGGCAGGTCGTGCGGGTCTGGGGGCACGTGCCGCTTGACGAGGCCGCAGCCATTGTGCGAGCCACCGTCAGAGCCTGGAGGCCGGGCAGCCAGTGCTGGTCGTTGCCTTGTGAATGCGCGCCGCGAACACCCCGCTGGCGTCACCGGCACCACTGGCTGCCGCACCCCTTCGGATCGGCGTCCCGGACGGCGTGGCGGCCTATCTGGGTCAGCTTGCGCGACCACGGGCACCGCCCCGAAGGCTTCTGGGTTGCCTCCAACGACCCCGCGGCCGCTGCTCAGGCCATCGCCGGACGAGTCCCGCGACGCGACACGCAGGAGTGGGCCGTGCTCAGCGACGGCGCCAGCCGCCTCGTCTACATGTTCGCCATCACCGAATGGGCCGGCCTGCTGGAGCTGCTGAACGACAAAGAGCCTGAGGGCCTTGTCCGGGCCGTCCGTCGTGCCGAAGCCACGGATCCAGCCGCGACCCGGTGGCCGCGCACCAAGATCCAGGATGACGCAGTGCCATCCACATCCGTTCTTGACGGTAGTGATCTGACCGCCAGCCCGCGTGTGCGCTCAGGCTGGAGGACGCACGCCACCCTCGACTACGTCGTCCGCTACACCCTCGATTGCGATGAGCCGGTATACCGCCACAGGTTGGTCACGGTGCCGATGCTACCGGGTGATGGCCCGGTTTCCCCGGTACGGGCTGTAAGAGTATGTCGTGACCGGGCCGCCGCTGGTGGATACCATGCCCACGACAGACCCGAGCCCATCGAAGAGGTAGTACAACGACCCAGCCCCGGCACCGGTGGTCTGCCGAATCGAGATCAGAGTGCCACCGGGGTCGAAAGTGTACCGGGCGACCGGACTGGACCCCGGAACTGCCCAGGCGTTGTCTACTGACACCGACCTGCCCGACCTGGAACTCCGTCGTCGTCCCACCGTTTGTAGAGGTGACCCGCCGATTGTTGCCCAACCCCGCATACGTGAACGAGGTCGCCTACCCACCAGTCGTCAACGACGTCAACGCGTTACTACCGGTGTACGCCATCGCCGTACGCGCAGTCCCAGTACTCGTCGCTGAGGTGACCTCGTTGCCGTTGAGGTCGAACGACCGACCTGAGGTGGACCCGTTCCGGGTCGCCAACTGATCCACGTTGTTATACCCGAACGTCACCGACTCCACGGGGGTGACCCCCGTGGTGGTTTTGGACGTCATGTTCCCTACGTTGTCATACCCGTAGGCCCATGACGCCGCTACATCCCTTCCACGGGCGCGACGCGTGTCGTGGCGGCGGTCTACGTCATACGAGGGACGGCACGGGTGCGGAGGGCCGGAAGTCAACGACGAGGTCGACGCCCAGGGCCGTCGCGATGCGGCGCAGGGTGGCGAGGGTGGGTTCGGTACCGCCGGCTTCGAGCCGGGCGATGGCGGGCTGGCTGGTGGCTGCGCGCCGGGCCAACTCGACCTGGGTGATGCCGGCGGCGATTCGGTGTCCGCGGACCAGGGCCCCGAGTCGGTAGGCGGCGTCGGCTTCGGCGTAGGCGGTGTCGTAGGCCTGGGGGTCTTCGGCCCGCTTCTGCTCCCGCAGGGTCTTCCAGTCGGTTCTCATGGTCACTCCTCCGCCGTGTGGCCGTCGGCGATGCAGGTCTCCATCGCTCGCTTGGCGCGTGCGATCTCGCGCCGTTCCTGCTGTCTGGTTTTCTGGAAGACGGTCAACAGGATGATCCGCCTCCCGGTCGCGATGTAGTAGGTGATCCGTTGGCTGGCGTGGCCGATGTGGAACCGCAGTTCCCGGAGCTTGCCGTCGAGGTGGCGCGTGTAGGGCTCGCCGAGCAGCACCCCACGTTCGGCGAGCAGCTCGATGTGGTGGTCGGCGAAGGCGGCGTCTTGCGGGCGGAGGCTCAGGTACCAGTCGCGGACCTCGGTTCCAGCTCGACGTCGCCTCACGAACGATATACCACGAACGATATACCACGACAGCGGCGAGCCGACCCTCGTGGAGCATTTCGTGGGACGAACCACCGCTTCACGGAGCAACTGGGGACGATCACGCAGCCTCGCCCGACGCTGTGGCCTGCGACGGAAGCTCCTGATCACCTGGTTGACCGGCCTCCGGAGGCGGAAGCGCAGGTTCGAATCCTGTCGGGGGCACCCAGTCTGACCAGCTCGTGTGCGTGTGATGAAGCTGACCGGCGCTCCGCCGACTATTCCGAAGGCTCCGGTGGTTGGAAGGACATGATGGCGACGACGATGTCGTCGCTGGTCGGGGAGTCGTTCGTCATGTGTTCGATGATTCTGTCGGCGAGGGCAGTAAGCGGTTCGGTGGCGAGGGCTGCCACAGTCTTTTCCAGCCTGGCGATCCCTTCCTCGAGGGTGTGGGTTCTGCGTTCGATGAGGCCGTCGGAGTACAGGACGACGAGTGCGCCGGGTTCCAGGGTGATCTCCGCTTCTGGCCGGACTGGTGCTGCTCGCAGGAGTCGGGGGACGCACATGGGCTTGGCTTGGGCGTCGAATAGTCGCCGCGTGGACCCATCCGGGGTCGCCATGATGATCGGGGGGTGCCCCGCCGAGGAGTATGTGAGGTGACCGTTCTGGGGGTCGAGGACGACGCAGGTGGCCGTGACGAAGTCCGTGCCGTCGCGTCCCCGGGCGAACTCCTCCAGAGCGTCGAGGAGAGCGGCGGGGCTCGGTGGCACGTGAGCGGCAAGAGCGGCGGTGGCGGCGCGCAGGCGTCCCATGGCCGCGGCCGAGTCCATGGTGTGCCCGACGACGTCGCCGACCATGAGACCGATCTGCCCGCTTGGCCAGGAGAAGGTGTCGTACCAGTCGCCACCGACCTCCAGGACGTCGCTGCCTGCCTCATAGCGCGCCTGGACCGAGACGCTGGGGTGGGTGACCAGACTGTCGGGCAGTAACGCCCGCTGTAGCCGGATGGCGATCTCGTGCTCTTGGCGGCGCAGGTGTGTCGAGGCCAGGACAATCCCTGCCCGCTCGGCGAGTGTTTCGAGGAAGGCCAGGTCGTCGGGGCTGTAGTGCGGTCGCGCGGGGTCTGCCAGACCAACCATGAGTGCTGCGCGGACGCCGCCGCCGATCGTGAGCGGAACGGTCATGCGCGAGCGCGGCGAGACGTCGTTCAGTAGCGCTGTGACGGTCGCATCAACGGCGTATCCGGATTGCCCGGTCGGTGTCACGGCCAGCAGGTGGGACTGCCCGGCCACCACCCGGGACAGCGAACTCGCGGCCCTGGACGGCACCTCGATCGTGGCGAAGTCGGCGATCCGCGGGACGAGTACGTCGGTGAAGGCCTGCAGCTGAGCCTCGGCGCTCGACTGCGTCTGCAGGGTGCTCAGGACCGCGGCGAGGAGTTCGGCCCGGGAGTGCTGGACGCGCAGGGCGCGTTCGGCCCGGGCCTTCTCCACGGCACCCCACGTGCGGTCGGCCGTGTCACCGATGAGCGTGACCTCCTCGGGAAGCCAGGGCCGCGGCACCGTCTCGTGCACGGCGATCGCGGCCACGACCCGGCCTTGCCGGAGCACCGGTGCGAGAACGTAGGAACCGATGCCCAAGGAAAGGGTGGCCTCCCGCTCGGCGTCGCTCAGGCGGGCGTCGCCGGTGACGTCATGGACGACGACGGACTCTCCCGCCCGGAACAGGGTCATCGGTCCCGCCGCCCCGTAGTCGTCCAGACGGTACGTCCCCACGGCGCTGTCCAACCGGGGATGGTGATCCGCCCGTACGACACCGAACTCCCCAGTGGGATCGACCTCGGCGTACTGGGCTCGGGCGGTGTCCAGGTGCTCTCCGAGGAGACCGACGGCCCGGACCTGCACCGCGACCGGGTCGTCGACCTGGCGCAGTGCATCCAGCAGACGGGCCCGGTAGGCATCGGCCGCGGCGGCGCTCCGGATCGCCTCAGCCGCCACCCGCTGGTCGGTGATGTCCGTGGCAATGCCCAGGATGTGCTCGGAGACCCCGCCCGGGGTCCGCCGCAGGACGACGTCGCGGCTGAGGAACCACCGCCACTGGCCGTCGCGGTGACGGAACCGATACTCCACCGTCAGCGAGCTGCCGTCATCCAGCTGACGAAGCGCCTCCTGGTGGGCCTTCATCAGGGCGACGTCATCGGGATGGATCACCTGGGGCAGGAAGTCGCTGCCGAGTGCCTCGATCTCCTCCGGGGAATACCCGAGAGCCTCCAGCGTCGACCGGTTCGCATAGATGGTGCTCCCTGACGCCAGGTCGAAGACGTACATGACGCCCGGGACCACCGACGTCATCTCCGTGATGAACCGGTGATTCTCGCGCAGCGTGAGTTCGGATTGCTTGCGCTCGGTGATATCAGCGCTGGTGCCCAGGTGACCGACGTACTGCCCGTCGCCGGTGTAACGCGGCTCACCCCAGGACTCCAGCCACCGCCACTGCCCGTCCGCTCGCCTGACCTGGACCTCCGCGTGGAACATCCGCCGCTCGGCCACCGCACGCACGAACTCGGTGACGTATGCCGACCCCTCCTCGGGGTAGGTGAGGTCCTGCCAATGATCGGCGAGCATCTCCTCACGACCGACCCCGAAAAAGGCGCAGAACGTCTCGTTGACCCACTCCTGCTGCCCGTCGGCGTCGTGCACCCAGACCAGCAACGGCAAATGATCAGCCAAGTCGCGCAACCGGGTCTCACTCGCGCGCAGCGCCTCCTCATCGCGGCGACGCGCGGAAATGTCCTTGAAGACGACGGCGAAGTGGCCGTGCGGCTGCACAGGGACGGAGAAGACGTCGAACCATCGGCCCATGGCCGCTGACCCCTGCTCGAACCGGACCACCTCCCGGCCCAAGCCCACCTTGGCGTAGGTCTGCACCCACACCGGCTCCAGGTCAGGCACCAGCTCAAGGGCGGTGCGCCCCACCGGGTCCACCAGCCCGGTCATCTCCTCGAACACCGGATTGACCTGCAAGAAGCGATAGTCCACAGGCTCACCCCAGGCGTCACACACCATCTCGCACAGGCAGTAACCCTCGTCGAACGAGTCGAACAACACCCGCAGACGCTCCTCGCTACGCCGCAGCTCCTCGAACTCCCGCTCCACACCCAGCTCCCAACTGACAACCCCAAGCATCCCCAACATGGGTGAGACCTGGCAATCCCCGACCCAGCACAGGGGTGCAGTTTCGTCAGCCAGCGGATCACCCGGTGCCAGACGAAGTTCTCCAGCTTCCGGAACACGGCCATGGCCAAATGCGTGTCTACCGCCGCTACCGGCCCGATGTGTTCGCCCGGCGTCTTCGGCCAGGACCACGTCATCTCACCGCTCACCAGCCGACGGTCCCCTCGGGTCGGGACCCAGGAACCCGATCAGCCGCGCCGGTCAGGTCCAGCAATCCTCCGGCTGCGACCGCGTCAGGGGGTGACCGGCGGTGTGGCGGGGGTTGCCGTCGCCGACTTGCTGGAAATCGTCGGCGACGGCGTGGCGGTCGGGCTCGGCGGGTTCGCGACGTTGGCGTCGGTGCCGTTGGAGACCTCTTGACCATCGTTGACGCCGTCATTGTCGCTGTCGGGGTCCAGCGGGTCGCTGAGGTAGACGTCAGGCTCGATGAAGTCGTCGAGGCCGTCGCCGTCGGTGTCCGCGAGCGTCGGGTCGGTGCCCAGATCGACCTCGTCGCCGTCGATGATCTTGTCATCGTCGGTGTCGGCGTCGTTCGGATCCGAGCCGTACTGGTCGACCTCGCGGCCGTCCCTGATCCCGTCGTCGTCGGTGTCGGCGTCGTTGGGGTCGGTCCCGAGGTCCCGCTCGCGCGAGTCGCTGAGCCCGTCGTTGTCCGTGTCGCGAGGCGGGTCGGGCCGGGCCGTGGTGGCCGGTTCGGTCGGGGTGGACGGCTGGGTCGACTCCGACGAGGGCGCCGTCAAGGGCGCGGCTACCAACGGGTCCTGGCCCTGCGCCACTTCGGCGCCGTCGCCGACGCCGTCGCCGTCGGTGTCCGCCGCGGTGGGGTCGCTCCCGTAGTCATTGACCTCGGCACCGTCGGCCAGACCGTCGCCGTCGGTGTCCGCCGCGGTGGGGTCCGTGCCCAGCCTGGCCTCCTCGGCGTCGGTGAGGCCGTCGGAGTCAGCGTCGGCGCTGCCGTCCGTCGTGGCCTCACCCCCGGTGTCGTCGGGGGCGAAGATGGTCGCCGCGGCGGCGACCCCGCCGGCGAGCACGAGTACGGCCACCACCCCCACGAGCACGCCGCGCAGCACGCCGCGGCCCGCCCCGCGCGCCGCGACGATGTCCTGCTCGTCGTCGTCCTCGTCATGCCCGGGCCGGTACTCCGGCTGGTAGCCCGGTGCTTGACGGGCCGAGCCGGCCATGCCGGTCACTTCAGGCCGCTCGCGGTCAAGGGGCCGCGACACGGCGGCAATGGCCACGGTCGAGGCCGCCGCGAACGGGTCGCCAGGCCCGGGCGGTGCCGCAGCCCC
>Ga0163154_10009474_pt1 | contig 11096 bp, 10 predicted proteins | sample OliLakLV19MP9P1_FD_148649 | JGI IMG/M metagenome (GOLD analysis project Ga0163154, IMG submission 148649) | Freshwater microbial mat bacterial communities from Lake Vanda, McMurdo Dry Valleys, Antarctica - Oligotrophic Lake LV.19.MP9.P1 | ecosystem: Environmental > Aquatic > Freshwater > Lake >...
CTACCATATCATAACCAATGAGTTGCGAAGTTGGGACAGGCTCCACCTATCTTGGCCACAGCCATGGGAGCGGGACTTATTGGTACTTGAGCTGCATGCCCGAGCTGATGGCCGCCGCGGGAAAACGACTGGAAGCAAGATGGAAAGGAGCCCGCCATGCCGACGAGCGCTGATCTTCCCGCCTTGATGGAGGCGTTCTTTACCCAACGGCCGATCGCCCAGCGCGGCGCCAGTCCTCATACGATCGCCTCGTATCGGGATACGTTTCGGATCCTGTTTCAATTTGCGCAAAAACGACTGAGCCGGCTGCCGTCGATGCTCACGCTGGAAAAGTTCGATGCTCCGTTCTTGGGCAAGTTTTTGGACGACCTGGAGTCTGTCCGCGGCAACCAGGCCCGCAGCGAAATCTGCGCCTGACGGCGATCCGATCGTTCTTCCGCTACGCCGCGCTGGAAGCGCCCCAGCACTCGGCGCTCATCCAGCGGGTGCTCGCCATGCCGCGTAAACGCTACACGCGCCGGCTGGTCGACTTCCTCGACCGGTCCGAAATCGAAGCGCTGCTTTCGGCGGTGGACGCTTCGACCTGGGGTGGACGGCGCGATCATGCCTTGTTGCTGACCGCCATGCAAACCGGGCTTCGCCTGTCGGAACTCACCGGACTTCGGCATCAGGATGTGGCGTTGGGCATCGGCGCGCATGTGCGCTGCCTCGGAAAAGGCCGAAAGGAAAGAGCCACGCCATTGACCAAATCGACTGCTAAAATCTTGGGAGTCTGGATACAGGAACAAGGATGCAACGAAACGAAGTTCCTCTTTCCCAGCCGTTCAGGCGGCCAGCACAATCCCGACGCCGTTCAGGATCTCGTCCGCAAGCACGTGGTGGCAGCCCGAAAACGCTGCCCATCCTTCGCGCGCTAACGAGTCTCCCCTCACGTGCTTCGACACTCCGCAGCCATGGAGTTGATGCAAGCTGGGGTCGATCGTTCCATAATCGCACTCTGGCTCGGCCACGCGTCACTCGAGACCACCCAAATCTGCTTGGACGCGAATCTCGCGATGAAGGAGGAAGTCCTGGCGAAAACCAAACCCCTCAATGGCAAGGCGGGCCGTTACAATCCCGGCGACCGTCTCCTCAACTTCCTCAGAAGCCTATAAAGATCCCGCCGAACTATGCCGGGCCTATCACCATCCCATCAGAGCAGAGCGGCCCTTCAATCCGGCATAGTCAGGCACCCGGTATAGTACCGCCTGTCCGGTTTGACGAGGGGCGGAGCTCGCCAAGTCTTTTCGGTCAGCTCCTGCCTACTCTACGTCTTTCGGGCGTCCTCCACTACCCCTTTGAAATCTTGACCCATCGGTTCCAGCACAACTCCATGCCGCACGAAGCTCCCCTGCGACGACTTCCGAGGAAGTTTTTGTCTACGGTGAGTTTGCTTGGACCTGAACCACGTGGACTGTGCGGCCGGGATTCCACCGACCGAGCATCGTGTGGGTGATGGGGTGTTCGGGGATGCCCGTTTCGTTGCGCTCGAGCTGGCTGATGAGCTGGTCAGCGGCAGTGCCTCCGATAATCTCGCCATCCTGCAAGACCCCCGAAAGACGGTCATCGGCTCGGGGAACGAGAAGTCCGACCAGACCGATATCATCCGGAATGCGCGCGCCGGAGGCGGCCACGAGTTCCTCCAAGCGTCCGAGAACGGGCCCGATCACGACATCGGGTCGATCGCACTCGAGCCAGTGGCTGACGTTTTCCGTCGTCCACTGCGGGACGAGCAGTGGCGTGACCGGCTTAAGTTTCAGGCGGCGAACTGCGATATGATAGGCAGCTTCCCAGCGGTACTCGAGGCGGCTGTTGGTCTCCTCGCGCACGGCGAGCCCGGGTCGCTTGTAGTCCAGCTGGGCACAGTGCTCCATGGCTAGGAGCATGGACTGGTAATAGTCGGTCGCGACACGGTTGAACCGACTGGTGCTGGGTGTGATGCCGAGGACGACCACTGCGAAGTCTTCCCATTGGAGTTCGATGGGTGTCTGGTCGTAAGGGACGGGGGCGAAGAGTAGGCCGCGAATACCCCGCGCGAGCAGCATCTGGCTGAAGCGCTGGTTACTCATGCCGTCGCGGTAGAGCCAGAAGTGCTCCAAGCGGTAGCTGCGCTCGGCCGCCCGGGCTTCCGCGCCAGTAAACATCTGGCGGAAGATGGGGGAAGGATGTGTGCGCCAGCCGTCAGCGGTGTCGAAGGCGCTGACAAAGGCGAGCGTGAGCCGCCGGGTGGGCGGGGTGTGGCGCCGGCGACTGCGCATGAGCGCAGCGACGAGAGGGTTGGGACGGTAGCCGAGCTCTTTACAGATGCCAAGCACGCGCCGGCGGGTAGCCTCGGAGATGTCGGTCTTATTGTTAAGGGACTTGGAGACCGTGGCCACCGATACTTTGGCGAGGCGCGCGATCTCGCGGATGCCGGGGGAGGTTTTCATGGGGCGGGGTAGCGAGCGCTGAAACGGGGCGGAAGCAGGAGGTGAAGAACTACCGGAGAAGAAGACGCAAGGTCAGCTTAACAATTCTCGAGAAGAGAACGTGTGCCAGTCCGGATTTCCGAGACTCACCGCGGAGGAAATCAGGCGACCCATCGAACGGAATGAGAGCTGACAGGCAAAGTGGGCTTCGCGTTGAAGCCGAAACTCCGGGAATTGCGCACGGCCTTGTGGAATTCCCCGTGGGCCTCCAGCAGCCGCCCGGGAAGATGGATGGCCAAAATGGTCGCGTCCACCTTGGTCAAGGCAAGCGGCAGGCCCAAGGACCGACCTTACGTAACGATGTTCGAACTCCCCGGCTTCCAAGGTAGCGAAGACGCAACGAAGGTGTTTGTTCAGCAGGGCGAGAGGTGCTTGCCCACTCGTACGCCCTTCCAACCATCCTCAGAAAATCGCTCAATGAAAACGATGCTAGTACCCTGCGCTTTGCCTTGGGCGCTCTTCAGTACGATCGGAATCCTTTCCACGACTCAAGTTGCTGGTCAACCGACCAGTCCGCGTTCGCATGATTCCGCGTCCCAATCGACTGGTCCTGCGTCACGTGGTCCCGGCCAAGGCATGCCGACCGATGCCGATTTGGCAACGCAACAGCTGGCCGATGCGAGGCATGACCGAACCGTGGTCGCCTATGATGGTATCACACCGAATCGAATGGTCTGCGACACCACTCTTCGTGAGTTGCCGGATGGTACATGGGTCCTCTATTTCCTCGCAGGGGGCGATTTCGAGCCATCTCCGCAGAACTACACGGCCGTGACGCGCAGCACGGACCAAGGGCGTACTTGGTCGCCGATCGAGCCCGTCAACGTGGGTTTTCCCCGGGAGGGCAGAACGATCGGCCAAGGCCCGACCGAGTTCATCACCTATGAAGGTCGATCGACCTTGTTCTTCGCCACCCACTCGCAAACATGGGGTCGCGACTGGCAGTCCTGGAAAATGCACAGTCTGGATGGGGGTCGGACGTGGGGAAAACCGGAACCACTCCCGGGTCGATTGGCCAAGAACACGTTTATCCGAGCTAGTATCGTGACGAAGAATGGTCGGATCCTTCTACCGTTTCAGCATTACCTCGGGCCCCGTCCAGGCACGAGATCTCCTCCACCAGAGGAGGCTCCATGGCACTTTTCGCTTTTCCACTATGTCAGTGATCCCCGTCTTGGGGTGCTGATCAGTAATGATGGCGGTCGCACGTGGTCTGAACACGGCAACGTTAGCATCACGCCAGACTTCCGTTACCACGGTTGGGCCGAGCCGAGCATCGTCGAGCTCGCTGATGGTCGCATCGGGATGATCATTCGCGCCGATCGTTTGGGAGGCGTCCTCTACTCTGCGGAGTCAAATGACGGCGGGATGACCTGGCCGCTTGAGGCGACAAAAACGGATATTCCCAATCCCGGGTCAAAAGCCACGCTGCACTCGCTGGGAGGTGATGTGGTTGCGCTCCTGCACAACCCGAACCCCGCGCGCCGCAGCCCCTTGGCGCTTTGGGTGAGCTACGATGGCATGAGAACATGGCCCTATCGGCGGGTGCTTGTACCGGAGTCATCCGATGGGCCAAGCGGTAGGCTCAACTACCCCGAGGGCTTTGTGAGCGCCGATAAGCAGTACCTGCACTTCGCCTACGACGACAACCGTCACCGAGCGGTGTACTACGGTGCGAAGCTGCCCCCTGTGGACCCTGGCCTTGTCGTCAAGCGCGCCGGAACGCGCTGACCTCACAAACGGAGTTTCGAGTACGAAATCAAGTTTCCCTCCGAGGGGCGGACAGCCGGAACAGGGGCGGCTCGCGCCCGTCCTCCCAGTTGACGGATCATCCTCCAAGTTCCGAACCCGACGGCGTGCCGAGGCGTCCCGTAACCCCCACACGCTCGGAAATTCGAACGCAGGGAGGACGATCGAGCATTGTCAACAGGAGCAATTCCAACGCGAGAAATCTGCCCCCCTGTCGCCGATTGGACTTTTCGAATGCAATCTAAGAGGCCGCCGTCGGATTTCCCTCAGTTGCGGGTGACGGCCTTCGCGGCCCGATACGCAGCGGAACCTTGCGTATCAACCGTCGATTCAAATCCCGGACCTCCCGCGCCGACATAGCCATGGCTTGCTCCTGATTTCTCGGGACTGACCCAGAATGCGTAGAGATCCCCGTTCTTCAGGTGAAAGCGGAAGCTCACCGGCTGTCCGGCCAACGCCTTCAAGTCCGGTGCACCACGCCAAGTCACTTCATGAATCGTGGAATCGACCGACACCGGCACACAATTCTCCGCCGTGAAGGGTGCCACCACCTTGCCTTGCCGATCGATCACCTCTACCCGCAGTTCTCCGGATCTCACGGTATCCACATTGACAAATAGATGTGCCCCTTTGAACGACACGAGGCGGGTTGTGAGCTGCCCCTTTCCGCTGCTTGCTTCCATGGAGGCAAAGCCATCGCGGCGTAGCATGGCCAGTCCGATGCTGCCGCCGGAATACATTCCCCGACGCCCGTCTGGACCGATGCCGGAATAGGCGCAGTAAGGGAAATACAGTGTGTCCCCCACCACAAGACACACACCTGTCGTGGTGTGGACATATGCACGATCCCAATCGCCATCCCGACGGGTCGCTTCTATGAAGGCTCTTCGATCAGGTCTGTGCCAGTGGAAGCCATCGCGGCTGAAGCCCAGTTTGATCTCCGTAAACTTTGGAAATCCGCCGAGCTCGCAGATATCGTTCTTCGGTCCCAGATGGATTTGGAATGCGCCTAGAAGGATGCTCTCGTAAGCCACAGCGCTCAGACTGTAGAGCTGGGCGGCATCGCCGATTCGTGGGTCCGGCTTGTCGAGGCGGTCAGCTCCCACCCAAAAGACAGAACGATCGAATACCTGCGGGGTGAGAAACTCCGGGCTCTCGGCATAGTAACGGGTGCGTCCGCGCGGACCGTCGCGCTTGATGCTGAAAACCCAGACCTTGCGGAAGGGATTGTAGAAGAAGGAACAGTAATCGGCCGCGAGGCCTGCGGGCACGGGGGCGGACCAGGAGCGGCCGTCGGCGGAGACGGCGAGCCAGTGCGGGTCGTTTGCATCGCGCTCGGTGAGGAACTTGAGGCGTTCGCCGGGGTTGGTGGCGAGGGTGTCGAGCCAGAGACCGTTGTCCCCGCCCGCGTGGTCGCCACGGGTGCGGCCGCCGTACGGGAGGAGCAGGTTGCCTCCCGCGGGAAGACCGAGGTCCGGTCGCTCCCAGGAGAAGCCGTCGCGGCTGGTGGCATAGGCGAGGGCACCGTCGAGTTCGCCTGCGCTGTACCACATTTTGATGAGTTGGTCGACGGGATCGTAGAAAACGCCGCCATGACCGAGATAGCAGACGCCGTGAGGCTTGATCTCGGAGGGAGTCTCGGCTTTGAAAACCGGGTTGCCCTCGAACTTCTTCGCGCTGTGGAAGGTGCGGGTCAGGTCCGTCTGTTCGATGAGAAAGTCATCGACGAACAGCTGCCGCCCCACGTCGATCGGAATCACCTTTGGCGGGGTTTTCAGGTACGGAACGGCCATCGGTTCCTGGGATGCCGGATTGAGATTGGACACTGGCCATTTGGCCGGCAGACGAATCCCATTGTACAACGGTTCGCCACCAGATCCCTGTGCCAGTAAATTGCCGACATGGAACCCGGTGGTCAGAAGTAAGACCGAAACGAAGGCTCGCGGACGAGTAACGGGAGCCGATAATTTGGCTTTGAAGAGCATGGAAGTTTTTTGGGAGAATTCGGGGGGAGCAGCCAGGGTGGTTTCGCTCAGAAGCGAAACGTATTGGTGAGATACGCCGTTCGCGGATTCGGAATGCGAATGACCGCAATCGTTCCATCTGGATTCGTTTTCACTGGAACGTCGGAATTGTCACCGAAGGCGTTCCGCACATTGAGCTGGACCGTCCACTCGACCCTGTCTTTCCAGACTTTTCGACGGTACGATGTCCAGACATCGCCGCTGAATAACCCGTCGTCGTAGAACGGATTATTGAGTTCAGGCAAAGGAACCGTGGAGCCGGGTGAGAGAGAGGTGCGATAGCCGGTAGCGGCCTTGTCCTCCCTCCGCGCCGCGCCCCCAATGGAGACACCCTTAAGCCTGCCCCGGTTGAATTCATAGTTGGTGACGCCGACGAACCGCCATTCGCGTTGTTCATTCGCGATCGTGTTGTTTTGAGCCCGAGCAGTCCTCACGTTTCTGATGGGTCCGGACAGCCAGGTTTCATTGATCGAACGGACCAATGAAAGGGAATCGTTGGCCGAAAATTGGCGCATCTCGCCGAGCCGCGCCGACTGGAGACGATTGTTGAACTCCTCGACAATCGCAGATGTGACGGTGGCAAGATCAGATACAAACGTTTCTTGCTGGCTGATATTGACCATCAAACGCCAAGAAGGGGTAAGGTTGGCCGTGATCTCTGCCTCAAAGCCCTTTGAGATCTGATTCTGTGTGGCAGTGAGGTTAGGGATGGAATTGAAGGCGATGGTGTCCCATTGGCCGTCTCCGTTTGTGTCCAACTGGCGAGGACTCACCAGGTCTGTCAGCCGCTGTGGCACAATCCCGAACATTGCATTGTAAAAAGCGGTATAACTTTGGATGGGGAACTGGGTGGGGTCTCCCGTCACGGTTGCCAGCGCGGCGGAGACTGGTATCCCGCCGAGTTCACGAAAACGGGCACCTTCGATCCAAGCGTAAGCCTGGCTCGCCACATTGATATTGAGTCCTGAACCCGTTGCATTGACGCTCTTTAGGTCCGTCTCAAACCGGTTCAGCTTAACCGTGATTTTGTTATTAAGGAATGAGGCCAGGATACCGAACTCCTTGGTGGAGCCTGTAGGCTGGGATATGGCGTTGCCCAAGGCATCGTTGCGCAGGCCGACGGGATTGAAGTTTTCGGACTCCGCATAGTACGCTTGCAGATCCGTGCCGAAAGGCAGTTCGCCAAGCCACTTTTCAGGATATCGACCTACAAGGCTCCAAGAAGCCGTGTCACCGGATTCATCGAGTGCCGGGCGGTTGGACAACCGTGTGAACTCCGGATTCCAACGTCCATCTTCCGTGCGATCGTTGAAGCCGCGTTCGGCCACATTCGCACGGGCGTAACTCTTCGTATCGTCGGTCCGAACTCCGAACAATCCGACGATGTGCTGGTCGAGCAGGTAGCTCTGCCACGAGAGAGCGCGGGCCTGAATGGTGGTGCGGGTGACACCCTGATCTTGCAGGTAGCGGTCGTTGAGGATGGTACCGTACTGAATCCGGCGTGCGGCCGTGGGACTGCTGACATCAATGTAGGGCATGAGATAGCGATCTCCCGGCTGTGGGCGTCGGATGTTGATCTGCTGAAGCCGGACATCGTTTACCGAACGCAGGCCCAGATTCGAGCCGCTGGTATAGACGATGACATTTCCATCCCGTCCTGCCTGGTTGATGTTGTGGTCCCGCGCGGTGGGCCTGATATTGTAGTCGGCCCCCGTCCACGAGTCGCGTAATATGCTAAAATTAGTGTCGTAGGTGAAATCGCTGAAGAGTCCGGTGAATCGATGCCGGCCCAAGTGCCGCAGCCAGCCCTTCCTCTCGGTCAGATCCAGATCGGCAAAAAGCGTAGCCTGGAGGGTTTCGCGATCGCGCTCGTCGTACCTGACGGATGTATTTGTCCGTACGCGCGTATAGGCGCGTCCGAGATTGGGATTCCGTTCACCTGTGAGCAGGAACTCCGCGATGTCGATATAGATGTCGTAGGGCGCGCCCGTGCTGCCGCCGATTCCGTTGCCAAAGAGGAAGTCCTGTGACGTTGCGTAGTGTTGCCTGTCATACGCCAACTCGACCCCAAGACGATTTTGAAAGAAGCTTTGCTCGATCGCAATGTTCTGCGCCGAAAATTTCCGATCCACAAAGTCGACACCACCCGAATACAGCTTGTTTTGGTAGTCGAAAACGTCACGATTCTGAAGCGAGGGCACAGTGAAGCCAACCGCAAAAGGTTCCCCGAAGGGACTGTTCGCATGGAAAAGCTCAGCCCGCCTCAACGGCGTCGAGAGTGGGAGGCCAGCCACAGCCGGCTGTCCGGCCAGACCACCTGAGCTCTGAATTGTGTCGAGCGCGGGATTCCAGTCAAACTGCCCATAGTAACCCTGCACCCCGTTGCCCGCACCGACATTGGGCGTGGCCGAATTGGGATCACTGAAAACGATCACGTAGTTCTGGAAGACAACGGGATGGGTGTTGGTGTTGATCAGGGTCTCCGCGCTTCGCTGGTAGGGATTGTAGGTTTCTTGAAATTTCCAAGTACCTCCTTCAGCCGGCGTGCGAACGACGCGGGAGGGCAGCGAGCCGGTATATTGCTGCATAGATGCAGGCGTTGGTTCGAACCAGCCGGAATACGCAACAGACGGCGGTATTATTTGGACCGGCGTGCCCCGGGAGTTGCCGCCTTCGCCATTGGCTCGAAGCACAGTGGGCCCGAGGATCGATGAACTTCTGCCCTCAAAGAGCACAATATCAACCGAACCGTAGATTCGCTCGTCCCGATTCCATGCTGGTTTCTGTTTGTATTTGAGGTTGTCCTGCAAACCCGCGACCCGAATCGCCGCACGACCGTCCACCACACTGCGGTTGAGATCGAACTCCGATCTTACACTCCCTTGGCTGTCGACACGCAAGCTGACTTCGTTGAAGGACGTGCTATGTATCGGTAGCTTCGTGGAGTTGTTAATGACGCCACCTGGGCTCCCGATTCCGAAGAGTATCGAGTTGGGTCCGCGGCTCACGGTAACCTGGTCTGTGTTGTAGCTGTCGAAGGCGATGTCTGTGAGAAAATAGCCGCGCGTCAAATCTGCTCTGCCAAGACCGCGCACCCTCTGATTGAATTGCGGATTGGTTCGCTCCGACGTTTGCTCGATGCGACCGGTGCCTCCAGCAACGGCGCCCGAGAAGTTGCCCTGGTACCCACCGACCTCCGTGTTGGTCGTGTAGGAAAGGAGTGTGCCGGCGTCCGTGGCCGCCGTGTCCTTCAGGAACTCTTTGGTAACGACACTGATGGCGGAGCCCAGATCCTTCAGGTCGGTTCGGATACGGGTTCCTGCAAGTGTCGAGGTCGCCATGTATCCAACATCTTTAGTTGCACCGACGGTGAACGGGCTGAGCAGGATCACGTTCTCCTCCTTCGCCTGGACAGCTAGCTCGGTAGTCTGGGCGTTCGTGTTGGCGACGAACGTGAGCAGTGCAATGGTGCAGGACAATCCGGTCTTCAAGGGGTGGTTTTTCATCGGAGGGTTAAGTTGGGAATGACGATTCAGTCGAACGAGGAGAGGGGGTGACTCGCGTGGCGTCGCGAATTTCAGGGTGCCTGCGGGAGTAACGGACTTGACCAACTCTTTACTCGCCCACCTCCCGATTGACAGCGAATCGTTCCGAATATCGTTACGCGGGAAGATCGAACGTCACGTCGAACAGATAGTTTGAACCTTGGTGCAGGTGAACGAGAAGCTCCTCTTTGAGTGGGCGCATGTTGTCGTGGCAGCGGTTCAGCATGTCGTCTTGGTCGACGCTCGTTTCCACGCCGAGCAGAGCCACCAAGGCAGTATTGCCAAAAGAAACGGCGGCGCGAGCGGCCGGTAGATGACGAGGATCCAAAAAACTGTTTCCTAGTCGGTGCCCTCGTGCCTCAGCGGGGAACAGCGATGGCTGCACTTCAAAAGCGTGAATGCGGTGTAGCGGAATTTGTCTTTATGCGATATGGGGTGGGGTCCCCACTACACGCTCCTTACCATAACATATAGCCCAATGCACCAACGACCTACAGCAGGCCAATTCCTTCAGGGATTCAAAAATCCCCTCCGAGTGGCGGACGTAGGTTAACAATTTACGTATCGGAACGCTTAAAGCCGGTCCATCTATCGTGCTTGATGGTGGCCTTCCACTCCGCCCCGCAGTTCCAGTCGAATCACACTTTGATGCTTTCCCCCCTCACAACCGGAACACCGTCCCACCGGATCGTTTCGAGCCATGTCTTCAATGGCCGCTTGTCTCCGGTTTGCGGGCGGAGATCCGGGGGTCCCGAAACGCACTTCGGACAGCCGCGGACCCGCTTCCTGCGCGGGATGGAAGTGCTCTCGCCTGGGTTCGCGATGCCCGCGGCGGGTGTCGCGGAGGCGGGTGCAGGCCAGGCGGTGCGGCAGAACTGATCTCCAACCATGCACCGATTGCTCATTCGCTTCACCAATCTCTACCCCGTCTGGATCGTCGGGTCGTCGGTGACCGCGCTCATCTGGCCGGAGACGTTCCGGTGGTTCTCCGGCCAGTGGGTGGTGTGGGCCTTGACGGTCGTGATGCTGAGCATGGGTTCAACGCTCACGACGGACGACTTTCGCCGGCTTGCGAAGATGCCCGGGGCGGTCGCGCTTGGCTTCGGACTTCAATACACGGTGATGCCGCTAGCCGGTTGGCTGGCGGCGCATTGGCTGGAACTTGAGGACGGCCTCGCGCTAGGTCTCATCCTTGTGGCCAGCTGCCCGGGTGGCACGGCCTCCAATCTCATTACCTTTCTCGCCCGCGGCAATCTCGCCCTCTCGGTCGT
>Ga0163154_10009475_pt1 | contig 11096 bp, 12 predicted proteins | sample OliLakLV19MP9P1_FD_148649 | JGI IMG/M metagenome (GOLD analysis project Ga0163154, IMG submission 148649) | Freshwater microbial mat bacterial communities from Lake Vanda, McMurdo Dry Valleys, Antarctica - Oligotrophic Lake LV.19.MP9.P1 | ecosystem: Environmental > Aquatic > Freshwater > Lake >...
GCGAACGGGACTGCAACTGGCAAGGCTGTCGGGTTGCGCCTTCGTTCACGCATTGGTGCCCGGCCTGCACGGGAAGACGGTCTCGACCGAGATCAAGCGTATGGCCGACGACCTGGGTTATCGCGCCGAGATCGCGCGCGACAGCCGGATGAAGGACGCCGGCGCTTTCGATCCCGGGCTTTGAGATGAGCGCACTACAGGCTTTGGCGGGCGTTCGCGTCCTCGACCTGTCGCGCGTTCTGGCGGGTCCTTGGGCCACCCAGATGCTGGCCGATTTGGGGGCCGAGGTGATCAAGATCGAGCGGCCGGGCGTCGGTGACGACACGCGCGCCTGGGGTCCGCCCTTCTTAACCAGGACCGACGGTTCGCGCGGCGACAGCGCCTATTTCCTGTGTGCCAACCGGGGCAAGAAGTCGGTCGAACTGGATATCGCCTCCTCCGGGGGGGCCGCGGCGGTGCGGCAACTGGCCGCGACCTGCGATGTCGTGGTGGAGAATTTCAAGGTTGGCGGGCTGGCAAAATACGGGCTGGACTATGCGTCGCTGTCGAAGGATCGACCCGGCCTCGTCTATTGCTCGATCACCGGCTTCGGTCAGACCGGCCCCCGCGCGGCCCAGGCCGGCTATGACTATATGATCCAGGCTATGGGCGGGCTGATGAGCGTGACCGGCCAGCCGGACGGCGCGCCCGGGGCCGAGCCCATGAAGGTCGGGGTCGCCGTGGTGGATCTGGCCACCGGCCTCTATGCCTCCAGCGCCATCCTCGCCGCCCTCCTGCATGCGCGGGCCACGGGACAGGGCCAGCACATCGACATCGCCCTGTTCGACGTCCAGGCCGCCATGCTCGCCAATCAGGCGACCAACTACTTCGTCTCGGGCGAGGCCCCGACGCGGATGGGCAATGCCCATCCGAACCTCGCGCCTTATCAACCCATTCCGTGCACGGATGGAATGGTCGTGATTGCCGTCGGCAATGACGGCCAGTTCCGGGCCCTGTGCGGAGCGCTGGGCGATGCAGGCATGGGCGGCGACCCCCGGTTCCTGACCAACGCCGCGCGGATCGAGCACCGTGCAGCCATGACGGCCGAGCTGTCGGCGCTGACGGCGGGTCTGACCATGAACGGCCTGATGGCGGCGCTGGAGGCGGCCGGCGTGCCGTGCGGGCCGGTCAACACCGTCGATCAGGTGTTTGATGAACCGCAGGCGAAGCATCGAGGGCTGGAGGTCACCCAGGCACGAGTTGACTTGCCCGAGCCCGTGCGAACCGTGGCCTCTCCGATCCGGATGTCTCTGACGCCGGTCACCTATGACCGCGCTCCGCCGGCATTGGGCGCGGATACAGACGCGGTTTTGGGCGAACTCTAGGCCAGAATCCGGACCCCATAATCTGGACAGTCCAGCATTTCGGCGCCGGGTGGTCGGTCCACGGCCCCACGAAAAACACCGTCCACAGAGTCCACAGAGTCCATAGAGTCCACTTCCTCCTTCTGAATGGCACCGCTCTCTATTCGATTGTCAAAGACCAGACCCAACGGGCTCCCGCCAGCAAAGCATAGGCTTGCGTCAGAAACGGACGTGGCCAGGAAAGAGAAGTCGTCGCAGGGTCAGGACCCGACCAGAAAACCCAGACCGATGAAGGCAAGGAGCGCCAGCGGTCCGGTCTTGCGAGCCGGATGACTGGTGACGGGATCGGCGTCCTCAATCCGTTCTGCGCCACCCCGCAGTCGTTCAAGCAGCGTCCGCGCCGCGACGGCCTGGTCGTTCGGCACCGACAGGTTCACGCCGCCCAGGGCCTGAAGTACGAGAGGGTTGGCCTTCGCATGCTCGGCACCGCCCAGCACAGCGTCGAAGCCGTCGGCCCGTAGTCGCGACGCGGCGATCTCGGCCTCATAAACATCTGCGAAACGGGCGATCTCGATCATGGATCGCTCACTCCACCTCTCTCACCCGTGCGGCGATGGCCTCAACTGACAGGGGATCGGCACCGATGGACCAGTCGACCAGCGGCAATCCATCGACCCGGCCGAATGATCTGACGTTCCGCGTCACAACCGTCCACCCTCGCGCCAGCGCCTGGCCGGCGATCAGGGTGTCAATATCTCCGATAGAGCGGCCGGTTGCTTTCAGACGCGCCCGAACTGCGGCAGTCGATTCGATGTCCGAGACTTCGAGCGAAACTATGGCTACGCCGCGCAGCACGCGTTCCACCTTGCCGCGCTCGGCCGTGCGGTTTCGTCCCACGTCCGCGCCACTCAACAGTTCATGGAGCACAACGACGGGAGCCACCAAATCGACCGCGCCTTCCCCGGCCTGGCTGTGGAATCGCCTGACGGCCGGGTCGCGACCCCGCATCACCTCGATCAGCGTTGAGGAATCGAGCGCCAATGTCACCATGTCTTGATCGGCGTGACGCTCTGCGGCGGAGGATCGGGGAAGGGTTGGTCCGACATGGCGTCGAGTTCTGCCCAGAATGCGCCCCACTCTTGCTCTGTCTGCGGACGCCGAGGGAGAGGCTCGACGGGCTCAAGAACAACGGCGTCGCCGTCACGTCGAATCCGCACTTCCTTGCCCTCGAAGCGGAACGCCTTGGGCAGACGAACGGCCTGGCTACCGCCGTGGGTGAAGATTTTTGCCGTTTCGGCGATGCCACGCTTGGGATCGGCCATCACGCACTCCCGTATCTACAGTCCGTAGATACGTCGTGCACGCGTTGCATGCAACGTCAGGTCCGTTCCGGCACGTTCAGCTGTGCCTTGAGGTCGCGATAGGCCTTGATCTCGATGACGTAGCCGTCTGGATCGGACAGATAGATCTTGGCAGTCGTCTCGTCCCTCCGGAGCGGCAGGGCGACGGGCAATCCCTCTCGCTCGATCAGGGCCAGCCATTCGGGCCAGGCGTCCCAGTCTACCGTCGCGCCGAAATGCATCGCCTCGCGTTGAGGAGAGGGAACGACAGCCTTGGGTCTCTGGTGGAGCGTCAGCTGAAGTCCGAATACCCAGACATCAATCCAGGAGGGCATCCTGCGACCGAATCTGGCGTTGAGGCGGGCGTAGAACGCCTCGGATTCAGCCAAGTCTGCGACCGACAACGACAGATGCGGGATCGTGGTGCCGGACTCCATCGACGCCCTACAGGTCCAGCAGGGCCCTTGCCGGGTCTTCAAGCAGGTCCCTGACCCGCACGAGGAAGGTCACTGCCTCCTTGCCGTCGACGATCCGGTGGTCGTAGCTGAGCGCCAGATACATCATCGGCCGGATCACCACCTGACCGTTCACCGCCATCGGCCGCTGGACGATGTTGTGCATGCCCAGGATGCCCGACTGCGGCGCGTTCAGGATCGGCGTCGACATCAGTGAGCCGTAGGTGCCGCCGTTGGTGATGGTGAAAGTGCCGCCCTGCAGCTGGTCGAGGGTCAGATCGCCGTCGCGGGCGGCCTTGCCCAGGGCGGCGATGCCCTTCTCGATCCCCGCCAGCGACAGCCTGTCCGCATCGCGCAGGACGGGCACGACCAGCCCCTTCTCGGTGCCGACGGCGACCCCGATGTCATAGTGGTTCTTGTAAATCAGGTCGGTGCCGTCGATCTCGGCGTTGACCGCCGGGATCTCCTTCAGCGCAGCCACCACCGCGCGTGTGAAGAAGCTCATGAAGCCCAGTTTCACGCCGTGGGCCTTTTCGAAGGCGTCCTTGTACTGGGCCCGCAGGGCCATGACCGTCGTCATATCCACCTCGTTGAAGGTGGTCAGCTGGGCGGCGGTGTTCTGCGATTCCTTCAGCCGGCGCGCGATGGTCTGGCGCAGCCGGGTCATCTTGACCCGCTCCTCGCGCGGCTGGTCGGCCCGGGGGGCGAGGCCGGCGGGCGCGGGCGCGACCGGCGCGGTGACCGGCGAAGAGGCCGGTGCCCTTGCGGGCGCAGCGGCCGGCGCAGCGGCAGCGGTCAGGGCGTCGCCCTTTGTGATATTGCCCTTGGGCCCTGTTGGCGCGATCGCCGCGGGATCCAGGTTGTTCTCGGTCACGAGGCGCTGAACCGAAGGTGACAGGGCAGATGCCGACACGGGGGCCTTGTGGCCGGCTGAACCCGCATCGGGCGATGCGGCGGGTGAGGCCGCCGCTGCACCCGAGCCCGAAATCGTGCCGATGGCCTGGCCCGGCGTCACGGTCGCGCCCTCGGCGACGTTGATCGCCAATACCCCGTCGGCGGGCGACGAGATTTCGACGGCGACCTTGTCGGTCTCGATCTCGACCAGCAGCTCGTCCTTCTTGACGGTATCGCCCGCCTTCTTCGCCCACTTGCCCAGCGTGCCCTCGGACACGCTCTCGCCCATGGCGGGCACGGCGATGGTCAGCGTATTGCCGCCGCTACCGGATGGAACCGGCGCGTCCGCGCGGACGACCGGTGCGTCAGTCCGGGTGGCTGGAGCCGGAGCCGGAGCCGGGGCTGGCGCGGCGTCGACCTTGGCGGCAGCCGACGTAGTGGGCCTGGCCCCGGCAGCGCCCTCCGTGACCGAACCCAGGATGGCACCCGGTGTCACGGTTTCGCCCTCCGCGAACCTGATCTCGCCCAGGGTGCCGTCCGACGGGGACGCGACTTCCAGCGAAACCTTGTCGGTCTCCAGCTCGACCAGAACCTCGTCTTTCCTGACCGGGTCACCGACCTTCCTGGACCATTTGGCGATGGTCGCCTCGGAGACGGATTCTCCAAGGGTGGGGGTCAGGATGTCGGCCATGGGTCGGTTCCGGTCGTTCAGGCGGTGGGCGTCATATAGGCGGTGAAAGCGTCAGGCGGGAGACGGCCTGACGCGAGATCAGGCGAGCGCCTCTGAAGTAAAAGCTTCGAGTTCTTTCAGGTGGCGGCTCATCAGGCCGGCGGCGGTCGAGGCCGAGGCCGGGCGGCCGACGTAGCGGGCCCGTTTGGACTTCACGTCCAGCTTGTCCAGGGTCAGTTCCAGCCACGCATCGACGAAGGTCCAGCCGCCCATGTTCTTGGGTTCTTCCTGGCACCAGACCAGTTCGGCGTTGGGGAAGCGCGACAGCTCAGTCGACAGCGACTTGATCGGCCACGGATAGAACTGTTCCAGACGCAGGATGTAGACATCCGTGACGCCCTTCTTCTCGCGCGCGTCCAGCAGGTCGTAATAGACCTTGCCCGAGCACAGCACGACGCGGCGGATGTCGGTGTCGCCCTTGATCGTGATGCCGGAGACATCCGGCCGCGTCTGGGCATCGTCGTGCAGCACCCGGTGGAAGGACGAGCCCTCGGCCATGTCCTTCAGGGTCGAGACTGCTTTCTTGTGCCGCAGCAGCGACTTGGGCGTCATGATCACAAGCGGCTTGCGGAACGGTCGGTGCATCTGCCGGCGCAGGATGTGGAAATAGTTGGCCGGGGTCGTGCAGTTGGCGATCTGCATATTGTCTTCGGCGCACTGCTGCAGGAACCGCTCCAGCCTGGCCGAGGAATGCTCCGGGCCCTGACCTTCGTAGCCGTGCGGCAGCAGCATGGTCAGGCCGCACATACGCAGCCATTTGCGTTCGCCCGACGAGATGAACTGGTCGATCACCACCTGGGCTCCGTTCACGAAATCGCCGAACTGGGCCTCCCACATCACCAGCGTATTGGGATCGGTTACGGCGTAGCCGTATTCGAAACCCAGCACTGCCTCTTCTGACAAGGCCGAATCGATAACTTCGAAATGCTGCTGCTCGCCGCCCAGATTGTTCAGAGGCACATAGCGGTCCTCCGTGGTCTGATCGACGATGCCGGCGTGGCGCTGGCTGAAGGTGCCGCGCACTGAATCCTGGCCTGACAGTCGGACCGGGAAGCCTTCGGTTAGCAGCGACCCGAAGGCCAAGCTCTCGGCTGTCGCCCAGTCGATGTTGGCGCCGGTATCGATCGTCTCGCGACGGGCCTCGATGACCCGCTTCAGCGTCTTGTGAATATCGATCTGGTTCGGAATGGTCGTCAGCCGGTGGCCGATATCCTTCAGCCTGGCCTCCGGCACCGCCGTATTGCCGCGACGCTCCTCGCCATCGGGCACGCCCACGCCCTTCCACTGGCCGTCCAGCCAGTCGGCCTTGTCGGCGACGAAGGTCTTTCCAGCCTCGAACTGGTCGTCCAGATATTGCTCGAACCGCGCGACCTCGGCGTCCACCTCGGCCTGGGTGCGGACACCCTCCTCAACCAGACGCTTCGAATAGATTTCGCGCGTCGAGGGCAGGCTGCGGATCTTCGAATACATCACCGGTTGGGTGAAGGTGGGGTCATCGCCCTCGTTGTGGCCGAACCGGCGGTAGCAGAACATGTCCACCACCACGTCCTTCTTGAACTTCTGGCGGAACTCAGTCGCGACCTTGGCGGCAAACACGACGCTTTCCGGGTCGTCGCCGTTGACGTGAAAGATCGGCGCCTGGACCATCAGCGCCACGTCTGACGGATAGGGGCTGGAGCGGCTGTTGCGCGGGCTGGTGGTGAAGCCGATCTGGTTGTTGATGACGAAATGCATCGTCCCGCCGGTGCGGTAGCCCTTCAGCCCCATCAGGGCGAAACATTCGGCCACCACACCCTGACCGGCAAAGGCTGCGTCACCATGGATCAAGAGCGGCATCACCTTGGACCGGTCCAGCGCCCACTGCGCTTCCGGCAGGCCCGCATTGGCCTCGCGGATGTCGAAAGCCTGTTTCGCCCGCGCCTTGCCCAGCACGACCGGATTGACGATCTCGAGATGCGATGGGTTGGCGGTTAGCGACAGGTGGACATGGTTGCCGTCGAACTCACGGTTCGAGGACGCGCCCATGTGATACTTCACATCGCCCGAACCCTCGATGTCCGATGGCACGGTCGAGCCGCCCTGGAACTCGTGGAAGATGGCGCGATAGGGCTTGCCCATCACAGCCGCCAGCGTGTTCAGCCGCCCCCGGTGGGCCATGCCGATGACGATCTCGTCGACGCCCAGCGCCCCGCCACGCTTGATCATCTGCTCAAGCGCCGGGACCATGGCCTCGCCGCCGTCGAGACCGAACCGCTTGGTGCCGGGAAAGCGCTTGTGGAGGAAGCGCTCGAAGCCCTCGGCCTCGATCAGCTTGTTCAGGATGGCGATCTTGCCTTGCTGGGTAAATCCGTTCTTCTCGAAGGCGTCGGCCCCCTCGAACCGCTGCTGCAGCCAGGACTTCTCCTCCGGTTCGGCAATATGCATGAACTGGATGCCGATATTGCCGCAATAGGTCCGATTCAGGATCGCCAGCACTTCGCGGATCGTACCGGTCTGCAGGCCCAGAACGCCGTCCAGATAAATCGGCCGGTCCATATCGGCCTCGCTGAAGCCGTAGAATTCCGGCGTCAGTTCGGGATTGTTCGTCGCGGCCACGATTCCCAGCGGATCCAGCGTCGCCTGCAGGTGTCCGCGCACCCGATAGCTGCGGATCAGCATCAGGACGCGGATGGAATCGTGGGCGGCAGCCCGGACCTCCTCGGCCGAAGCGCCCGCCGGGGCCGGAGCGGTCTCGGCGGCCTTGGGCGCGGCAGACGGCTTTGCCCGCGGATCTGATTTGGGCACCGGCCAGCGGCCGTCGAAAACGCCGGTGTCCTCGGTCGCCTCGGTGACCTGCGAGCGACCCCAGCCGCCGGCGGCGGATGACGCCTGCACGGTGGCGGCTGAGTCCCTCAACTGGTCGAAGAAGCCGCGCCATTCACCCGAGACGCTGGACGGATCCGCCGCCCATTTGTCGTGCAGATTCTCGATGAAGGCGGCATTGGAGCCATACAGAAAGCTGGTCTCGGCAAAGACCTGGTTCAGCCGACCCGCATCGTCCGCCATTGTATTCGTCGTCCCGACTTCGGCCCCGGGTTTTTAGCGGTCACATCCGCGTGAGGCCAGCGCGGAAGATATAGGCGCTGTTTCCTTACCGGTCATGACCGAAGGTGGGCGAAACACCATAAAATTCGGATCAGCCCTTCAGCACTTCCACCAAGGTCTTGCCCAGCCGCGCGGGCGACGGCGAGACGGTGATGCCCGCCGCCTGCATGGCCGCGATCTTGGATTCCGCATCGCCCTTGCCGCCGGAGACGACGGCCCCGGCGTGGCCCATGGTGCGGCCCTTGGGGGCGGTGCGTCCGGCGATGAAGCCGGCCATGGGCTTCTTGCGGCCCTTTTTCGCCTCGTCGATCAGGAACTGGGCGGCTTCTTCCTCCGCCCCGCCACCGATCTCGCCGATCATGATGATCGAGGTGGTCTCGGGGTCGGCCAGGAACATCTCCAGCACGTCGATGAATTCGGTGCCCTTGACCGGATCGCCGCCGATGCCGACGGCCGTGGTCTGGCCCAGGCCCTCGTTGGTGGTCTGGAACACGGCCTCATAGGTCAGGGTGCCCGAACGCGAGACAACGCCAACCGAGCCCTTCTTGAAGATGGAGCCCGGCATGATGCCGATCTTGCACTCGTCCGGCGTCAGGATGCCGGGGCAGTTGGGGCCCAGCAACCGCGACTTCGAGCCTTCGAGGTGACGCTTGACCCTGACCATGTCCAGCACCGGGATGCCCTCGGTGATGCAGGTGATGAAGGGGATTTCGGCGTCGATGGCCTCAATGATGGCGGCGGCTGCCCCCGCCGGCGGCACATAGATGACCGAGGCGTCGGCCCCGGTCGCGTCACGCGCTTCGGCCACCGAGGCATAGATCGGCAGCGTCTCGCCGCCCGACCCGGTCCAGGTCTGGCCGCCCTTGGTCGGGTGCACGCCCGCGACCATCTGCGTCCCGTGATAGGCCAGCGCCTGTTCGGTATGGAACCCGCCGGTCTTGCCGGTCAGGCCCTGGACGATGATCTTGGTGTTACGGTCGACGAGGATGGACATGAGAGCCTTTGGGGTCAGAGGTCTTTGAAAGGGTTATCGACGCGGACCGACCCATAGGTCTGGCCATGGTTCAGGTCTTCGGAATAGAGGACTTTGGCACCCAGCCGTTCGGCGGCGGCGACGATCGCCCCGTCCCAGTAGGATATCTGATAGCGGCGGGCATGGTCGATGCCAGCCCGAATGACCGCATAGTCCACGGGCTGAAAGGCCTTTTTGGACAGGCGATGGACCCACTCCTTCGCCTCGTCGGCGGTCAGGGGCACGGACCCTCTTCGTTGGGCGTTGACGTAGAATTCGGCCAGCACCTGGCCCGAAGTTCCGAACCGCGTTGTGAGGAGCTCGACCGCCCGCTCATACTTCTCCGGCGCATCGACAGAACCGAGCGCGGCGTAGATCAGGACATTGGTATCCAGAAAGACCTCAGTACTCGCGATCAAACCGGGGTTCCCCGCTGTAGGTCTCTTCCCGGCTGAACCGCCATTCGCCCATTCGGCCCTTGCTTTCTCGCGCCAGCTTCAGCAGCGCCTCGGTCGCTTCGTCGTGCTCGACTTCCTGCTCGACCAACCGCGTCAGGAAACCACGCACCATCTCGTTGACGCTGGTCCGCTTCATGGCGGCCAGCACCCTAACCTTGTCGAGCAGGGCATCGTCGATAGCGAGGGTGAGGTTGCGGGTCACGGCCGAAACCTACACGGGTTATGTGTAGCACGCAACCCGTGGAGGGCTCGGCCTTTAGTCGATCCGCGTCAAAGTCCCTGTTCGCAGCACCAGGCCAGGAATGAGCAGGACCTCGACGGGTTCGTCGCGCCCGTGGCGACGCAAGCTCTTGTAGCCGTTGGCTGATGGCTCCCGGTGGACGTGAACGACGTGGGTCGCCAGATCAATGACCCAGTAGTCCTGCACCCCAAAGCGTGCATACAGATCAGCCTTCCAGCCTAGGTCGCGGATCAGCGACGTATCAGATTGTTCGATTGCCAGCAGGATATCGGTGCCGCGTAAATCAACAGTGGCCACGTCGGCCGGGAACACGCACCAGTCAGGCTTGGGGGCATTGTCATCCGAAAGGACCACGGTCGATCCGGGCAACACCGCATACTCGTCGCCCATATTACGCTGCAACCAGCGCCCCAAGGAAATCGTCCAGTCATTATGGCGCGGACCATCGGCGGGCATATCGATCAGTCCTCCGTCGATCAGCTCAATACGCGCGTCGGGGTCCAGCACACCGGTGTCGATTATTGCCCGCACGTCAGCGACCGTGAACCGGTGATGGATGAAATCGGCAGCTTGGAACGGAGCGTTCATGCGTCCGATCTTAGCACACGCCCTGTCCTTTTGTCAGCCACGAGTCAGCCGGTCAGGCACTGGACGATGACCTCGGTTCACCTTCGACGAGGATGGACATGTTTTATCTCGCTGCGCACTGGGCGACAAATAGCTTTGAGGCGGGTAGTGGTCCGTCAGCGCGGACGGTAGTCAATAAAAGCGAGGGGTTGCGCGTACCCCCGCCGGTGATGATGTAAGTCTCTGAATGGCAAGCCGAGTAAACAGCATCAAAACGCAGCGTCCCGGATTCAGCATCGATGTAAGTTGCACTTAGATCAGCTTCATCAGAAACGTTAAATGTGCTGCCGGTGACGTCTGTCACGTAGATCGAGAAGGGTGTCGAGGAACCGTCAGGGTTAAGCGTGACCACAATTATGCCGCCCGTTATGCCATCTTCTGCCCAGCCAACATCCGCGCCCGTGACAGTTTTGCTTGCTGCATAGTATGCAAATCCAGTCGGGTGCAGGCAGACAAATTCCGTCTTGCCAGGAACTGCCGCCGACGCCCCATCTGCCGCGGCGAAGATCGCCCCGGCGACCGCGCTAACCGCCGCTATCAGCATCACCCCACCGCCGCGACGATCTTCTGCGCCGCATCGTCGAGGTCATCCGCCGCCGTGATGGCGAGGCCGCTCTCGTTGAGAATCTTCTTGCCCAGTTCGGCATTGGTACCTTCCAGGCGCACGACCAGCGGCACCTTCAGGCCAACTTCTTTCACCGCTGCGACCACGCCCTCGGCGATGACGTCGCATTTCATGATGCCGCCGAAGATGTTGACCAGGATGCCCTGGACGTTGGGGTCTGCGGTGATGATCTTGAAGGCCGCCGCGACCTTGTCCTTGCCGGCCCCGCCGCCGACGTCGCAGAAGTTGGCGGGTTCCTTGCCGTACAGTTTGATGATGTCCATCGTCGCCATGGCCAGGCCCGCGCC
>Ga0163154_10009476_pt1 | contig 11096 bp, 12 predicted proteins | sample OliLakLV19MP9P1_FD_148649 | JGI IMG/M metagenome (GOLD analysis project Ga0163154, IMG submission 148649) | Freshwater microbial mat bacterial communities from Lake Vanda, McMurdo Dry Valleys, Antarctica - Oligotrophic Lake LV.19.MP9.P1 | ecosystem: Environmental > Aquatic > Freshwater > Lake >...
ATAGTGCGGCGTTCGCGTTCCGAAGCGATCGTGCCGGCTGCCATCGCAGGACCAACGAACAGAATCGCCAGGATTTGTAGCCAACTAAAGCTCAGAAAAAAACTGGCCGCGAGCGTTGCCGCATAGCGGATCGACTGCCGCCCCGTGCCCGTGGAGATGTAATACGAGGAACTGTAAGTCGCCCAGAGCACGAACAGAATCAACGCTGCGTACAGCACCCGCAGTACAAAGTAACGCCGCCGCCGGGCCACGGACACAAGTTCAACGCGAAAAATTGGCCCAAGCAGCATCGCACGTTCGCCGAGGTAACTTTACCCTGTTAAGGAAGATTATCCTAACGGGCAAAGCGGCCAATCACTAGCGCGAAATTCAGTAGTGGTGGCCTCCAGCCGCCATTTCGAGAAATACTTGGCGGCTGGAAGCCACCACTACGCTCAAATCTGATACTGCGTTTCGGGGCGAAGTTCGTCGACCACTTCGTTCCGCATTTTCAGTTTCGGCTTTTCCAAAAGCACCGTCGTGTGTGGCTCGACACTCGAAGTGAGCCACACGTTCGATCCGATGACCGAATCGTGCCCGATGACCGTGCGCCCGCCGAGGACCGTGGCGTTGGCGTAGATCACCACGCGATCTTCAATCGTCGGATGCCGTTTTTGGCCACGCACGAGTTGACCATCGCTGTCAGTCGGAAAGCTCAGTGCGCCGAGCGTCACGCCTTGATAGATTTTTACCCGCTCGCCAATCTCGCACGTTTGGCCCAATACGACACCCGTGCCGTGGTCGATGAAGAAATAGGGACCAATCGTGGCACCGGGATGGATATCAATACCGGTGCGACTGTGCGCCCATTCGGTCATCATCCGTGGGATAAACGGGATCTGCAGTTCGTACAGTAAATGTGCGAGGCGATAAATCGTGATCGCTTCGAGGCCGGGGTAGCAGAAGATCACTTCGTCGACATTCTTGCAGGCCGGATCGCCCTCAAACGCGGCTTGCACGTCGGTGGCAAGAATTTTTCGCAACTCGGGAAGCTGATCGAGGAATTGGAGCGTTTTGGCTTGGCCGAGCGCTTCGTAATCTTGTTCGCTGTCGCAATCGCTTGATGCCCCCGCTTCGTGTCGCAAGGCCCGGCCAATCTGAACGGTCAAACGATCATGCAGCCGATCCACGAGATCACCCACGTAGTAGCTGATGTTGCCCCGATGCAAACCTGTCCGCCGGCGATAACCGGGGAACAGAATCTCGGTCAGTTCGTGCATCGACGCGATCACTTCCTCGTAGCTGGGTAGCGGGCAGTGATCGAGGTGGTTGATCGTGCCGAGTCCTTCGTAGGTTTGCACGATGCGTTCGGTAATATCCGGCAGTTGATCTTTGAGCCGAAAGTCGGAGGCCATCGAATTCTCTCTTGCGAATCAGCGAATGGGGTGGGGAAATGTGGAGATGGGATTGACTAAGACAGCGCCAACCGTGGCGCACGGTTCGAGAGAGGGTCCGGCCTAGGCCGGACAATTACAGCAACTGACAATGCAGCAGCAGAGAACAAAGCAGCAGTAGAAGGACTTCATAGAAAACTCCGTTCCCGCCAAGCTGACACCGCCCGTCCACCAAAAGTTCAGTCGGCACGGGGTCGGTGGCGAGTTTAACCATTTTACCGCCTTGGGCCACATTGGTGCGAGAGCGATCTGCTCGGCCGGCGGCCAGTTTCCCCGCCTACCGTCCCACGACAGAGGCTTTTTTTGGTGCGAGAACGCTCGCTAGCCAGAAAATCTGAAGGATTTTCCGCATCTCGCCACCTCACGAGCGAGTATGACATATCTTTAATATGGACACTCCTTGTGATTCGCACTTTCTTACCAAGGAGATCGCCGTGACTGAAATCATCTCCCGCTTCGACCCGACACTGGTTTTCCTGGTGTTTCTACCAGCGGCACTGTTTATTGCCGCGTGGGCCTTGCAGATGGCCTGCGGCTTTGCGGCCGTTGAGCCGCCCGACTATTGGCAGAGCTTGCTCTGCGTATTCCTGGTTGTCGTCGCGAATATCCTGCTGAGATTCTGGGTCAACATTTCGATTCCTGATCCAGGTTTCTGGTGTCACGTCGGCTGGCCGTTGGTCATCACAGCGGGGATCATCGCGGTGATGGTCCGCACGGGGCCATTTTCCGCGCTCATGGTAACGGCCTGCGAAGGAGTCATCTGCGCGGTGCTGGTCGTGGGCTTCTCCATGCTCAGCTCAGCGATTTCGTCGATGCTGTGAAGGCCACTCGCATAGCCTCAACTTTCAAGCACGAACAAACACATCCTGTAGTGGGTGGGTTTGTCCATGCCACTAGATGGTGTGTTTGCGCTGAAAAAAACTCTGGTTTTAGACGTTTTCGGAGACAATTCTTATGGAAAGGCTTGCGGAGTCATGAAGAGATGAGACGAGTTGGGGAGTCGTGATATTCTCGAGCGCATACAAGTAGCCAATCCTTGCGGATTGGTTTTGGCGCAGCATGAGTTTTTAGAGCGGAATCGCTAAGCCGCAAGCGGCTTCAAAAACCGTGGGTACCCACGGGTGCAAACTGTTCGCGGCTCTGGACTGTTTGTGGCCTGTTGTCGCTGACGTTTCGTTCGTGACATCACTTCTCGAGAAATCGGTGCCCAAACACCCGCACTGGAAAACTACAGCAGGTGCCCAGACGATGGCCGGCCGATTGGCGAACGTACCTATGCGACGCCACAACAAGGAAACAATTCCTCGCCGTGAACAAGGTGTATTTTAGCAAATTCGCGCGGCCATTTCTTTTTGTGATTTTTGGCTACGCGTGGAAATTCTATTTTTCACGCGGAGGCGGGAGGTCGCAGAGAGATTGGCCACGAAAAACGCGAAGTGGCACAAAAAAATGTATTGACAACGACACAGCTTGCCATGCGCGTGATGGCCATCGGTTGCTTTGCGCGTCGTGACGAATGGAATGTGATCGCGGGGACTAAATCATCCCCTCCTTTCCAAGGAGGGTCTAGCGGAGGATTCTTTAACATTGCCGAGGCTTAAAGACCCCACTATTTCTGCTTACGGAGTAATTGGCGGTTAGTTCCTCTTCGTTGCAATCAAGGCACTCATTAGGCCGGCGATCAGGACAGCCAAGTACAGTTGTCCTGTCACGGCTTTCACCCAAGCTAGCGTTCGCGGGGGTGTCGACAACGGAGAGATATCGCCGTATCCGATGGTGGTCAGCGTCACAAAACTGAAGTAGATGAAGACATGGCGACTGTTATCACCTTGTTCGATTTGCCGCCCAATGGCTGCGTCAAATTGAAAGGATTCCGAATTGAAAGTGTGGAGCATTGTGTACATAAGGCCCCAAGCAACGCCCAGCAGCAAGTATCCACAAATCGCTCCAAAAATGCTGTCTAAAGAAATCTCCCGTGACATAAAGATGGATTGGATGATTTTGCCAGTTACAGCAATGAAGAACAAAGCCCCGATAGCATGTCCGGCAAATAAGCAGATCTGCTGTGCACTAGGGTTTAGGAAGTGACTGCCAATCGATAATGTTGCGGCTGGAACGCACAGGACACAAGCGATAACTCGCCAACCTTTATCTCGCGTCAATACAAGTACCAACATCACCATGACTAAGGCCAACATGATGTCGAATAGCCAGCCTGCTGTACCGAAACCCGATATCATGGGCTGGATGACCAACAAAAGCAGGAGCGCACCTAGAAGAAACAGGTATCGCCATTGACGGAACAAGTTCGCAAGCGGATGCATCACACCACCACGTGTAGGAGATATACTGTGCTTTTTCCAAACGAAAAGCGATTCGTAGCTTACTCCTGCACTTTTTCCAGGCCTAGGTGAAATAAGGCATCGCCCGTATAGACCACGTTGGGAAGTTCCATGCCAATAATGACACCATCTTCCGGCGAAACAATCGGTGACTTCTGGTCACCGAGTGGGTCCACGACTTCCCCAAGCTGCTCGCCGCGCTTCACTTCGTCGCCCGGTTTATGCGTCGTGAGAAACATGCCGGCGGCACCGGGTGGAACGCGCAGCCACCGCGTCTTCTTGTACACGGTCGCCTTGCGAGCTTCGCCACCCTCGGAGGGGATCATCTCCATGTGGCGCATGATGTTTCGCACGCCGATTACTCCACGCTCGATTTCTTCTGGTTGCAGGACGTGGACGCCGCCCGCTTCGTAGATGATGGCCGGTATGCCGGCATCCAACGCCGATCGTCGCAAGCTGCCCTTGGGCCCCGCGCCGTTGAGCACGACGCCTATGCCGAAACTACGCGCCAGGTCGAGCGCGGCGGGGCTACTGAGATCGGTACGGATCTGCGGCAGATTGACGCGTCGATCGGATGCCGTATGCAAATCCACGAGTGCGTCCGATTTGAGAATTACCGGCCCGAACACCGAATGGGCAGTGATGCTTGCTGAACTTCCCTTGGGGCTTCCGGGGAAGGCGCGATTCAAATCACGGCGGTCGCTCATGTAACTGCTACCGGCGAGAAATCCATGTCGATTGAGCGTCGGAAGAACGACCAGCATGCCCGAAAGCTGTTGGGGGTCGGTCTCGGCGAAGACGCGACGGGCGACCTCCACCCCGTTCAATTCATCTCCGTGGATGCCGGCACTGACTGCAAGAGTTTTTCCTGGTTGCTGGCCGCGGGCAATCCAAACAGGGACGGCCATCCGCATGCCAACGAAATCCGTCATGGGCATGCTGGTCAGCTTGTGTTTCGTCCCCGGCTGAATTTCCACTCCAAGTGCTGTTAACGCTCCCCAGGCCTGCGTTGAAGGAATTTCCTTTTCGGCAGGTGCCGAAACTTCCTGAGCCACTACCGGCGTTGTGGAAACGACACCAATACCTAGGCCGACCAACAGGACAATGGACGAGATCAGCCGCAAGGTTCTAGATACGTTGGGACGATTCATAAGAGTTACTCCAGTTCAGATTGAACGATGAGGAGAACAAACTTTTCAGTACCGCACGAGCATATGCAGGATTGTTACGCAGGGGTCGATTTTTTGGACTGGCGTTGCATTACTTCTCACGATCAATTGTACCATGCGACAAATCGACTGTCCGAGAATCGACAGGGCGAAATTCTCGTCCATCTCATCATTGTTCAGTCATAGGGTTCGGCTGACGCGATGATTCAGTTCCTCTCCACGATCGCACCACTGCTGCCACGGTTTGGTTAGCTTCGACCGTACCGCCATGATCGACGTAACCTGCGCGTAGTAGCGTGTCGCGAACGCCCCCGTGAGCCTCCGCCAAGTGAAATGCGATTCCCTGGTCTCTGAGCGTGTTGTGCAAGTCGACGAGCAATTCGGCACCCGCCAGATCGATTGTCGGCGTTGTACCCAGGAAAAAGATTGCGAGCTTCACTCCTTCTCCACGCTGCGCCAGCAATTCGACAAACCGGTCCCGGACATAGTCTACGTTGAAGAACAGCAAAGGCCCGTCACAACGGAAAATGAACACCTCTGGCAAGCGCTCGTTCTCGGGATGTCGCAAACGGTCGGCGAAAAAATCGGTGTCCCGCACGCGGCCGAGTTCGGTGGTGTGGGGCCGAGAGCCACGACGTAGTAGCAGCACGAGCGACAGTGCCGCGCCGATGAGCACACCTCGCAGGATGCCCGATCCGAGCACGCCCAAGAGTGCCACTACAGCGATGCCAAACTCTGTATGGCTGAACAACCAAAGCCGCTTTAACACGCTCACTTTGAACAAGCCAGCAACCGCCATGAGAACAATGGCCGCGAGCACCGGCTGTGGTAGGTTGCGCAGCATTCCGGACAGAAAGACTGCGACGACGAGAATTACTAGCGCGGCGACGAGAATCGAAATGGGCGACTTGGCTCCGCCGCTTTCATTGACCAGCGATTGCGACATGCCACCACTGACGGCGAAGCCTTGTCCTAATCCGGCAGCGACATTAGCGCCGGCCAACGCTAGGAATTCCTGGTTAGGATCAAATCGGTAACCATGTTTGAGCGCGAACATGCGTCCAATTGCGGCCGTCTCAACCGCTCCAAGAAGAAAGCAGGCCATGGCAAGCGGGAGCAGTTCATTGAGATCGGATAACTGTACGGCGGGCAGACGAATCGGCGGTAATCCCTGTGGGACTTCGCCTAACATTTTTACACCGCGGCTCGATGGGTTCGTTGTCGAAGCAATGACGATGCTGGCGACGACAACGAATAGCGCGACGGGCTTGTCCTTGAAAAAGCGTTTTCCAAGCACCAACAACAGCAATGCGGCGAGTCCAAGCAGGAGCGACGCGATATTTGTTTCGTGCAAGTGCGAAACGAAGTACCACGTACGTTCCCAGAAATCACCATGCGTCCCCTTGAACCCGAAAAGTTTAGGCAGTTGCGTGCTGGTGAGAAAGAGTGCTATCCCACATTTGAAGCCGACGAGCACCGTCTCTGACACAAAATTCACGATTACTCCAGCTTTGGCCAGCCATCCCAGGAAATACAAGCTGCCAGTGACCATGGCAGTGAAAGCCGCCAAAGCGCCGAAGCGCGCGGTATCACCCCCAGCGAGTTCACCAAGCGATGCGCCGACGAGAAGCGAAATGGCGGACGTGACGGTGATTGCGGTGTGCCGCGAGCTGCAAAATAGCCAGAAAATCAGCCCCGCGAACATGCAGGCATACAGACCGGCTTCGGGGGGAAGGTTGGCCAGTGAGGCATCACCCAAGCTGGCCGGAATAAGATACGCCGCGAGAGTAATGCCCGCGATCAAATCGGCGCGCAGCCATGCTGCCTGATATCGCGGTAGCCATTCCAGCATCGGGAGCCATGTTTTCATTGCCACCGTTTAGTACTTCTCCGGCACAAACTTGCGGTCCTGCAACGAGGCTTGGTCATCATAGGCACCTTCCTCTGAGCGCTTGGGCAGTGCAATTTCTTCACGCGGGAGTTGCTCGTAGGATATCTGGCTCAACAAATGGGCAATGCAGTTGAGCCGGGCCCGTTTCTTGTCGTCAGAACGCAGAATATGCCAGGGAGCGTGTTTTGTGTCGGTGGCGTCAAGCATTTTATCACGAGCACGCGAATATTCGTACCAGCGTTCTCGTGATGGTAAATCGACGGGGCTGAGTTTCCACTGTCGCAGCGGATCTTTGATGCGTGCAAGGAATCGCCGCTCCTGTTCCTCGTTGGATACCTCTAGCCAGTACTTGAGAAGGATGATGCCGCCGTCGACGATATACCTCTCGACCTGCGGACACAAATCGAGAAAGGCTTTATGCTGTGTCTTCGTGCAGAAGCCCATCACATGCTCAACACCTGCACGGTTGTACCAACTGCGGTCAAAAATCACGATCTCACCGGCAGCAGGAAAATGTTGCATATACCTCTGCAAGTACATTTGACTCTTTTCACGATCCGATGGTGCCGGCAGCGCGACAACGCGAAACACGCGCGGGCTAACTCGCTCTGTGAGAGCTCGGATAGTTCCGCCCTTACCTGCACCATCGCGTCCTTCAAAGACGACGATGACGCGCAGCCCCTTGGCCTTCACCCACGCTTGGAGCGTGCATAGCTCGGCCTGAAGGCGTCCAAGTTCCTTCTCATATTGCTTGCGATCCAGCTTAGATTCACTATCGTTCTTGTGCTTTTGGGACATGCGACATTATGCCTTTCGGATCTTGCACTCTGATGGCAAATGCCAACCTCATCGATAAGTTGGCTCTTAATTCTTGACCTGATAGCCGCTCGCGAATGCCGCGATAACCGAGGTCACCAGAGTGCGATTCTGTGATGGGTGAAAAGCAGTGCTTTCACGATTTTACACGCACCAGCATCGTTTTCAATGGATTCGCAGTGGAGTTTGTATCGCGAATTCGTTGCTAAACCCTAGTTAATCCACCGGCTCTGCCGGTGAGAATTGACAAGGATTTAGTTGCAGGGTTTGCAGTCGTCGATGTGGCTGTCGTGCAAGGGGGCGGACCAGTTGAGGCCGGTGGTGGCGATGACGCGCTGCTCGAAATCGCCGAGCAGGCCGCCGAGGATTTGCCAGCCGTCGGGGCGGCGGAGTTCCAGATCGCCTTGGAGGTTCACGCGGACGATGCTGTGGGCGTGAACGCCCGCGGTTTCGAGGTCTTCGTGGTTCAGCTCTTCGGGTAGCATGACCGTGAAGAGTTGCTCGCCGGTCATTTCGATGAATTTCACGATTGTATTCCGTGCGATGAGAAACTGGGTTCCCGCCTGCGCGGGAATGACGTTTCGTTCTTATTTGAGGGCGAGCTTGGTGTTTTTGCCGGTGGTGGTGAATTCGAGTTTTTCTTCGCGGGCGAGCCAGCCGACGGCGGCGAGGATCAGGTCCGCGGGGGCGTCGATTTCTTTTTTGATCGTGGCGAGCGTGGCGTCACCCTTGTCCGAGAGTAATGCCCAAACCGCGCCGGCGGTGGCACCGATTTGGACGGCACCCAGGGCGGTCGCCGCGATGGAGGCATCGCCGTTGGCCAAAACATTGGAGGATGGGGATTTGGAAGCTGGGGCTTTCTTGGTGGGTTTGGCAGGCTTTTCTAACTTGACGGGGGGAGGCGTCGCTGCGGAGGCAGATTTCTTTTTGGCCATGGGGGGTCTCCAAAATAATGGTCGGGCCAGGAAGGGGATTGTGCCGCGAGGCAATCCAGGAGAGGGCATTGTAGCGAAAGCGGGGAGGTAAGCCAACTAGCTAGGGAAGTGGTTAGTGGCTGGTGGTTGGAGGCTAGGGGGGAGAACATTTTTCCCGGATCGCGTTGCGATCCGGCTGGGTCGTTTTGTCCTTAAGTCCCTTCGTCCTTATTTGAAGATTCCCCATTTGTTGAAGCTTTTGCGGGCGGCGGCTTCGTCGAATTCGATGTCGAAGACTTTGTGGAGCTTCGTGATTTTGAAGACTTCGTAAATTTGCGGCGTGATGCCGCAGAATTTGAGTTTGACTTTGAACTCGGTGGCTTTCTTGTTGAGCTGCACGAGTTTGCCGAGCGCCGAGGAGGCCATGAATTGCACCGGCGAAAAGTCGACGACCACGCGATCTTCCTCGCTCTTGCCGAGGGCCGCGTTGATGTCGTCGAAGACGCGCGTGAGCAAGGCGGGATCGACGAGGCGGTCGTCGGTGATGCGGATGGTGAGGATGCCATCTTTGCTGGCGGTTTGGATTGACATAGCTCGGTACTCGTGGAGAGGAGCGTTACGGGATATGCGTTAGCATCGCATGAGTGTGGGGAGATGGCAAGCATTATTTGAACCACAACGACACGACGGCACAACGAGTTACAAACAGCGGCAAAGATTTGACAGATCGTCGTGCTCGTCATGTCGTTGTGGTTACTAAAAATTGCAGCTTTCTCTATAATTGCGGGTAGGTTCACAAGTATCGTAAGGAATTGCCATGTTTCTGGATTGGCTTAACTCTCGCCGACGGCGGAAATGGTTGGCGTTGCCGATTCCCGCTGAGTGGGATGCTTGGTTGCGGCTCAATGTTTGGCAATACGCGCATTTGGACGAAGCTCGGCAACGGCGGATTCGTGAGTTTGTCTGCGTGTTGTTTCACGAGAAGGATTGGGTTGGCGGGAATCGGCTGGTGGTGAGCGACGAGATGCGCGTGACCATCGCGGGGCAGGCGGCGCTGATGACGCTCGGTTTCGAGAAGCCGTGGTACTTTGATCGGCTGCGGACCATCATCGTTTACAAAGGGGTGTACTCAGCCACGCCGGAATCGACGAGCGATCTCATTATGGGCGGCTTCAATCTGCCGGAGGAGCAGTTTGACACACGCTTGGGGGAATCGTGGCAGGGGGGGCCGATTGTGCTCGCCTGGCAGGCGGTGATCCGCGAAGGACGCAATCCGCGGTCGAACCGGTGCGTGGTGATTCATGAACTCGCGCATCACATGGACAGCCTCGACGGCTCGACGAACGGCGCACCGCCGATGACCGATTTTAAGTTCGAGAAGCAGTGGTATCAGGTCACAAGCGCGGAGTATGACCGGTTGGTGCAACTTGCGCGGCAGGGGGAGCGGACATTGCTCGACAAGTACGGGGCGACGAATCAGGCGGAATTTTTCGCGGTGACGTGCGAATGTTTTTTTACGCAGCCCCATGAGTTGCAAAGCGAACATGCTGAGTTGTACGCCGTGCTGGTGCGGCTGTTCGGGCAGAATCCGTGCGAGTGGCTGCCAGCGGAGTGAATGGTATACTAGAATTGTCTACCAAGAATTCATGAAGAAATAGCCACGGAATTTCACGGATGAAACACGGATGAATGGCCGTGTTTAATCTGTGTCCGGTCTGCCGGACTGGAAGACCAGTCATCCGTGGCTAGTAACTCTGTATTGCATAGTCGCGCTTAAAAGTACTGTTTGCCGGATTGAGTATGCTTTTACGCTTTGCTGATTTCACTTTGCGACCGCTGTTGCCGGAGGATGCCGAGTCGTTGGCACGCGAGGGGAACAACCATAATGTGTGGCGGAATCTGCGCGATCGATTTCCGCATCCGCTCACGGTTTCGGATACGCGGGCCTACATTACGAACGCGCTTGGCCAATCTCCCACCACGACGTTTGCGATTGACGTTGACGGCCAAGCGGTCGGGGTGATTGGGCTGACTTTGTGCGAAGGCGAACGTCGGCATAGCGCGGAGCTGAGCTACTGGCTTGGCGAACCCTACTGGGGGCGGGGCATCATCACGCAGGCCGTGCAAGCCGTGACCGAGTACGCGATCAAGGAACTCGGCCTGTCGCGGATCGAGTCGTATGTGTTTTCCTGGAATCCGGCCTCGGCGCGCGTGCTGGAGAAAATGGGCTTCGAGCGCGAGGGGATTCTGCGCAACAGCATCATTAAGGATGGCGTGCTCTTGGATCGCTGGTTGTATGCGTATCTAGCGGGGCAGGGGGATTCTTGATGCGTTGCGGATGGAGCGCTCCGCTGCGCTGACGCTTCGCGTCGCGGCTAACCATTCGCGTCGCGGCTAACCGGTGGGATTCAGGCGTTCGAGGGCTTGGGCGGGTTCTAAATTAAAAATCGCGCGGCCGTCGGTTTTCCATTGATTGTGGCGATAGACGAAGATCGCGGTGACGTAGCGGATGTCGCCGACGGCTTCGACTT
>Ga0163154_10009480_pt1 | contig 11094 bp, 9 predicted proteins | sample OliLakLV19MP9P1_FD_148649 | JGI IMG/M metagenome (GOLD analysis project Ga0163154, IMG submission 148649) | Freshwater microbial mat bacterial communities from Lake Vanda, McMurdo Dry Valleys, Antarctica - Oligotrophic Lake LV.19.MP9.P1 | ecosystem: Environmental > Aquatic > Freshwater > Lake >...
GACGTTTGATCACGCTGCGCAGATACTTGAGCACCACATAGCTGCCCGGTCGCTGCGCCAGCCGGTAGCTGACCTTCTCGCCGATCACCTCGAAGTCTTGCGCAGCCAACCCTGCGGTCTCGGAGTTCGGCACGACGATCACTTCAACCGGGACTTTCGCCTCATCGAAGAACAGTTCCGATTCGTCGCCGCCGTCCCGCGGATGCTTGGGCTTGGCTTCACGCTCGTGGGTCTCAACCCGGCTCTTCTTGCCCGGCAGGGGGGCTTCGGGAATCGCCGAGAAGTCTTGGCCCAACGATCCTTGCGCGCTGGCCGGCACGTCGATCCGGCGCTCACTCTTCTGGCCGAAGATCTGCCGCTGAAACCAGGCCACTTGCCGGCGTAGCTGCGTGATCTCGACGCTTTGCTCATCGAGCATCTTGACCATTTGCAAGGGCGTCAACGCCGCCATTTGTGTGGCTGAAACCGGGCGTTGTGTGACCTCCGAATGCATGCAAAATTCTACCGCGAGCACGTCGAATCAGGGTGAATTTCTTGCACTTTCTTCCGCTCTTTTATAGCGCTTTCGCACCCGCGTAGGCTCGATCCCTTCGAGCAGCAACTTAAGCCCCGTGAAGTCCATCTTCCGGGTACTGACGTTCGCCCAGTCGCTGATGAAACGCCCTTGCTCGAGACGCTTCGCCCAGATGCACCAGCCGCTGCGATCCCAGTACAGGACGCGCATTTGCGTGCCGCGCCGATTGACGAATGCGAACAGGTTGCCGCTCAGCGGGTCTTCGCCGAGCGCATGGCGCACCAGTGCGTACAGACCGTCGAACGATAGCCGCATGTTGACCGGCTGGCCGTACACGAACACTTGCACCAGACCTTCGGGAAAGAACATCAGGTCCTCCTGACGAAAAGGACCAGTCCGCCACCGAGTTCCAGCCGCACTTCGACGCCGCTCCCCGGTTCTGCCGGCGCCTCGCGCATTGCACACCCTGCGCGTATCCCACGATCGCCTGGTACCGCAATCACCATCGGGCCTGCGTCGATGAAGCCGGTTCGCTCTTTCCCGGCCGCCGTCGGATACGACCGAGGCCCTGCGCGCTTACCACCCTTGAGCTGGGCTCTGCGTTGGTAGAACGTCGATTCCGCTACCCCTTCGCCGCGGCAGAATGCCGTCACGCTCTTTCCGCTTGCTTCGTAGCGCACCTGCTGCTCGCGAAATTCCTTCGCGCGCAATGCGCGGTGTGTCGTCGTCGTTCTTGGCGCTTTCATGATTTCTCCACTCGGTTGACAGTGGGGAAATTCTGCGCGAATGCGTCGGCTAGCGAAACAACGCCTCAGGTTGACCGCTTACGATCTTCTCGATGCTCTTCAGCATGTCTTCTCCCCAATTCTTGACGCAAGATTGCCCTAAGCACTTTGTAACTCAACTTTTCGGAATGAAACGTCTCGTGAGGTCGCCCATGTCCATCGTTTACCGGGGAGCGTCGCTTGACCAATCCGTCGCTCACCCGGCGTCGAGCGATGGCGGACTGCATCTGGCCGGGAGCGCCAGTTCCCTCCGGCGCCTCCAGATTGTTGTCACTTGGACAACGAGGCCCTGCAGCCAAGGACAGCTTACTGGCGCGATCTTGTAATCACGCTGTCGGCCAGGAGCAGGCGTAAAGTCAGATCGAAAACGGACGTTCAACATAGAGGTAGCCGGCCCTCGGAAGTGAGGCGCCCTGCCCGCGAGGCGCAGGATGGAAAACGAGCGCGTCGCGGCCAGGGCGCCTTGCCGTAGCGGGTCCGTTTGACCGACATGTTGGCTTCACTGAAGTTTGCCCAGTGCTTCGATCTTCTTGTGTAATTCGTCGATGCGAGTTGGGAGCGTGAATAGGTACTCCATCAAGTCCTCGCAGAGATCGAGCATAAGTGCAGCCACTTGCTCGTCCGGTTCCTTCTCCAAGTCGAAGTGCGCCCCCAGGTTCCCGCCGCGGCGAACCGCATCAGCAAGTTCGAGCAAAGGTTTGTCCAGGCTGCGATGAGCGGGCAGTGCCTCGAGTTGCTTGCCAAGCGGCTGCTTGTGGAACTCCGGCGGAAGAACTGACTTGGTAATTCCCTCAAGTAGGCGGCGGCACATCACCGCGGTTGCACTCCACTCTTTGGTGTTGAGTACGTTCACTGCTGACTCGTATGCGCGCTTCAGTGGCGCGCCCAGTTCTTCATTCTCGAGGATCTCGGGCGAAGGTGTTCTAGCTCGGCCAGTGGGGAACATGAAGAGTTTTCCGCCACACATGGAGTTGTGGCCAGTCCCCACATTCAAGGTGAAGATCTGAACGACACTTTTGCAGCGCGGGCAATGCGCAGGCGAGTACCAATGGGGGCCTTCAAGTTGGCGCCAAGCCGGTGCCGTGAAGGAGACCGCCCGCGTGCAGCATGGGCAGATCCAATCAATGACAGATGGGTGACTTCTGGGTCCATCTGGCACCCACGCAGAGACCGATGCGTCTGGAAGTTGGTGCATGGCGTGTGTACGTCTATGTAATGTCTAACGTCGGCGATGACCGGCGCACGACAACGGCTGCGGAGCAGCCTTCTGATGTTGAGAGTCCGTGTCGATCAACATGTTAGCGCCGGGGCATCGGCGAAAAGAATTAGAACCGGCGCGACAAAAGTAAAGAAAGATAGACCGACGAACCAGACGCTCAAGAACACCGCGCCGAAGCAGCCAACTGATAGGTTCCAGTAGTAGCAGAGGCCGGCGAGAACAGTTCGGGAGCGCGTTCGGTATCTGCACTATAGCCTTCAGACCGAAAAGGCATACCTGCATTGGCAGCGGCTTTTCATTCACTGGCGCGGCTAGCCCGCTGGATGCCATGAGTCTTGAGTGTTGACCGATGGCTTTCCGGATCATGGGCGACGGACTGCAATGGGTCGCTATGGAAATCTTTCCATAGCGACCCGAAGCGGGACTTCGCCGAAAAGGGAAGCTGACTCTCGCGCATAGGGAAGCTGCCAGGGATGAGACTAGTTCGGCATCGTCGTTAGTCGGCGACTACAAAGAGACGATAGATCATCGACCGCAGATCGTCATCGCAAGCAAGGGCTACAAGCTCCTTAATTAACGCCGTCTCGATCGGTGTAAGTTGCGGCCTGCCAACCGGAAGATGCATTTCCTGGGTGAGGCTAAAATCATGGAAGGCATCAAGCTGCACCACGAAATCTGCGTGCGCCCTCTCAAAAACTGCAGGCATTTCGAAAAGGGACTGCAGCTCTCGTTCGATGCTATGCCCCGGTTGATGCTGAAGAACGGCCTCTCGATCAACGGGCCTGAGCCAGGCCATCTCATGCAGCGCTTTCGCAGCCTGTAGCTCAGACCGGGATCTCGATCGCGACCAGTGCCGCAATCTGCTGCGCGACTATCGCGTATAGGTCCTGCTGAATTTCAGGCGCCTCGATCGACACGACGAGGCTGTACCTGGCCGCCCGCTCGAACCGCCCGTGGCTCGGGCGGTTTCGCCACCAGCCCATCGCAGGGAAGACTGCCAACTGTCCACGATTGGCGAGCGCCGCGGCGGTTCCACTCCAGCTGTCGCTGACGAGTGAGCCGCGTGCGCGCGTGCGCTCACCGACTGTCCAACCGGCGTCGGCGCCACCGACCGCGGGAAGGCCTTGTTCTTCTGCCACCGCCTGGGCGTTGATGCGGCCGCGAAAGGCCGCCTCGGTTTCCAAGGGGCGCCGCACCGCGAATCGCAGCGCGTGCGACTGGTACGCGTATTTGTCGATGCCGCCGCGCTCGCCGGGATTCGGCTCGATGAAGTACGAGAGCGTGACCCGAAGCGTCACTTCCGCGTCGCCCAACGCCTGTAGCTGCTCAGTCGGCCAGGGCAGGTCGTGCAGGTGCATATCGCGGGTGCGGACCGCCGAGCCAGTCTTCTGGTACGGTTGAAGCTGGTCCTGGACGATCAACGTGAGTGAGTTGCTCGCGCTGTACAACGCCCTCTCCAGACTGGGGACGCCGTAGCCGCAATGCCGGAGCAGTTGCCGCATGTTGGCCTGGTTGCGAAGCCCGTTCGGGGTGTATGCGTCGAGCATGGGCTGCGTCCATCGCGCCGAGTGGACCATCAGAGCTCGGATGGTCTCAGGCCAGAAGTCGGCATACGCGGCTTGGATCCGAGCGGCCATGCCCGCTGCCAGGGCAGTGGATGCACTCGTCGCCGAGCTCAACGTGAACAGGCGGTCGTGGGGTTTGTGGTTGGTTGTCAGAAGCGACAGGCTATCCATCTGGCTTGTGAAGCCAGCCCCATCGACCGCCGCATTACCGCCTTCCATCACGATGTCAGGTTTGAACGGCCAGCCTGTCTGCCAAGTCGATGATGTCGACGTGTACGGGCTCAGCCCACCGGCTGGCGCGATCGGGGTGTACTCGTGCCCGAAAACCTCAGAGATCGTCGTGAGCTCAGAGTACGCACCCACCGTGACCGCGTTCCAGGCCTGGCCAGGATCGTGCACCAAGTTCGTGGAGAGGCTGGCCGGGTAGTCACCCCAGGCATTGGGATCTTGTGTGTTCCCCGCGCAGAGTACAAATAGGCGCGGCGTCTCAGCCTGGCACTCGTAGTCGCAGGCGAGCCGGTCGACCTCTGCAGACCACGACGAAGGGCGCCCTCGATCGCGGCCGTCGGTGGACGACACTGCCATCGCGAACACACGGCGCCGATCCTGGGCGGTAATTTCAACACGCGCTACGGCTTCCGCCGTTATCGCGCCGTAGGACTGGCCGTCGTTGCCGCCTGGTCCCTGCAGGATCTTCACAGACTCGAGGCGATGCGGCACGGACAGCGCGCCATCGTCCGAAAGCGCCGGTGTCAGGTCACCGAACAACGCCAAGCCGGCCAGTTCGGTGCCATGACCATTGGCATCATCGGGTCCCCAACCAGGCTCCACGGTGTGGCGGTCGCCGTCGTCGACCATCGGAGCCAACAGTGGGTGCCCATGATTGACGCCGGTGTCCAGCAAAGTGACGTACGAGTTGCCCGCATGCTGCGGCATGAGACGGCCTTTCAGGTTCCCGCCCCAATCAGCTTCTTCCTCCAACGGGAGCGCAGCAAAGAACTCGGCAGTCGTCTTCGCTCGACGCAGTTCGGCCACCATGTTCAGGACCAGCGAGGACTGAAGCAACTGCGCCTTGCTGCTGTGCATCTGCACGACCGAGCGCTCCGGAAAGTGCAGCGCTCGCTCCCGTACGAGCAGACCCGCCATTTCACCTACCTTGCGGAAGTCAGCAATGACCTGCGGTCGGTTGTCGCCGGCGGGAAGCCAAGCTTCCCACCAGATTTCCTCGGCGTCGTTGGCTGGCAGCGCCTCGGCGCTGTCCGTCCACAGAGAATCGAATGTGGCGACCCGCACCGAGCGGATCGCATCGATCAACGACTGGTTGTCAAGCAAACGACCGCCGGCACCGGTTCGGTGTTCTGCATAGGCCTCGATCAGCTTTTCAAAGTGCTTCAGCTTGCCCTGGGGCACGAAAACGGTAGCCAGCACCTGGTTACCTTGCTTTCGTACATTCATGAGTTCAATGCCCTGACGATCGCGGGCCAGGCTCTCGGCCGCCAACTCAACACCCTGTTGGCTCTCGAACTCGATCTGGATGCCGATCGCTGTCTGCACTTCCGCGGCCGTCTGCTCGGCCACGCGCTGAAGCTGAGCCGCCTCTACCTGTGCAAACTGGACGCGCAGCTCCTGCGCGTGTTGCACACGCGGCTGAGGCGGTACGGCAGCCTTGACGACGACAGCCTTTTTGGCGGTGTATCCCTCAGTGGAGCGCGTGTCATGGGGAAAGAGATGCGGGCGCCGCTGTTGGTCCTCGGTGGCCATGCAAAATGACGCGCTTACTCTTTGCTACCGGCGGTGCGCCTGCGCACAGCCTGGCGCTGCTGCAGCAGGGTGCGCAACGCTTCGGCCGGGACGATCTCCTGATCGTGCATCACGGCCTCTTTGACCGCGTCGTCAATCGCTCGCGCGATCTCCGCATGGCTCAGGCCGATTGCCTCTGTTGCCAGGTCTGTGAGGTCCTTCTTCGACTTGACGTAGACGGCCAAGCGCATCCGCAGCTGCGCCTGCACCTCCGCAGTCGACGGCACGTGGTATTCGACCACGTCGTCGAAGCGCCTGAAGAGCGCTTCGTCAAGAATGTCCGGGTGGTTGGTCGCGGCGACGATCAAGCTGTTGGAATCGTCCTGCTCGATCATGAGTAGGAAGCTGTTCAAGATCCGGCGGATTTCGCCCACGTCGTTCGCCATTCCACGCTGGCTGCCAATCGCATCGAACTCGTCGAAGAAGTAGACGCCTCGCGTGGACGCCACGGCGTCGAAGACTTGACGCAGCTTCGCCGCTGTCTCCCCCATAAACTTCGTGATGAGCGCGTCCAGACGAACCACGAACAACGGGATGCCGAGTTCGCCAGCGAGCGCCGAGGCGGTCATTGTTTTGCCGGTGCCCGACGGGCCAACGAGTAGCAGCTTGCGCCGCGGGTGCAGGCCGTGGCTGCGCAACTTCGCCAGGTGTCTCTGTTCCTTGAGCACGCGTTGCAGGCTTTGCTGCAACGACTCGGACAGCACCATGTCGCTCAACCGGCGCGAAGGGTAGGAAACGCTAAGCAGCCCCGCAAGCTCGCCTTTCGGCCTCGCGATCGGGATCGCGTCAGCCGTGTCGCCGGCGTTGCGGCGTGCCTTCGCGGCATCGATGAGTTCGCGCAGCTCTTCGGCCAGCTTTCCGTGACCCTGCTTCGCCTCATGGGCGGCCATCTGCATGGCCACCGAGTAGAAATGGCGATCGTCGCCCTCCGCGTGAGAACGCAACAATGCTTTGAGTTGATCGCCGTTTGCCATGATCACCCCATTGTCACTCACTCCAGGGGGTCTGCCCAGTCGCCGTGCGAAAGGCCGCTTCCAGGGCTTCCAGTCAATGGCTTCTTGTGGCCGGGAGCGCCAATTCCCGGCGCCTCCAGATTGCTGTCACTTGGCCAACTAAGCCGTGCGGCCAAGGACAGCTTACTGGCGCGACCTCGTAATCACGCTGTCGGCCACGACCCGACTTCGGATCTAGCGAAGCCGATGTCGCCTAAAGGCTGAATGGAGTCACTCGGGGAGGACTTCCTGCACGACAGCGGCTACCGTCAACGGCCATTCGACGGTCGGCATTGCGTATGACCGCTTCACGCTCCAGACCGGGTACTCGGGCATCATTGACCTCGGACCGGCAGCGAACGACCGGATGGGCTTAAGGCGAGCTGCCACTATCGATCCGTAGCAACCCGCAACCGATTTTTGATCGACAGACCGGTGCACCTTGAATGCAGACGCTGCTTGGTGCCCAATGTATGCCCGCTGCAACGCAGTCCTGAGTGATGTCACCTGCGCGCCACCGACTCTCGCATTGACGCTAAGGGGCTGCGGCTAGAACGCGACGCAGTATTGAGTTTGATGCTTCGCACGCCGGCTTACCTTCTCCGGGAGTGGCTCTATTCCAAGGGCAGCGGATCGGCAAGGCCCGGCACACACGCTGGAACCTGCTGCTCGCGGCTTGCAAAAACTTCGTAGTAAAACGCAAGCTGGTGCTTTCTCGATGCAGCACATGTGTCAGAAAGCTCTGGAGCCCTGAAACCCTGTTGGGGGTACACGCCGTACATCTAACGTAACTGCGGCATGATTCGGCGCGCAAGATGCGGTCGGCCATGGAGTTAGGCGTGCCGCGGCTGACCGATCAGGACCCCTTCGCTTCGCCCTGGGTAAAGTGCCAAGCAAAGCAGCCTGCAGTCCATGAGGCACACGCGTAGCATCGCCAAAGGACTCGCCGGGCCTGGAGTCGTATACCAAATAGGAGGTCTTCATGTCGGAGATCGGAAAAGCGGGGCGCGTCATGCTGATAGTGTTGTCCTTGGTAGTGGGCTGCATCGTGGTCGCACTGGGCATCCTGCTTGTACTCAGCCCGGGACATCCAAGTCCGCTTCGAGACAAAAGCGGCAAGGTGCTTGCCGCAAGCATTTCCGAGAAGGTCCACGTTGAGATCAATGGCTCGCAACAAGGCATGTTCATCAAGAGCAGCAATCCGTCGAACCCGGTGCTGCTGTTTCTTCATGGTGGCATGGGCATGCCAGAGTACTTTCTGAGCATGAAGTACCCCACTGGGCTGGAGGACTACATGACGGTCGTGTGGTGGGACCGCCGCGGTGCGGGGCTGTCGTACGACCCCGGCGCACCACCAGATACCTTGTCAATCGAACAATACGTTGCCGATACCTTGGCGGTGACCAACCATCTGCGGGCGCGCTTCCACAAGGACAAAATTTACCTGATGGCCCACTCGGGCGGAACACTCATTGGCCTACAGGCCGCTGCACAAGCGCCAGAGCTGTACCACGCCTACATCGGCGTCGGGCAAATGACCCATCAGCTCAAATCTGAGGTGTTGGCTTACGAGTACATGCTGAGCCGTTACCGCGAGGCCGGAAACGTCAGCATGGTGCGGCAGCTGCAAGCAGCACCGCCAACGATGACCGCGCCACTCCCCGCCGCCTACATGAGGCTGCGCGACAAGGCGATGCATGAGCTCGGAGTCGGCACGACGCGTGACATGAAGTCAGTGATGACGGGGGTCTTCCTGACCTCATGGCTGTGCCCGGACTACACGCTGATGGAAAAGCTGAACATCTGGCGAGGCAAGTTCTCATCCGACGCAAGGCTGTGGGACAAGGTCATCGCCATGGACCTGACAAAGATGATCACCACGCTGGACGTGCCGACCTACTTCTTCCATGGCAAGTACGACTACACCGTGTCCTACCCCGAGACAAAGGCCTACCTGGGTTTGTTGAGGGTAACCGTCAAAGGGTTCTATACGTTCGATCAGTCGGCTCACAGCCCGATGTTCGAGGAGCCCTCGAAAGTGCGAGAGATCATGGCCAATGATGTGTTCACAGGAACCAACGCGCTCGCGGATCGCCTGTGACCAGCCATGACATCGATGTCTAGCACGGCTAGCCTCAGCTTGCTGGCGCGCCCGATTCTCCGCAGCCTGGCGCTGCTGGCGTGCTTCGGGATCGTGGGCAATGCCTTGGCGCAGCCGCCGGTGTTTGACGCTGCCTTGCGCGATCAGATCGATATGTTCGTCGAATCGCAGCGGCAAGCGTCTGGCATTCCGGGCATCGCGCTGGCGATCGTGAACGAAAATGGCTCGGTCCACGTTCGTGGATTCGGCCACGACGGCCACGGTTCACCGATCAGCGCAGACACGCCATTCCCGATCGGCTCGCTGACCAAGTCCTTCACCGCGCTCCTGGTCCGGCAAGCCATCGACGCGGGGCAGCTCGATGCCGACGCGCCCGTGCAGCGCTACCTGCCGTGGTTCCGCGTTGCCGACGCCGAGGCCTCGGCGCGAATCACGCTGCGCCACTTGCTGAACCAGACCAGCGGCTTCTCGCACGCCGATGGTGTCGCCCCGCTTGTTCAATCGAGCAGCGCCGGTATCGAGGAGCTGGCGCGCGCGCTGGCCAAGGTGTCGCTCAATCGCCCGGTCGGCGAACGCTTCGAGTACAGCAACCTCAACTGGGTGCTGCTCGGCGCGGTACTGGAGGCCGTGACGGGCCGCTCGTGGCAGGCGCAGTTACAAGCGCAAGTGTTCCAGCCGCTGCAGATGACGCACAGCTACACCGGCCACGATGCCGGCCGGCAATCGGACATGACCGCCGTACATCGCCTGTGGTTTGGTCGACCGGTCGCGCATCGGGTCGGGCTGCTGCCGGGTTTCGCACCGGCCGGCAGCCTGGTGTCGAGCGCGGGCGACATGTCTCGTTACCTGACCATGCTTCTGGCCGAAGGCGCGGGTCCTGCTGGTCGCGTCGTGTCGCAGCATGGCGTGGCACAGCTGTTGGCGCCGGCCGCGCCGCTACGACGCTTCAAGCTTGGAGCAACAGACTTCGAGTTCCGCTATGGCGAAGGATGGCTGGTCGGGCCCTTCGGGGCCGGGGCAGATGCGCGCTGGCACCAAGGCGCTCTCGCGTCGTTCGAAGCCTGGATGGTGCTGCTGCCCGACACCCAGCAGGCGGTGGTGCTGCTGATCAATGCGAAGAGCGACTTACCCTTTAACGGCCTGGACGCCGTGACCAGCCGGCTGCCGATCGGTGTGGTGAATCTGCTGCTTGGCCAGCCCACGCCGAAGGGGCCGAGCCTTCAGGAGGCCTACCTGCCGTTCAACATCGCATGCGCCATCGCCGTCGTCGTGTTGATGGCTCTGTCTAGATGGGCTGCACGCACTCGCCGCGTGGCAGGATCTGCGGTGCTTGTGGGGGTGGCGATCACAATCGTCATCACCTTGTGGGCCTTTGACCTGAACGCAAAGATGCTCCTGGCTTTCGCACCGGATGTCGCTTTGGTCGTGGCGGCTGCGTTGATCCTGCTGTGCTTGCCAGCAGCGCTACGTGCGGGGGCCTGGGCACGCGGTGCGCTCAGCAGCGCACACCGACGGCCACCATGAAGCGCAGGCTTGTGCGGGTTGTCCTTGCCCTCGTGATCTTGGTTGTCTTGGCCGCCGCGCTGGTGGTGCGCTCGCGCTTCGAACGTGACTTGGCCATCGCTGCCGAGCGCGCCGCGCAGGGCAGCGTGATGGTCGACACGCGCTGCGGGCCGATTGAAGTCCAGCAGGCAGGCGATGGCATCCCGCTGCTGATGATCCACGGCAGCGGCGGCGGCCACGACCAGGGCATGGCCTGGGCCCTGCCCCTCGTGCAGCAGGGCGTGCGCGTGATCGCCATGTCGCGCTTCGGCTACCTGCGCACGCCTCGGCCCGCCGATGCCTCGCCCGAGGCCCAGGCCGACGCGCACATCTGCCTGCTCGATGCGCTGGGCATAACCAAGGCCGTAGTGATGGGTGTCTCCGCGGGCGGCCCGTCGGCGATGCAGACGGCGATCCGCCATCCGGACCGGGTCAGCGCGCTCGTGCTCGTCGTGCCTATCGCCTACAAGCCTGGGACAGTGGCCGATTCGGCCCCCCGGGTCTCTGACCAGAAGGACGCAATGCTGCTGCGGCTGCTCGGCTCGGACTTCCTGTTCTGGGTCGGCCTGCATGCCG
>Ga0163154_10009482_pt1 | contig 11092 bp, 11 predicted proteins | sample OliLakLV19MP9P1_FD_148649 | JGI IMG/M metagenome (GOLD analysis project Ga0163154, IMG submission 148649) | Freshwater microbial mat bacterial communities from Lake Vanda, McMurdo Dry Valleys, Antarctica - Oligotrophic Lake LV.19.MP9.P1 | ecosystem: Environmental > Aquatic > Freshwater > Lake >...
AAGTTCACAAAACTTTCGTATCTTGCATTGTCAAAACGATTATTCATTGATAATGAATCACTTATCTCTGCATTTCTGCGTTTCCAAACTTTCGTTTTTTGTGAGGGAGTTGCGTGTATTTGGGAGTTACCTGCAAGCCTAAAAGACGACAGTGCATAAAATGAACGACATAACAAGACATCAAAATTCGGGACAAATGAACCATCAGACAGCCAACCCCAAAAGCCAACGCTTCTGTATTTTTATTTTTTTCCACCGCACATTTTATAAAAACAATTTTAGCCAGCCGCACAAATGGCACATTTGGTTTTGCCCGACACACAAGCCGACCCTTCGCAAAACCAAAAGAGCCATTTTTTGCCAACGCACCAAGAAATTCACAGAGGAAACTTTATCTTTGAGACCTGAAAAAACAATATTTTTACACTAATGGATTACGGAAGATACGAGGCAAACTTTTTAAAATACAAGGAGGACATTTATCACTTAGCTCCTATCCCTGTTGTTTACAAGAAACTCAAAAATGTAAAACAACTCAATGAGCAACTGATAAAAATTGCAAGGACAGGGTTTGCGGAAAACATTTTAGATGTTCCAGATGAAAGACACATTCAAAATCTTGGAAACCCAATTACATTTCCAGATGAGGTTTGGAGAGAAACCCAAATTCCAGCAGTAGGTATTTGGCATCGTGTACCGACAAATAATTTTTTGAATTTTGAGCAAGAGCCAGTCAAGAAAATTAAATCAATAATTGAAAAAGAGTATTTCAAAGCGTTGAGGATAACAGCAAACTTGACAAAAATAAAACCCAACATTTCGGAAAGTTGGATTCAGTTCTATAAAAACGGTGATACAAAAGTTTTACATAATCATGAAAGGTACGGACCACCTTACCCAAATGAAAGGTGGGCAGGTGCTTATTACATTGATGACGGAAGCCCCGACCCAAATATGCCTTATAGCGGTGTGTTTTCATTTCGTGTCAGAGATTCCAATTATTATGTAAGACCACAAGCGGGACTACTACTTATTTTCCCAGCAGACATTTTACATGAAGTGCATCCATTTTACGGAAGCGGAACAAGAATCGTAATTAACTTTAACATCAATGCAGAGTATCTCAAAGACAAAAAATAATAAGCAAACAATTGTAACAGCAGCAAACAATTCTTTTGTTGATTTTCTGTCAGTGCTTTTAATGTCATTGAAAATTAATAATCAAAATTCGTTTGAAGTATTCATTTTGAACAACGGACTTACAAAGGAGACCGAATTAAAATTGAAACGCATTTCAAATAATTACTTTGAACTTTACTTTGTTCACATTGATGATTACAAAAGCCAAATATCTTTTACCAGTCAATTAACCGACCCTCATTTTTGGCGTTTGATTGCTCCTCATATTTTACAGGACAGAGAAAGGATACTTTACTTGGATGCAGACACAATGGTAAGAAAAGACATTGCAGATTTATTCTCATTGTACGAAACTGAAAAAACAGTTTCAGCTTGCGTTGATTACTTGGAAAGAATTGAAACAGGGATTAGTAATTGGAAGGATTACAACTTTAATCCCAAAACAAAATATTTCAATTCAGGTATGCTTCTAATAAACAACGAAAGATTCACTGAAAAGAAAATTGCTGAACGAGTAATTGAAATAACCACAAACAATTTAAGCCACACAAAAGCATGTGGTAAGTGGGAACAATACGACCAGTATGGATTTAATGTTGTTCTTTACAATGATTGGTTTGAAGTTCCTAACATTTACAATTACGGTTCAGAGTTGGAATTTAAAGATGCTTCAATAGTTCATTTCAACGGACATGGAAAACCAACTTCAAATTCATGTACTTTGCAATTCAAAAATGAGTTTTACAAATTGTTAGATACAGCAACGAAATAATGAAATCATCTTTAAAATATTGGGTTCGGACAGCAGCGGGACTTGAAAAAATTTTTCTTCAAGAACTTGAAGAAAAATTTGGTTTGAATGAGAACTCAACAAAACACAAGAGTGTGTTTTTTGAGTTGGAAGAAAATGTTGCTGATGAAAACAAACTTTGTACTTGCTTGAGAACGGCTGATGATATTTATAAATTCCTTGGTTACTGCAATGGAGTTGACAACACAAAATTAAGTACAGAAAAAATCATAAACTATTTTGAGCAAAATGTTTTGCCGACAATAAAAACCTTTTCAAAAAATCAGTTTACAAGAATTACAGTAAGTTTTTTAGGAACAAGAAACTTCAACAGATTTTACATAGAAAATTCTGTAAACAGAATTTTAGAATCTCAAACAAAAAGCATTGTCCTCTCAAATGAGAAAGGAGACAAATGGAAACAAGGAGAGAAAAGAATTAGAATCCACATTGAAGATGATAAAGCATATTTTGGAATTGGATTGCAAGATAAACCTTTACACAGAAGGCAATGGAGAGTAAACAGCTACCCTGCACAATTACACCCACCGCTTGCAGCAGCAATGTGTATGATTACAAAAACTGTAAAAGGAATTAAGATAGTTGACCCATTTTGTGGTTCAGGAACAATCTTAATTGAATCTGCAATACAAAATAAAATTTCAAAACATTTTGGTTTTGACATTGAGAAAAAAGCAATTGAAATTTCAAAAGAGAATTCCAACTTGGCAATAGTTGATGTTGAATTTGACAACGAAGATTTTTATAACCGCTTCAAAAGTTTTGGAGAATATTTTATAATTACTAATCCACCTTGGGGAGACAAACACAGCATTGACCCAAAACATGAAAATAAGTTTTTTGAAAAACTGATTGCGATAATATCACAAAGCAAGGGTGCAGTAATTCTCATTCCAGAAGATTTAATCAGCAATCTTAAAAGCAGAAATATTGCACTGACTGAAATTTTTCAAACAAGAGTGAGAGGCAAATTAGCATCTGCAATTCTTATCAAGTAGCTTTATGAATGTATTAATTGTAGCTCCGCCAATTCTGAAAAGCGAAAGCGATAAACAAAGTTGGTTGACAGTTCCATCTTTGGGTTATGGTGGAATTGAGAATGTACTTTATGCTTTGATAAATGGTTTAGTTCATCATGGTTGCAAAGTCACATTGATAGGAGTTCCTGCAAGTAATTCATTCAATGGATTGAATGTAATCAGAGATGTAAGAGGAAGCAAAGACATCAGTTCATGGATAAAACAAAATCAAAAAGAGTTTGATATTCTACATGACCACAGTTGCGGTTTAGTTTTTCCCAAAGAGGAAAAATTAAATTTTCATTATATCGCAACTCATCATAAGACAGGAAAAACTCCTTATGCAAAAAACACAGTTTATCTTTCTCATGCCCAAAGAAGTCAGGCAAACGGAAATGATTCGCCAGTAATACGGTTGCCAATAATGTTTGAAAATTATTTGTGGAGTAATCAGAAGAACGATTACTACTTGTATGTTGGAAGAGTTTCAGAATTTAAAGGAGTTTACGAAGCAGCAAGCATTTGTGAAAAGTTGCAAGCAAAACTTATTGTGGCGGGACCAAATTGGGAGCAAGAATATTTTGACGAATTAATGAGAAAGTATTCCAACACGGTTGAATATGTCGGTGAAGTATTTGGACTGAAAAAAATTGACTTGCTTTCAAAAGCAAAAGCATTATTTGTTTTAAGCCGTTTCTCAAAAGGACTTTGGGGAGATATGTGGTGCGAACCAGGAGCAACAGTTGTAGGCGAAGCAGCAGCAAGCGGAACGCCTGTAATAAGTTCAACAAACGGTTGCTTATCTGAAATCGTAGTTTCTGAAATTGGAATCCAACTTCAAGAAGAAGAAATTTTAAAACAAGAAATTTTAAAACTTCAAAATCCATTTCCAACTGCAAAGTCAGTTTACTGTTATGCAAATAAGAATTGGAATCACTTATTAATTTCTCAACAATATCTTACACTCTATGAAAAAATTATCAATGGTTTTCAATGGTGAAATTGCCTGTAAAAAATTCCGTAAAAGCATCCAACTGAAAAAATAAGCATCCAAAAGCAGCCGAGAAAAAAATTACGAAAAGATAAAACGCTAAAGTTCCTTTTGCTTTCTTTTCCAAAAGCATCTTTAATATTTCGCCTCATTGCTTCTGTTATTCCCTGCCAGAAAACCCGTTTTAGTAAAGACCAAAATTCAACTCTTGATTTATCAATATGATGTGTTGCAAAGTCCGAATGAATCAGTTTTGTTTTGCAGCCGTTTTGAGTTAAGTAAGAAATAAAAGTTGTGTCCTCACCACTAAGAAATTTATTGTTTTGCCTACCAAGTTTATTATCAAATAAATGATTCATTCGTTTAATAGGTTCAATGCTAAAAGCCATACAAGCCCCCCAAATAGTATTTAATGTAAGTTCCGAATGAATTGCCAAATAGTGATACTGATTCGGGGAGATAAACCATTTATCAATTTTAACATTGGTTGCGGGAACTAATTTAAGTCCGACAATTTCAAAATTATTTTCTAACTCTTTAATAATTGATTTTACTGCATCCGCAGTAATCGTAATATCATCATCAATGAAAAGCAAATACTTTGTTTTGCATTTCTGCAAAACAAGATTCCGTAGGTTTGAATGACCATTGACTTTACTTGTAGAAATTATTTCAATGTTCCCAATTTCATTTGCTTCTTTGAAAAACAAATTCAAATCATCTTTTATTAAGCCGTCCAAAAATATTTGCACAGCACAAAATGAATTCACCTCTTTTAAAAGTGGTAAAGTGTGGTTTCTAAGTTTCTCAATCCTATTGGAGCAAATTGCTATTGTCAGCAAAACATCGTTTTGGTTATTCATTATTTTTTTTGGTGAAAGCAGATTGTTTTTTGTAAATGCTGTACAGAAAGTCAATCCTGTAAAATAGATTTAAAATTACAACGGTATAAAATAGAACAGGCAATTTATGATTATCATTTTTGTAATACAGATTTTTTATTTGCTTCTTAATGACAGAAAAAATATTTGCAACAAACTTTCTTTTGGTTGTTGGATTAGAAGTTGATTCAAAAATTATTTGATTTGTCAGATAATAAATATCTCTACGAAAATGCAGCATCAAATTTTTTTTCCATGTTCCACCGCCAAAGTGTTTCACTTTCGCTTCTGATAAAACTGCAATCTCAAAATGATTTTGTTGAACCCTTCTGCAAAACTCCGTTTCTTCATAGAAGAATTCAAACCTTTCATCAAAGCCCTCGACCTGACTGAATATTGCGGACTTGATTAACATACATGCACCTTGTACATATTCGCAATCGTAAAGAGTAAAGTTATTTTCATTCAGTTCAATGTTTCGCCTTTGGGTTACAGTTTTTAGAAATTCTTTACTCCAACTATTTGGTTCATTCCATTCGCCAAAATATTCCGTTTGAAAGCCGCCAAGCACAGCCAATTTACTTTCTGACGACATTACATTTTCCAAAAGTTCCAAACTGTTTTGTTTAAGAATCACATCAGAGTTTAACAGTAAAAAATAATTACAATTTTTTTCTTTTGCTTTTTTAAAACTGATGTTAGTTACTTCACTAAAACTTTTACGCTTATTGAGAAGATTGATTTTAATTTTTGAGTATTGTTTTAGCACATTCAAATTCTCAATGCCTTCCTTAGAAAAAATGTACAAGTCAATTTCGTAATCAGTAAAACTTGACTTCTCTATTGAATCAAGACAATTGACCAAGAACGAATCTTTGTGAAAAGAATAAATGCAAATGTGTATCACAATAGTCCGATAAGATTTTGAAAATATATTACAATAAAACATATACATAAAAAGTAAATGCGTAAATTGGCCCTTGAGCCAACCTGTAATCACAATCTCCTACAAAAATGATTACACAAGACGCATTTACTTCAGGCAAAAGCCTTATTGGAGCAATTTTAGAAAAAATGATTGGCATTAGCAAATGGCAGAAGGTTTTTTTTGTCGAAGTGACACTTTTATTTATGACCATCAAGGGTAAGGTCAACTTTACACAGATGGGAAGATATAGTTCTTCACAGGAAGTAAGGTTTCGCAATATGTTCAAGAAGGTGTTTGATTTTACAACTTTCAACTCGTACTTTATATCCAAACATTGTAGTGATGAACTGCTGATTGGATTTGACCCATCTTTTATCTCAAAGAGCGGTAAACACACACCAAATGTTGGCTATTTTTATTCAGGTGTAGCAGGTACGACCAAGCGAGGTATGGAGCTTGGCTGTTTAGCTATCATTGATGTAAAACAAAATACGGCCTATCATCTCGAAGCCGTGCAGACACCACCTGTGAAAAAAAATGACGCTGAAACAGGCTTAGTAAAACATTATTGCAAGATATTTAGCGAAAGGATTAATACAATAAAGAAACACAGCAAAATTCTGGTCGTAGATGGCTGGTTTAATAAGAAAAAATTTATTGATGTAATGCTGGATATGACATTAGAAGTGATCTGTAGATTGCGATTCGATGCAAATTTAAAGTACATCTACCATGGTCCGAAGAAGATAGGAAGAGGTCGCCCAAAAAAGTATACAGGTAAGGTGGACATTAAGAAAATAGATAAACGCATTATTAAAAAGTGCTTTGAGGATGGAGAAAAGATCATATACGAGGGTGTGGTTTATTCAGTAAGTTTAAAAATAAATATTAAACTAGCATACACAGAATATTTGAATGAGAAAGGACAAGTTGCTAACACCATTCTCTATTATAGTACCAACACATCTAGATGTGCAATAGACATCGTCAGATATTACAGAGCAAGATTTCAAATGGAATTCATATTCAGGGACGGCAAACAATTTACTGGCTTAGCCGATTGTCAGGCAAGGTCAGTGGAGAAAATACACAATCATGTAAATTATGCCATGACAGCTGTCAATATTTCTAAAGCTATCATTAGACAGGGTATCGACAAAGATCAACCTTGCAGTTGCTCAATACAAGATATAAAAACAGAATTGTTTAATCGCTTTTTGCTCGAAAGAATATTTATCAACTATGATATTGACCCAGAGTTGCAAAATAATAGCGAGTTGAAACGTAAAATACTAGATTTTGGTAAAGTCGCTGCTTAATTATCTTATCGGACTATTGTATCACTGTTTATTGCTAATGTAAATTTCTTCCAAGCGACTAATTAAAATTTCAGCATTGAATTCAACATCAACAAGAGCAGTATTTAAAATTGCTTTCTTGTTTAATTCTTCGGGGCTTTCTAAAAAATTCAAAAGCAAATTTGATAACTCCTGAAAGTTTTCCTTTGCAAACAAATTTCCACGACTGCATAATTCTATCAATTCCACATTGCCTGAACAGTCAGAACAAATCATTGGGAAACCTGCTGAAGCAGCTTCCAGTAAACTGTAACTTAAACCTTCTTGACGACTTGCTGATATGTACAAGTCAAAATTATTTATAACAGAAGTGTAATTGATTTGCTTTGTCCAACCTTCAATAACAAAATGATGATTTGACTTTAAAGTTTTTTCAGCAAGATTCAAGTATTCATTTTTGTTTTCTCCATCACCTAATAAATGAAAATGAATTTCATTGTTAGGCAGTAAAGAAATTGCTTTGATGATTGTATCAATTCCCTTTTGTGGCACACATCTACCAGATGAAAAAATGCGAACAGGTTTATTTGAGAAAATTTTTTTCTTTTGCTTGAAAGGCAAAATCCCATTGTAAATTGTAGAATGATTTTTTGTTTCTATTCCAAAAACATTTTTTGCTATTTCAAAATTTGCATTTGAAACATAAATGACATGACTTGCAAATAAGTTTACCTTTTGAATTCTGCTAAGTAAAATTTCATCCAACAAAAGAGTTTCATCAACATATTGTTCAGTTACGATAAATGAAATTTCGTTTACAGCAAAGTACTCTCTGATAATTAAATTACTTTTTATTGAACCGTTCACTACATGAATAACATCAGGAGCATGTTTTTTGATCTCATTCTTTAGAGATTCTGCAATAATTTTTTCTTTGTGAAACTTGTTTGATAGTGGAACAAAATCAACTGAATTGAAATGAAAATGTTCCAATACATTTTTGTGTGTTGTAGTTTCAAGAAGTAAATGCACAGAGATTTCTTTTCCAATGAATGATTGAATTTGTTGAAGGTAAGTGTACACACCACCAAGCCCACCAGTTAAATCACTTATAAGAAGCACCTTTATCATTCCTTAAAATATTTTTCGTCTTTTCAATTCGGTAAAAATGTATTCCTTATCAAAATCCTTTCTGACGAAATGGACTGCTTTGTTTTTGTAATCGTAATTTCTTAATTCAGTTTCAGTATGAATCTGATGCAATAATTCCGTTCCATCTTGAAAGATGAAAGGGTACTTTAAAACTTCAATTGCAAAGATTGTGTACAGTGACCACTCTCCAATTTTTCCCATATCATTGTAGTCATTGACATGGTGAGGTAATATTTTCAGAAAGTAATCAGCACCAAATTTTTTCGTTAAATATTTTTTCAACTCCAACAACAAAGAACGGTTGAATAAAAAAATATCAAAAATAAAATCACGGAAAGTTTCAGATTCTTTTGTTGGAGATATTCCAAGTAAGTCATAAATATTTTTTACTCTATCAAGTTCAAACTGTAAATATTTGTTTTCGGTTTTATGGTTTCGGTAATTGACAATCATATTTTCAGCAGAGTAAAACTCATTCAAAGTAATTTTTTCCAATGCAACCGTATCAGACCCGACACATAGAATATTTTCTACTTTGCAGATTTCAAAACTTCTTAGCTTCAAAATCTGTTGCTTACTCCAACCGCACATTTTGTTTTCAGCTTCGCTTAAAAATTCATTGTCCCTTACCACATGAATTGGAATCTTGCAAGCCGAAAATGTTTTGCTGATTACCTTTTTTGCAAGTTCAGGGTTAGGCGTGACAACAAACAACTCATTCAAAAACTCAATGTTCTTGATGCAAGACAACAAACTCAAGTCAAACAAATACTGTAGGTCACTTTCGGAGCAGCAAATTACACAAGAAAATTTTTCAGTAGCCATATTTTGGTTTATTTTTCAGAGTGGATAGGTTTAAAAAATAGGGTTCAGGAATCAAAATTATTAAGAATATCTTTGTATCTTACCATAATGAGAAAAATACTTTTTGTTTGTACAGGAAATTATTTCCGCAGCAGATTTGCCGAAATTTACTTTAATGCGAGAACTGCAAGCGAGAATCCAGAGTGGAGTGCATTTTCAAGAGGGTTTGACATTTCAAATCCAAATAATTTAGGTTTCATTTCAGAATTTGCGTTAGAAGAATTAAAGCAGTTAGAAATTTATTTGCCTGATAAAATTGAATTGCCTCTTTTGATAACAGTAGAAGATTTACAGCAAGCCGAAATAATTATTGCTTTAAATGAGAGTGAACACAGACCCTTTGTAAAAAGGGTATTTCCTGACTGGGAAGAGAAAATTGTTTTTTGGAAAGTTCGTGATTTGTACGAAGTAGAAGCAATGACAAGTTTAAACAGGTTGAAATTTGAACTTGACAATTTGATTCAGAATTTATAAGAATTGAAAGTCAACCCTAAAAGCAAGCACATTTGCAATTCGCACAAGCCAACACACAGACCAAAAATTGCAAAAGAGCTTGCTTTGCCAACGCAGATAAAATTGTTTTTAAAAAATTTCCAACGCTTCAAAAAAAATAAAAATACACCAACACACAGCCCTACAAACACGGCAGACAATGACACAGAACCTCAACATTGACAAGTTATACAGCGACACGGTGGACAGAAGGCCAGCAGGTAACAGCACCTACAATAAATTGGCTGTTCGGTGCTTCGTATGACAGTTTTGTGGTTCAACAAACATTTGTGCTTCGTATCAACATTTGTGGTGAAAATCGCCAACTTCTTGTAGCTGCAAAACGTTATAGGCTATTATAAAATGACAACATACAACATAAAACCGACAATTGCGGAAGAAGCTTTGGAATCCTGGATATGGACAAATGACGCTAGTGTGCACCAAATATGAATTCAATTTGCCCTTATAAATAAAACAATGAACAGAAATCTTTTCAATAAGTATTATGAAGAAAAGCATTATTTAAAAGATAGTGCTAATGCTGACAGATTTGACGTTATTCTGAACGAGAATAAGTGTAGTGAGTTTAGGAAGAATGGAGTTCTATGCGAAAAGTGTTTTAACGAAGCTCTTATTGAAAAAATGCAAGAATTTAGTTCATTAGATCGACTTCCTTTTATTAATTATCAGTTAAATAAATATTCTGATTCTTTGGACTGGCTGAAAAGAACCCACGCCTTGCTAAACGACAATGAAGATGAATTCGGAAGTTTTAACTACAAAGTGTATTTGGAGTATCAAAACATATTGGAATATGGAATCAGACAATTATCAGAGCCTAAGGACTCCAAAAAAGAAAAAAAGAAAAACGATTTTGAATTTGTGAACTCAGACAGAATAGAAGAATTGAAAGGAATTGCTAATGTAAAATTTGATTTTTCCAAACTAGTCGCTTATTGTGAAGAATTAAATCAATGTTACCAAAATGAATGTTATTTAGCTGTTGCTATGTTAACAAGAGCCATAATAGATCATATTCCACCAATATTTAACGCATCAGATTTTCAAAATGTTTATGGACAAAACGGGACAAGAAGTTTTAAAGAACATATGACTCATCTTGACAAATCATCTAGGAAAATTGCTGACAGTTATTTGCATAGCCATATTAGAAGCAAAGAGAGTTTACCTAATCAAACGCAAGTAAATTTCTCGCAAGACATTGACGTACTATTAGCTGAAATATGCAGAACTACAAAATAACAGCCTATAACAGGCGTTTGGCAAAAAAGCGGGTTCAGTGCTTAAATGAAGTTTTGTGCTTCGTATCAAGTTTATTACTGGCAGACAGTTTAGTGCTTCGAAATCCGCTTCTTCGCCAAGCGCCAAACCGTTATGCACCATTTTAAAAAAATTGACACAATGAAACAAAAACTGAAAACAATTATTCTTTTTTCTATTTTGACAATTTCTTTGACAGGTTGTAAGGAATGGATAATGTTTGACTTATCAC
>Ga0163154_10009485_pt1 | contig 11088 bp, 15 predicted proteins | sample OliLakLV19MP9P1_FD_148649 | JGI IMG/M metagenome (GOLD analysis project Ga0163154, IMG submission 148649) | Freshwater microbial mat bacterial communities from Lake Vanda, McMurdo Dry Valleys, Antarctica - Oligotrophic Lake LV.19.MP9.P1 | ecosystem: Environmental > Aquatic > Freshwater > Lake >...
TTCTTGCGAGAAACAAAAGTGAACTCGTTGCCATGCTGCGAGTGCTGAGTCGCTTCATGTCGCCCCTTCGTGCGGCGGGCGACCGCCAGCACGGGCACTGCGATCGAGAACCTAGTTCTGACGTTTGTAGCAGCAGCGGGTACGGTGCAGTTCATTCGCGTGTACTGGCTCCGGTCAGAGTGGTTTCGGACAGCACCCGCGGAGATCAAGATCTATGTACAACTAGCCGCTTTTCCGCCGCCCGGATTGATGCACATGGGCACCGAGTTCCTCGCACTGCTGAGCCTTTACGCGATCGCTGGCGTTGGGATGTGGATACTGCCGTTGTCGAACCGGAAGTACCCGGCGCACCTTCGGTTCGCGTACTCAAGCCTACTTGTTGCGGCGGGAGTATCTTGGGGTGTGTGGGTGCGAGAATCGCTCTTTTTCTCACCAATCGTGTATTGGGGCGTGTTTTCCGGACCTGGTCAGCCAGTACCGGCGACGCCGGTTCTACCCGCTGTTCTCACAACATTCGGTATACTGGCTGCGCTGATATTCGCCTATCTGGCCGCGACCGCGAAAGGCGCAGTGCATCAGCCCAGCATGCCATCGGAAGGGTGATCGCTTTGACCCACGAGCTGGGAATTGAGGAGTGTGTGGATCCCTTTCGGATGGATGCTGCGAGAACAAAAGATGTCATATTACGGAAACAACGATCCCGGCAACCCGGGCCCCTTCAATCCAGATGGCTCATCCAACCAGGCTTATTTCGCGCGTCAGGAAGAAGAACGCCGTCGTAGTGATGCTGAAGAAGCAGAGAAGAGGCGGCGCCGGGATGAGGCAGATCGATTCCAGCGGGAGCACGCCGAGCTCCAAGAACAGAAAGCACGCAAGAATCACCAGATGGAGGAGCAAGAGCGGTCGCAAGCCGCAGCTAGGAATGCAGCGTCGAACGCCAGCAGTAGTTCCGACACACCTTCCTACTCATCCAGCACATACAGCGGCTCATCAAGCCGGAGCGAACGCAGTGGTGGAGGGTTCTTCATTGTCTTTGCACTGATAATGCTGGCGGTGTGTGTCATCACCATCTACATCCCGTATCAGCTCGGGCTCGCGGTGGGGATCGAACGATCCGAACTGATCGGCCGGTGGGGTTGGTGGGGTCTCCTCGGACTCGGACTCAGTGGTTTGCTTGCCACCGCTTTGGCGACGGTCGGAATTGTCGCATGGTTTCAACGCTCAAAGTCTGTCGAAACCTTTTCCAAGCCCGGAGTGGCGTTCGTTGCTCTGTTGGGATTTCTGGGTATGGTATCAGGCGCAAAGTTGGCGATCGCGGTTGTCACATACTTCGTCATAATTTCAATCTCCGTATTACTGCTGACCATCGGCGGCGTGGCGATTGGAAAGAAGCTGCTGTTCGGTGGACGCGACCAACAGTCTGCATCTCATGATGAAGAAGATTGGTATTCGCTGCTGAGAACTGGGTGGGCATGGATCGCGATAACGGTCATGACGGTCCTCGCGATTCCGCTGGGAGTCGGTATTTCAACCTCCGGCGGACGGGTCGCCCTTACTGCCCGCGGCAACCCCCTGATTCACGACTTGAACTCGGTCTTCCGATGGCCAATGGCCCTTGGAGATCAGTTTATGGCGAACGCCTTTCGTGACGGCCACTATTGGACAGCTGCGGGAAACCTCATTGCCGTTGCGGCGATAGCCGTCTGGTGGGCGATGATCGCATTTGTCGTCGTGTCGCTCGTTTCACCGAGGAAGGGTCTATCGGCGGGCGCAGCGGGCTTGGTTAGCATCTACGTAATGATGGCAGCGATCCTCGCGATGTCCATGTGATGGCGACAAGTGAATATGGCGCGATCTATCTCCCAAATGTGTTCAGGGGAACACTGACGACATTGTGCCGCGCGCCGGGGTGTCATCGATCGGGTATTTCATTTGCGTTTCGCCTGCTCGGAGAACGTGGTCGGGGCTCGCCACGCGAGGGCCCCCGACGATGAGCGTAGAGACGGCTGCCCGCAGTCTGCCCCCGCCCGGTACTTGCGCTGCACCTCACCCTGCCGGGCGGTTGGAGTCTGAGGGGCCTCACCGAGATTGGGTCGGTCGTGCGGTCGGTCACCTCACGCCGCCGACCTTCACTACTTTCAGATCATCAAACCAGGCCACGCCAGTTGAGGTGCTCCCGTGCCCACCGAGCCGCGCGATCACCTCGACCTGCGTTCGGTCGGCCGAGTAGAACATCACCACAACATACGTCCAGTCGTGGTTGCCCTCGAGCGAGATGCTGCGCTCCCCCGACGAAACGGCGAGATGAGCTCCAAAGGTCCCGCCCGTTTCTTCGACTCGCACGTTCTCGGTTCGGACCCACCCGCAGAAGAGGTAGTTGCAGTAAGGTTCAACCTCGATCGTCTGGCGTGAGCGGATGTCGTCCTGCTCCTGCGCTGCGAGCCGGCGACTCGCCGCGCCAGTCCTGAATGAAGTGCGGTCGATTGCTGTTGGCTCGCGATTGTCACTGCGGAAGGTCGTGAGTTCCCAGGGCACGTCGCGGGCATCCTCGAACCCGCCGTTGATCAGCAGGTTCTTGAGGATCGTGTGCTCATCGACGTAGGCCGGTGTCAGGTACTGCTCGGTGGTATCGGCCGTGCGCCCCGGCTTCACCGGCAGTAACTTCTTCCCTCGAGCGGCCCCCTTGGGCACGGCTTCCCTTATCGTTTCGAGCAACCACGCCCGCTCCCCGAGCCCGACCTTCTCCTCTCCCTCCGAGATTGTGCCGTTTAGAAAGTCGCCGTACCAGTTCTTCCACCCGCCGTTGTACTTGTATCCGCGCTCGATGTTTCCGTGCAAACCCCCTCGCGGCAGGCGTACGCCCTTGGAGCCGCAGAACGCTTCCAGATGATGTAGGCACTCGTGGAGGAAGATCTCCGTCGTCTCCGAGTCCCGTGTCCACAGCGATGCGGGGGCCCAGTTGATGCACGTCTGCCCCGCATAGTTTGCGTCGGGATTGGGCCCCACTGACAGCCCGAACGCCCGCGGCAGCGTGTACCCCGTTCGGTCGTCGATGTGCTTGAAGTAGACGAAGATCCCGTCATACTTGCCGATGGGCGCGAGCCGATCGACCTCGGTGGCGTAGTTTTGTGGTCCGCACGCCGCGCACGCTTTTTCGCCGTTGACGGTCCTCAGTGGCACATCCGAGACAATCGCCGTCCCTTCCCACTTCACCCTCCCGTTGGTCAGTGTGTCGACCCAATATGCCGTGTGCTTTTCGAACGTATCCGTCACGACCTGGATGTCCGTCTCGGTCATCTCAGCCCGCACGGGAAGGAACGGGGCTCGCTCGATCTGTGAGTGCCGCTTGATGATGAGCAATGTCTTGAACACGATCGGCGACTGGGTGTCGCGGTGGGCGCGCCCCGCTGCAGACCCTGCGAACAGGCCAAGGGACACGATGATACACGCAACAATGATCTGCATGACTGGCCTGCTTTCTTCCGTGTGCGACCCTCTCGCCGGTCATGCCGGACTTCGGCTTGTCTCATTCAAACAGCACCCGAGGGAACACGCTCCGCCGAACGAGGTGTGAGTCCAAACCTGAGAATCGGGATCGCCTCCGTCCCGCATGTGGCAATTCTAGGGGTGTGTCGCGACATGCGGAGGTGTCGCGGCCCTTCGACCGTGTGCTACGGCTGGCCCGAAGATCGCCATCGGACCACGCCACGCGGGATCTCCGACGAGGAGCGAAGTTCGGACAGCCCTACGCCAGTGTCTCCTGCTTCCAGTCGATGCCGACGCGGGAAACGTCTCCCGACCCGAGTTCAACGATGGAGTAGGTGAATCGGTACGGCAGGTCTTGCCCGGGCTGGTGGCACGTGGTTCGTCCAGTCATTGCCGTGTGCGTCGGATGCCCATGAAGGGCCCTCCCGACATCGGGGCTCTCGTGAATGTGGCCCGAGAGCGTGAGTCGTGGCTGATACTTCTCGACGAAGGCTCGAACTGCCTTTGACCCGACATCCTGCCCGCCGAAGAGCATGCCGAGCCCCAAGCCGAACGGCGGAGCGTGCGACACAAGGATGGCACGGTCCATGGGCACAGCCGGGTCGATCAACGTCTCCAAATGCTCACCCATCGTGGGCCGAGCCGCGAAGAACGCCACCGGGTCGTCGATCAGTTCAACCCCTTTGCGCGTGCTGGTCACCGACCGCTTGGTGGGCACGGGTGTCGATTCGGCGGTGTCTCGCAAGCACCAGTCCTTGAGGCCGAACGGATAGTCCGGCACGAAAGAGTTCCCCCGAATCCAATACCCGCCGGGCAACTCGTACCAGCGTTCCTCCACGTCGTGAACACCATCCCGGCGATGAGTAAGGTCAAGCCAGTCGGGATGAAAGGCGCGAAGGTCATCGTTCCCGAAGAGGGCGAAATATCGCGCGCCCACCGCAGCGCACTGGTCAAGAAAGCGCGGGAGCGATTCCGTCAGGAACACCGACTGTTCGGCATGCATGTTGCGTCCCTTGGGGAGCAGATCGCCCCCGTTGACGATCGCGCTCACTCCATGCTCACGGCACAGGTCGGGCAATCGTTCGTAGGCCCGGAGGTCGCCGTGGAGGTCGGTGGTGTACAGGAATCGGAGCACGAGGAGTGATACGCCCGCGGGACGTGATCGGCTGCGGAATCCACGGTGGTCCGTTCACCATCACGACGAATCCGAAGCCACTTGTGCCGTACCTTCGGAATCATGGGCGATGTGCGTCGCGACCGCTGCGGCGATGCGGGCCGCGAGTGCTTCCGACCCTCGCGGCAACGGCTGGAGAGCGTCGAGTAGGAGCCGCGTGGCGATTGCGTATCGCCGCCGCTTCTCGGCGGTCCAGCCGACCATGCCGGTGATGTTGTCCAAGCGGTCGGCGAGCTTGATCCACTTGGCACCGTCGCTCATCGTGCGGGCGTGCGCACGCAGGCGGGCCTGCTTCTCTTCCATGCTCGCTTCCGGTCCGAAGAAGTTGGTTACCTCAGCGACGAGCGCTGCGACTTCGGGCGCGAAGTCGGTGGCGAATCGTGCGAGCAGTTCGAGGGACCCGGCTCTGTCGGCCGGGCAGTCTTCTGCGGTGTCGTGGAGCCATGCCGCCGCGAGCACTTCGGGCGGCTGCCCGTGAGCGGTCAACGTCTCGGCGACGCGCTCCGGATGCGTCCAGTAGGGCGTGCCATCGGAGCGCCTGTGCCCGCAGGCATCGTGCATCGCGATCGCCGCGTCGCGGGCCTTGGTGACAAGGGATTGGTTCATGGCGGGAGAGCGATCTTGTTTGCCAGCGCTATCCATGGTCGTGGTGTCTCCTGCGTCGTCAGGCCAGTGAACGCGATTTATCATTGGTCATCCGGCGCGGCACTTGAATCGCACCTCGCGCACCCGCTTTCGGAGACCCGGTGTTTGATGTCGGCGTGGCCATGCCGGATGCTACGACTCAGCACGGCGAACGAGTCGCCCATGACAGGTCCAAGGTTGGAAGTTCTGTTTCGTGTGGAACTTGGAACTGCCCGAAGCTGAATCATCGATCCCGCGCCATGCAGTTCTGCCGCCTCGGAGATCGTCTTCGCGGCTCACTACGCGGGAGCCCCCGACAAAGAGCGTAGAGACGGCTACCCCATGCTCACGGCACAGGCCGGGCAATCGTCCGTACGCCCGAAGGTCGTAGCAGTGGAGGTCGGTGATGTACAGAGGGCGAGTCGTGCAAGGACCGTCTCGCAGGTCCCGGACTCGGTCCTCACACTCAGTCCTGTTCGCCCAGCAACTTGCCCAGGGCTCGGTACGCAAGCCGGAGGGCGCCCTCATCGGTTTCTCGGTGAGTCCGGCAGTCCACGTGCCGAACCTCGGTCGTCGCACCCTCGTCGGCCTGAGCGACCTCCACGGCGTAAACCTTGATACCACCAACCCCTTCGCCTGTGTTGGTAAGGGTGATGCGGGCGATCGTGCGACGTCGCGTCGAATCACCCCCGGGCAGTCTGTCGAGTGTGAACTCCATCATCATCTCCTGATACAGAGTCCGTCTCCGAGCGGTTCCAGTGTTCTCACTACAGGACTCGGTCGCAGCCGCCACGATGCTGGGAGATTCGAGTTGGGAGATTCGAGTTCGCGTCCCCAAGAGATGCTCGGCGCTCACGTTGGAGATATCGGCGGCGTCCTGTCCCGATGCGAATCCACAGGCTTGAAAGATTTCTTGGCCATGATGGCGGCGACCTCCTCCACGCTGAGCGGGGCGTATCCGTTCCCGTCTACCCCGACATCCCAAGACCGCGCCGCCGGATCGTCCGGCAAGCTCCCGTGGCTGTGACCATAGAGATGCCAAGTACCGTAGTGAGCTCGGTCCCACACCCGCATCGCGTAGTGACACAGAACGATAATCTGCGGACCGCCCGCCGCGGGCACCTTGGTCCTCAGCAACGAGTGCACCTCGCGGAACAGGAGCGCAAACTCGGGCCGCACCGCCCCGTTCGTCGTCTGGGGATCATGGTTACCAAGGATCAGCACGATGTTGCGGCAGCGGATTCGAGCGCGATACGCGGCGGGATCGCCCCCGCGGAAGGAAAAATCTCCCAAGTGAAAAAGCCAATCTTCAGCAGCGACTCGATCATTGATCCGGCGCAAGAGTTCGTCGTCCATTCAGCAACGGAGGAGAACGGACGGCGGCAATGCCGGATGATGTTGGCGTGACCGAAGTGAGTATCTGCGGTGAACCAGTGTCGCATGCCGGACCTCGCGATCTGGTCTTACAGAGTAGGGCGCAGCGAGCTTGAGCGCGCCTCGCTTTCGTGAACACCCAGCATGGCGCGAATGCGCGCCAAGAGTGATCCGTGGACAAGTCCAAAAAGCCACGTAGACGCACCGCTCCTTCACCAAGGAGTTCAAGGCCGAGGCCGTGCGGCTCTGCTGAATCGGCGACCGCCTCCGCGCTCATCGCGCCGATGTGCTCGGCACGGGGCTGCGCGAGATGGCGAAGCAGCTCGACGTGTCGCCGCCGCATCTGACGGACATGGAGTTCAGCCGGCGGACGCCATCGGACGAGTTGCCTCTTCGGATCGCGAAGGCATACAACCTCGACGACTCGGAACTCCGTGCGGGATTCGGCTGGCCCGACACCGATGTCGCCGGACTTGCTTCCGGCAGTCCGACCGCTGCTGCGAAACCACCGGTCTTCCTGCGGACCGCGACGGACTTGTCGCCTGGGGCGTGGGACAAGCTCATCAAGCAGGCGGAACAGCTCTCGCAAAAGTCGCAGCCGAGCAAGAAGCAGGGTGGGGGGCAAGTCGTGACCGGCACCGCCTTCAAGCTCTGGCCAGCGATGCGTGGCGTCGGGCGCGCTGCCCGCACCACCGTCGCGAAGTGTCAGCGCAAGTTCTGGATAGCGACGACGCCGGTGCCGACTCCGGTGGAGGAGCGCGTTGCATGCAACACCCAACTTCCGCCACGGGCCGTCGAGTCGCACGAGGAAGGAAATGGCTCGGCTGTCGGCAGCCGGCGCTAGATCCGTTCGTGGCCAGCAGCCGCGCGGGTCCAGATTCGACGTCCCCGGGACTCGGCGGCGCGGCGAATCGGCCGCCTATTCACCGCACGTTATGCGGTAAATGGCTGGCCCTCTCGGCGAAGTAGGGATACAAGCACCGCAACACATGCGGCGAAAAAAGTCGCCTACATCCACGAACGATCCGGCTGGCCGGAGTTCGTCTGGGACGGCGAGGTGATCGCCGGTCCATTGGTGGCGGTGCGGCATAAGCAGGGCCGATTGCTTGGAAAGATGGAGTCGCTGGGATTCGAGCTGCGGGCCGAAGCGAGCCTCGCCGTCCTGACCAGCGATGTGATGAATTCCTCCGCGATCGAAGGGGAGAAGTTGAATCCTGACGAGGTGCGGTCCTCGATCGCGCGACGGCTTGGTCTGGTTACGGCGGGACTTCCGAAGGCGGGCCGCGGTGTCGAGGGCGTCGTCGAGATGATGCTTGACGGGACGCGGTACTTCGAGAAGCCGCTCACGAAGAAGCGGCTTTTCGGCTGGCGCGCATCGCTCTTTCCGACTGGCCGCAGCGGCATGAAACGGATGACGTTCGGGGGCTGGCGAACGAGAGCATCGGGAGCGATGCAGGTCGTCTCCGGACCGATCGGCCGGGAGCAGGTGCACTTCGAGGCACCGGACGCGGATCGACTCGGAGCGGAGATGCCTCGGTTCCTCAAATGGTTGAATGCGGAGCCCACGATGGACCAGGGGCCTCTGATACCCTGCGGACGTGCAACGACCGACTCTACTTCAAGTCATTGGAGTACTGCTGATCTCGTCCACTGCCTCGGCGGCCCGTGGCGAAAGTGATTTGGTAGCGAGAACGAGCATGATGGCTCAGATGCAAGGAGCCGCAACGCAGCTTTATCCGCAAGATACGGCAAGTTACGGCGACGCCGCAGCCACCCAATATTGGGGGCTAACAGCCTCGTTCGTAGCCCGAATGACTTTCGCCACGGGCTGCCTATAGCGCAGAAGAACGCAGCTCCGAGTCCGAACGGCGCGATCAAAGTCGTCCAGACGTCGGAGCCAAGTCCGGAGGAGCGCCGATCGTTCATGCTTCGCATCATCGGCGAGGTGACGTTGAAGCGCGTTCGGCTTCTTGTAGCCCTCGGTCATTTGGATCACGAGTTGGCGGGGCTTGCCGTCGACGAAGCGTTTCGCGATTACGCCGACGCGGTCGGGGCGGCCCAGGACAAACTGCTCGCCACGCATTTCATCGACGAGAACGGTGAAGTGCGCACGTCGACGAAGCCAAATGCTGAGCTGCGTGCAGCCGCGCTGGAATATGGCACGACGCTTCGCGAGGCCACCGATCGATTAGTGAAAGACATCGCGGCTGCGGGCGCTACCGCGCCGGTTCCAGCGGATCGGGTCGAAGCCGATCTCTATCGTGCCATCGCCGCGTCGGTTTACCAATCTGCGCTCGAAGGGGCTGGTGATTCATCGCATCCCGGCTACGACGTACTTCGCGGATATGACGAAGCGCTGGCGATCGACCCCGTCATTCGCGCCGCAGCCGATCGCGCCGCCCATGACGAAGGAGCATCGAAGGCGTTTGGTGCAGCGCTCGCGACCTATCGCGACGGCGGGCGAAAGATCGGTCGAGCCTGCGTCGAACGAATGGGTGAATACTGTTTCGAGTCGTTCACGTTCAGCGATCCGAGCCGGCCGCCTCCAGCGGACGCGGATAAGCTTCGCGCCCAGTCGCGCGCGGCGCGCCACGAGTGGCGTGTGCTGAACGAGCAATGCGCCGACGCCATCGAAGTATTCCTGCGCAGCGGCGGTGACGAAGTGCCGGCCGCAGCGTGGCGCACGCGCAATTATGCCGTCGTCGCTCAGACCATCGTGTCATCGGCATCGTGGGCGCAAGCGAATGTCGATAGCGCGGCGGCGCTTGGTGTGTCCGACGAAGAGTCCAAGGCGATGCAAGCTATCGTGCGCGACTCGCTCGTTGAGCGCGCCGCCCGCGTGAAGGCGGTCGTCGTCGCATTTCGCCGCTGGGAAGAGGAGGCGCGCAAGGCGAACCAGTCCGTCGCTCAGATGGATGCGCCCGCAGAGCTATTGACCGCCGATGACAAACGAGCAGCGACTGAGAAGTCCATCCGCGATCGCGTTCTCGCCTGCGTAAGGTCGTCGCTATCGAAATCGGATCTCGAAGCGGTGCAACAACCCATCGATCCCGGTAATTTTTGGCGGCAGATGTACGAGCAGCGCACGCAACAGGCGAGCGACCAACCGAAACAGGAGGAACATCGATGATCTCTGTAGCTGTCATCGCGTTGTGTCTACAAAGTGGCCCGGCTGTTCAACCTCCCACCGTGGCGCCCGAGAAGGTGACGCAGCTCGCCGACACCGTCGCCAAGGCAATGCCCGACGGTCGCCGACTTGAGTGTCACATGACTTCCACAATTTGGAATCATTGGGCGAAAGATGGAGCGCTTAATCCGGCGAAGGAAGCGCCGATCCTCAAGCAGAAGTTCACGTTCCGCGCGTTTGGTCCGATGCGGGCGGTGTTGATCGATCCGAAGACGTCGTACGCGCACGTTGAAGCCAATGGATTCCACTACAGCGTCGCGACCGGCGAACGAAGCGCGTTTGTCGACCGAGGCTCGAGCGATCGGGCTGGGCTCGGACTATCGCTCGCGTTACAACTCGATCAGTACTCGCCTTTGAATTCTTCCAAGCCAATCGCAGAGACGTTGCGGACCAGTACGCCAATATCGCTCGTTTCAAACGGATCGGTCATGACGTATCGATTTATCGCCGCGGCGAACGAGAAATTGGCGAAGCAAGCGCTTGAGAAAGACCCGCTGGCGAAGGCGTGGCAACAAGAGATTCTCGTAGACACCAGCGATCCGCCGCGCGTCCTCGGCTGGTCCGCGGAGGTGCCGAGCACGCCCCCGTGGACCGACCGATGGGTCGTCGAGACTTGGCAGACACTCGACGGCAAACCGTTCCCGCAGCGCGTTCGTCGCGAAGTAGCACCGCTTTCGGCGGAGATGACTCAAGTCTTCCCCGGCGACATGCAGATCCAAATCGTCGAAATCACTGACCTAGCGTCGATTCCTGCCGACGTCGCGACGCCGCATCCCGTCGCGGAAGGCACGCGCGTCGTCGACAGCAAGTTGGGATTCGAGTTCGTCGCCGGCAGCACTGACATCGTGCTGAAGGGACGATCGCTGCGTTTGAAGGAACCGCTCTGGGAACATCCGGGCGACAAGCTCGATGAATTGGTCAGGGGTGGGACGGTTCGTTAGGCATCAGGCACGCGCGAAGCAGCGCTATCACGCGGGGCATTCTGGACACACCCGTTCGCGAACAGGTGGGCCGCGGTAACGGGATCGCCATAGCGGCCACACCCATTCGAGTGCATGATCCAGCGCAGTGCGGCGCCCGCAACGATCGCAGCCGAGCGTGAGCCGCCGCGCGCAGGCGAAGTGCCGCATCATCCTGTCCATCCTGTCCATCCATGTTGAATCTCTTGGTACGACGAACTTATGGATTCACATGGATGGACAGGATGAACAGGATCAACAGGATTAACAGAGGGCCATAGTGG